>Ga0065720_1018902_pt1 | contig 61669 bp, 63 predicted proteins | sample Thericmetagenome_FD_59107 | JGI IMG/M metagenome (GOLD analysis project Ga0065720, IMG submission 59107) | Thermophilic microbial communities from the Joint Bioenergy Institute, California, USA of rice/straw/compost enrichment - eDNA_2 v2... | ecosystem: Engineered > Solid waste > Grass >...
TTTTTTTTTTTTTTTTTTGATACCTGATTTTTTTCAGTCCAATCGTTGACAATAAAACATCCGATCCTGTCGTGATAGGAAGCAGGATCTTGGCTGGAGAATGATGACCAAACAAATCCACAGCTCACCTCACCGTCGTCGTTGCTGCCATCTGCTGCGCCAAAAGTCTCTTTTGATCGGTCGGATCGGTCTCGAATTTGGCTTCTGGTCGTGAAGACCTGTCGAAACTCCACCGCCAAGCCCAGATATTCGTGGATCTGTGGATCAAGTCAGCGAACAGACTTCTTCCTCGGGCCTGGCTCTAACAGCAAAAGCTCGCGAAAAGCAAAACCTGGGCTATATGTGTTTCACGAATCCACTCTGCGCCCAGGCGAGGCGACAACAGCTGCAGCCCTCATCAGCCAGCAAGACAAGATGAACGGGAAGCTGGGAACGAGGCTATGCCTCTCCACGCAGATGGCGCTTGAACCTGATTCCCGATTTAGCTGAATTCCAACCAGCGGCTTACAGGCGAAGAGACTTGTCCTTTCCGATCGATCGAAGCCTGCCTGTTGATGATGCCGTTTTCTCCTCATGAAGAGAAAACCCGGAATGAGAGGAGCGTTGAACTCAAGTCGGTCCGTCTTTCTGCGAAGCATCTCCTCATCCGAACTGACAGCAGGCTCGGCGCCGCCATCTTCCCTTTCCCTCTCGATGTGATCTGATCTGGGAAACAAAGATGGCCTCGGATGGACCCAAGAAACCCGAGGGTATTTACAGGCTTACCACCGATGGTCGGCCAGCGACAGCGGCGAGACGCAAGGCCACAGCTTGTTTGCTGCCCTGATTTTCTTTCCTCCGGCCTCTTGGCATGGGCGATGTGGGAGCTCGAGCCTCGTCAAGATGCCCGACAGAGAGATCTCCGCTTCTCCCTAGGCCTTTTTGTGGATAAGCTGTCTGTAGAGTGTAGACTATGCGGCGCCATTATCCACATGTATCTCGAACTTTTCGAAGCTTCAGGAAGGGGGCCCAAGCTGGCGGTACTGGTGAAGAGAGAGCCCCGTGCATCGCCGACACACTAGCTTCCCGCTGCGGCGGTCTGATGTTCCTGTCGGGATCGGAATCGGGATGTGCTGCGCCGTTGGCGACCCGACTCCTCTGAGTGCATGTCAATAGCTCACGGCGCCCCGAGGACATCTTACAGAGTTGCAGGGAGCAGATAATGTCCGAGTCTTTCCCACAAACGTTTGTTGGGCTTCAGCTTGGCATCTGCAACCACAAAAACATCAACGTCCATTTTCCTGGGGAAGCTGGATTTCGGTTTTTTCTGAGAAGACATCCCTGCCTAGTACCCACCAATGCCCAAGCGTAAGTAGCATTCCAGTGATTTCGTTCCACACCGATGGTCCATCATGATGCGCTCCAATCCAAACCATGACACCATGGTCAGTATGGAGCGTTCCAAACGAACGGGCTCTGCCACGAAAAGGTATGTGTCCGTAAACAGCAAGCTACGACCGAAGCTACAACTTCCGGTAATCTCTGCAACGCTGCCCTTTGGCAACGCTACCTACCGACATGCACTAGGGAATCTATACTCCGAAGTATGTACTAAAAGGTAACCCCAAGAAGACAAGCGTATGTAGTCTTCCAATCGTCGCTATTCCTTAGCGAAAACCGTGGATCATGTGAGGGCAAGAAGCTTGCTTGCCTTGTCGCAGGTTGACAGAATGATGATCCTCCGTTATTGAATGCTACTGCAGGCTAACATCCTGCTCCCTGCCCATCTTCTCGCTCGCCCTCTGCCATGTTGTGTTAAGAACAGGGGATAGATGGTCGAAGTATGTACCCTAGAGTTACAGTCATTTCTTAACTGCAATATTGAAGGAATATACAATGAGACCATAACTTTCAGTAAGTATACTTGAAGTTATGAAGGACTGTGACAATTTTTCAGGTTCAGATAGCCAATCTGACCAAGTGTTGATGAACAACTTTCATTGTACTAGTCATATCCACTTGGCGCTATATTCGCGTGCACGTGAGTGGAGGATGGCATCATCTCGGGATCGCCCCTACGAGCATTAGGTACACACTTTGTGTTCGTTTTATTCACGCCCCTGAGAGTTCCTCTCTTTCTTTCTGAGGGAGGGGAAGGCCAGCCAGGGTTTGGGTGGCGCTTCTTTGATGTCATTTGTTTAGTGGGTGGAGGTGAATACGTATGTGCCGATAAGACATCATCGGTAGCAGCGATGTTGGCAGGGGCAAAAAGAAAAGGGTTCGAGAAGACAAGGAGATGCAAGCCACACCTGCACTCAGAGCGGGGTTCTGTGCCATTGGATGCAACACATACATCGAAAAAAGATCTTAATCCTTCTACACCTCTTACGCAAGCTTGACTAAACCTTTTGTTTACCATTATGAAAGCAATATGGCTTGTGAAGAAATGCAGAAGAACTTTTGTATCCATTGCCATGGAATAAAGTATTGGCAAGCTGCAGTATGTCCTACCCCAGATCTCCTCCACTCTTATCACCGCACCAGTGGTCTTGGTTCCAGTGTCTCGTTTCTCCCTGCCCAGATGGGTGAGGCTCATGAAGGTCTGTGCGAGTGTATGAGTGCGCAAGTGTGGTTTTCAATGGCTCGGCACTTAGTCTCCATCTTAATGAAGGCCAGCCCCGCTGGGGGGGACCGGGTGTGATGTGCTTGAGAACGTTGTTTCAATTTGCTTTTTTATGCTTGGTGATCAGGAAATGTTGCGCACCTTATTAGAACATATTTGTGAGAGTGTTTGGTTTGAGTCAGCTCAGGACTAGGTTGATGAAGATCTGCCAGTGAGTGAGCGCCTGCCTGGTGCATTAGGTACTCCTTACACTCATAGAGCTCACTGCATCTAGGAGTTCCGTCCCTGCGTGAAACACAACCCGCCCTTACACTGAACATCGATCGACACAACGAGATATCCAAGCACATGTTAAGCCAGCACGCTAACACTAGCATCATCCGTGCTTGCATCTCACTTAACCCGTGTCCCCCACGCGCCAAACCCTGTAAAGTCTTTCTTGCGAATCTAAGGCGAAGATCCTACGTAAGATTCCTCCGATATCCATGCAGTGCGTGGTAGGGAGACCTGGGCGTTCAGTATAGGGAACAGTTGTTTCGTCTGGCATTGCTATCCTCACACTCTTTTCACTTGTTGTCTGCCCTATAACCTTAAAACAAGAATATGTTACTCTCATCCTCCTGTCATGAAAACAGCACCATAACCTCTGTCACATGAATGTGGCCAAGGTAGGTTCATCAGTGTACTCTGTCATGAACTATCATAATACCCCCTCCCCCCCCTCCCCCCCCAAACCAAGGTAGGCAGGGTATGGCATCATCTGGTCCAAGCTGTTCCATGGATCGGCAGTTGAGAAACCACAGTATGTGTACTTGGTGCCGGGTTCCATGTGCGGTATGGGCTTCTGCATATGGTACATATCTATGTTGAGTGTTGTGCATGAGGTGGGGGAACAGCTTGCAAAAAGGGACGATCAAACACTGAGGGTTACATAATGCTTGGAATCGGGAGTCTGTTTTGACAGTTGCTACGGGATGGAAATGAGGGGTAAGGTGTGAATGCATAGGATGCAGCAAGAGTGATGAATAAGGACAGTCGTGATTGTATTTCTGATCTGCATATTGACGTCCTGGTAACGGGTTTCATGATGTGATCTTCTGAGTAACATAAGAAAGTTTTGGCCTTAGAAGATTACGACTTTGAAGTTCTTCGATGCCAATAGCATTTGAAGTACACAAGATATTGAGAAGGCTAGTTTTACCAAGAGATTATAGCAGAAGGGTTGACTTGAAGCCTTGGAGATAGGCGTTACTTACTCATGGTCGACTTAGCTAAGGACCCTACAAGAGATGTTGCCGACGAATTTTGCCGTCAAATGCATAAAAGTGACCAAGATTTTACAAAGCATCCAACTATCAACCCAGAGTTCTGATAATACATGGGAACTCAAAGCAACTAGTGGAGGTATTGGGCTTGCCTCGCAAGGAGCTCGCTTCGATGGGGAGCTGCTTCAAAGGACAAAGACTCAGCAAGTCCTTCATGCATTAAGCCACCCCAAGAATTGTCGAGCTTTTCAGAGACTCAGCGTTTCAAGCCAATAAAGAAATCAACTTCTCTTACATCTTAAAAGTTGTTTATCCCCATACTCTTCCTGACTTCGGAGTCTGTTTCAAGGTTCATCATTGATGGCTATAAGAACAAGTTGTGGATGATTGTTGCTAGCACTAATCTAGCAATAGAACAGTTGGAGTCTTCATGTCTCGAATGTAAACTGGAGCACGCCCAGATGTGCTTTGGGGATGAAATAAGGCATTGAGGGTTCAGCAGGTGTAAGTACCGGCACCGTCCCAACCTTTCCATCCTTCACTGCGGGATTCGCGCCATACTACTCGATTTCTCGCGGTACTCGCGCGGATCGGAGTTAGCCTTCATGTTCAAGTATCATGATCGCCGCAGCCAAAGGCACTTCTACCATGGCAATGGCAGGCCTCGATGTTATGGCCATCGTCGCTGAGGGGTTGATTGGATCTGCTGGTTGCTCAGCTTGGTGACATTGAGTTTGCAGCCCTGAGGATCACGGATGATATTCACGGCAAGATAGCGACGAGAATCTCTCCACAATGGCATTGTTAAGGTATGATGCAAGAAAGTGCCAGAACACGATGTCGTCGATTCATTGAGAGCTAAGCAAAAAGGCAGGAAGACATGGGCAAGCGACTAGATATGTACTGATTCTTGTCTCTTAACATGGAATGGCAGTACTTCAACCCTTGAATAATATCGGGGGCGTTATGAATGTCCAGACCTGCACGTGTTCTCTAGTAAACAGCCTCTTTTCTTGAAAACTAGCCAAGTGATTATATATGACAACTACCATGATCTGTGACAAGTAACAAGTGACCTCGGACGGGGATAAATCCTATGTTCGATTAAGAGATTTGAGAATGGGTCATGATAATGCCAAACACCTCCGAGTTGGTGGACGAGACAGTTCACTCATATAACTTTACCATCAGTCGAACTAGTTATTCAACACTGTCAGCTTTGACATTCAATGATTGTCAACAGAACCGGATTATTTTCGTTTGTTATCTTATTTCCGTGGTAGATATGGTTAGCGGGTTCTCTAGGAACTGTGGTTCTGCATTGACCGTCCACTCTTCCATTCCTCCCGATGCTTTGTCCTTGTGTTTGCGCCTTGACCCCAAAGCTCACCAGAACTGCCCGTACTTTAATCGCTCTCACTTTCTCTTTGGTGTGGATGTGGAGCAAAATATCCTCCACTGACATGAGCAGTCTGTGGCCCTGCTGTACAGCGCATGATTTCTCCCCCGTGTAGAAGACACCAGAGGGTTCTTGGACGTAACCTTGCTCAGGAGGAGCATCGATGCCAAGTATTTCCCACCAGGAGAGCCTTATTGGCTGGTTTGCCGGCTGTGGCCTTTGTGATTGTTTCGCAGCAGCAGTAGCTTCCTCGGCTCTCTTCTGCAAGACCCATCCTTATTGGATAATGCGCAGGTTGTTAGCGACTCAGTAGCCTGGCCTCTGAAGTATGCTTGACGATGAAGAGTGTCTTTGCCGCAGATATGCTTCACCTCCTTTTTCATTTCAAGAGTGTGGTGGAATAGATCGAGGCATTGCTAGTGAGTTGGGAGCATGTTGCATTTGCAGTGGCTCCAGGGACTGGGGTTGTTATTCTGGGCCAATATCGGCTGTCGATTGACAAGATACTTGCTGATACCACTGCCGTAATACCGTTTGAGAGTGGACTTGCAACACAGACTTTTGTCAACTGCTGCAGGGAGAAGAAACGGACCCAGCATGTCAAAGTAGAAATGCCCGAGCGTGCCAATAGGAAGCCTGGGATCAGTTAATTCCATCGGCATCAACCTAGCAATTCTGACGTGACGGACAAATTTAATGAGGAAGAGTCGGCTTGGCTAAGATGTTGTTGGTCGAGAGGTGTCGTAACCGGTATGATTCACTTTTAGCTGCCCACGGCAAGCCCTCGAAACGGGCTAGGAGACAAGATTAATTGGAGCTCGTGGTATTCACCCAACGAGGTCGAACTCGTTTGGTGAAGATCTCCATTTTGCCTTGTCTGCCGCTAGCCCAGCTCGAAACAGCAGCTATAGCCCCTTTGATTCGTTAATCCAGGTGACAGGAGCGTTAAACTGATGGCAAAATTAAGATTAGTTAGCTCATTGAAAATTCACAGGCCGAGCATGTTGAGGAGTACACTTTGTCAGGCCAGAGAAGGTAGGAGCCACACTTACCCAGCTGCTCGCCAGGCTTAGTACTTGTCGAGTTATTGAATATTGGACTGCACGATGAAGGGAATTTCGATATATTTTTTTCATTGTTGCAATAAAAAGATGCTCTTGATAATGCTTAAATCAGAGAGATGGAGGGATGTGACGATTATGGTAGATGGCAACGTCCAAGTACTTTACGATATAAACCCCATCATGCTGGATGGAACGAATAGAACGATATCAGGCTCAGGATAACAATTGATGTGATCCTATGGATCGTATACTCCTTTCATGACTCATGACGCCCAATCTCGGGTAACAGCTGCTCTGCCAACTGAGCATCCACAAACCTATAACGCAACAGAAAAGGCAAGTGGTCAGTACAGTTAACAGTAATTATGTCCAATCAAGCATAACTTACTCCGTGTCGCCATCGACCGCACCCGCTTCGTGGGCACCTGTAGGGTCTTGGTCAGGATTTGTATGAAGAAAATGTGAATGAGTGAGATGGTTGGTCTGGTTTGCAGAGCCGGCTAGCTGAGATCCATCTGCTTCGGAAAAGGTGGATGAAGTCGAAGTTCCCTCTGCCGGTAGATGCCCATTTTGTACCATTAAATGGCCAGGTTGATTGGGCAGGCCTTGGTTATGAAGAGCTTGAGGTTGGGTAACCAGTTCCTCACGAGGAGCAGACCGGGAAGCCGCCTCGTTGGTTGCATTGTCATCAGGTTGAGGAGGGGCTGGAAGCTGGTCCTTAGCCTTGCGTTTTCTGTTTGGCTTAGGACCCGTGTATAGTGAGCAGAGGGATGTATTGTCGAACCACTTGCAATTGGAACAGCTGTTATGAAAATACCCCGGCAAGACACGGCAGCTCAAGAACGGGCCCAGGGCATATTTCGCCCGGCGTTCGGTACATTGTTGACAGGAGACGGGAGCATCGTCTCCCCGAGAATGAATAAGCAATCCATTGATGTAGCTTGGACGTCGAGAAGCAATATGCCTTGCCGTGATCCAGCCCTGAACGAACTCAATAAGCTCGCGACTGGGAAGCTTGAAGATGGTTCTTTGGATTTCATGGACCAAAGACTGCTCCGTTAAGGCTTCTCGGATGCCGATTGTTACAACAGAAACAGCCCGTTCGGCTTTTGCCGCATTCCATTTCTGGACTAAGGGGTCACTCTCGTACTCAGACTCTTTGACCGTTGTGTTTGGACGGCCAGGAGGACGACCGCGTCGTTTCTTGGAAAAAGCCGATGGCATCCCATCGTCCTGGGGACCAGGAGCGGCAGAGCTGGAGGCATTGCCACTTTTCTTCTGACGTGACTGACCCGAAGCCTTCTTGCTAGGTCGTTCAGGGGCAGGCTGCGTCTGTTGCAACGGAGGGTTGGTGTCTTGCTGAGGGGCCAAGGATAGTTGTGGTTGTTCGGGGAGGGTCATTGTTGGTGCCATGGTGCTGCCGAAATTAGGCTCACCGGTCATGACATTGCTGGCAACAGGTTCATTTGTTTCCGTCATCTTGAAAATGTTCTGATATTTTCAACCTGAAGCCCTTCACAGGGGTTGCTGAAAGTGAATAAGTCAGTTGCTACAAGAAAGATGGCAATAGAAAACGTGAGGCGCGCGCATTTTTTGTAGAGGCGAGTTCGCGGTTAAACAGTGGCCGGCGATTGGATTGATCCTGCTCCAGGTGGTTGTCACATGACGCACGGATCATCTTTGATCTTGGCGTCTTGGCATCTTGGCCAGCCACCAGGGTCCTGCTGATCTCGACAGCGGCCCCTGGGCCTGCGTCTCTGCCGACGCAAGACAACAACCGTATCGCAGCTGGGGAGTACCCAACCTGTCCTGCTCCTTCAGCCAAGGAAAACACCACATCGCTTCCTCTCGCCGAAGTCATCACCCTCACCAAAAGACATCTCGATTTTTTTTCGAAGTCGTCGGTGCGCTGGGCGCTGCTTTCCGGGGTCTGTTTTCAAGTGCTTTGATCTTGCACCATGTCGGCCAGTTCTCTGCTTCTTCTGGCCGACCATATTAAACTGTCGCTCCTGGAGCAGCAGCGTGCCCGGTCACTGGGACTCAAGAGGGATTCGCAAGAGGGTTACATAGCACGCTCGCTTGATCAGTTTCGCGATGGGTTAGAAGCACTTGAGAAGGAGCAGCAGCGCCTACAGGCAGCTGGAGATGAGTCGTATGTCAACTTTTCCCATCCCGTCCTCAAGGAAACCAGTTTAACATCTCCTACACAGGAAAGCAACCTCTCTCGCCGATACTGTTGCTTCGTTGCGCAAGCAATATACTGAATTATCTTCGCAATTTCATGGTTTCACCTCCGCCGCAACCTCCTCAACCCTCACATCTCCCAACGACCCCGCTTTAGCCGCGGACTTTGCCCACGCGCAATCCTCTGCTTCTGCCAACCATCAAAGCGAACAATCGTCCTCACAACCAATTCCCCAGTCCCAACAACAGCAACCCTTACCAAAGAAAGCAGTCCGCTTCTCCTCCCTCACAGCCGACCTCGAATCGCAAACGCCCCTGCCTCCCTACCGCGATGACCCAACCCTCCTTGACGACGACGACTCAGCCGGCTACGCCCGAAACATCGCTGTCAACAACCTAACCAACGCGCAAATTCACGCCTATCACCAGCGGATCCTGGCCGAGCAGGACGCACAGCTCGACGCGCTGGGCGCCAGCATCGCGCGGCAGCGGGAGCTCAGCATGCAAATCGGCGACGAACTAGATAGCCAAGTGGCTCTGTTGGACGAAAGCGAGCGGGCGATGGACCGGCACGAGCACGCGCTGGGGAGAGCGCGGCGACACGTTGGGAGGATCGCGAGGGGCGCGTCAAGGTCAAGTGAGGGACGGCAGTTGGGGGTGATTGTCATGCTGATTGTGGTGTTAATATTGTTGATTATTATCTTGAAATGAGGCTTATGAGGGATGAAGGAAAACAATTGCTGTTGAACACGCGGTTTATGTATCTTTGAGTCAAAAGCAGGAAAGGGGTTGCTTACGGGCTTCCATGTCGGGCGGTTAAGTGTGCATTTCGTCATGGCGTTATGGGAAGGATGGCGTTTTGGCTTTTTTATTATCAGAGTCTATTTCGATCTCTTATAGTGCATCCATTTTCTATGTGTATGCTTCTATTGTCCTTCAATATCGTTCAAGCGGACTCCTCCGTTCCTATGACCCATCATAATTAGAACGTTCTCAGTGGCTACTGAGCATACCTCACTGATGGGGTCTCACTCACCATTAGCCTTCTGATCAATTGGCAGGCCCGGTTAGCTCAGCTGGTTAGAGCGTCGTACTAATATAACGTCTCAGTTATATCGAGTGATGCGAAGGTCAACAGTTCAATCCTGTTACTGGGCAATCTCTTTTGTAAAATTTTTCCTCCCACACGAGCCCCACTGAACCTATCATTCGAGCAGGTTTTTCCCCCCAAGGTCACTTCGGCATTTACAAGGGTGTTTTTTGTTGAAGAGAACAAACACTATCGAGACGAAGCTGATGGATTCCAGCCATCGTTTTCCTTCCACCACACATCGCACAAAGTACCTTTCATCAACCAGGCCTTTTGTCAAGGAATACAATTGCTATACTTTTCTTTAGCCATGTTCCTACACATACACCAGCCCCATCTTCTACATCTTCCCCCTTACAAGCACAAACGCTTGACAGCCATTCTGCCCTTAATGACCAGCACCTTCCACCAAAACTCCTCCGGCAACATTGCTCGACAATCTGGTGCAATTTGGTTGGGTCTTTTCCTCACCGGATAACTCCGCAATCCCGAAATATATTTTCTAGCCCCTCCAAGATATCACTCCCACCTAGAATTCCCGGGCCCGATACTGTCACCTTTTTGTCCTCCGTGGACCAAATTTCGTGGAACTTCACGCTCTTATCACTTGATGCGACAATAATGCAGCCATCCCTGACTGTATTGCGTCTGAGACGGATGCCGCTGTCGTTAACAGAGCGATCATCCCTGACCATATCCTTATCCCTCCCTTTGGCACTGGTCCTTCCAGGGGGGGCAGCAGGGCCGGTGCTGCCTGCCCTTGAATAGTCGCGGCGATCCCTGCTTGAATCCGAGTATGATGGTGGATTCGGATATGGAATGGCATATAGCGCGCGGTGCTCCCCGGCCCACGGAATCGCCGCCACTTGCTGGCATTCGGGCCATGAAAAGACGGCAATGCGAATTGGATGCTCAGGCTGTGCGTATCCAAATGTCGCAGCAATCTCTCGACGAGTAGTAGACCAGATTAGACTGGTGACTTGTGCCGACACCGAAATGGATGCCAACGCGGCGCCGGATCGTGTATGGAAGAAGTGAATGCATTTGTCATTGGAACCTCCTCCGGTAGCCACTAGACTGTCCTGCCAAGGACAAAATGCAATGGCTTTGACTGCCGCCCCGTGAATCCAACGGTGCTTTTCAGAACCGGGACCAAGGATGGGGGGCGTACTGTGATGTAGCCGGACCTGTGTCTCGGCCACCGAGCTATCACTGGTTCGGTTGATTCGTGTCGTCATTTGGCGAGCAGCCTGGGGCTCCCCGTTCATGGCCTCGCTCTGAGCTTGCACTTCGAGAACCTTTGCTGTCTTGAACAAACAACAAAGGTTGTCATTCCCGCCTGTAGCAAATTCCTCGCCGTTAAGAGACCAAGCAAGGCCGCATATTTGCTGTGAATGAACAGAAATTCGAAGCAATGGAGTCATAGCTCCAGCCCAGTTGTATCGTTCTACCTCCCACCTCTCCGGCCACTCGACTGCATAATAGTAGACGTTTCCCAACTCATCACCGACTAGGAGATCTTCCGTCTTGACAGGAATATTTGGATGGATTTGGCTCTTCGATGGCCGAATTGTGCAAACAGGCTTCCAAGAAATGCAGGCAATAGGTGCTGGCTGAGAGACCTCAAAACGGGGCATCGGGGTGGTTCTTGAACTTGACGGATCGGGGTCATCATAAAGCGACATTAAGCCTAGAGTTCCGTTTGACCGTCCGAATGCTAAAATCGCCATTCCACCCTCTGTGGACGAAAAAGATACGCTTGTGAGATGGCATTCGACATCTGTGCCTGCGCTCAGGAGCTGCACGCCCCGGGTCTCAGACCAGGCATAAAGCAAATCTCCCAGTCCAACTGCGAGCGCTTGGCATGTCGGCGAGTATGCAATGATTGAGCAGTAGAAGTCGTCCCTCAAATTTGGGGCATCGAGGACTCTACATTAAGTTGGTATGTCAGCCTGCATGTTACTCACAAGCCGAGATCTGCAGTAACCTACTTGAACGGGGCGTTTGGCAGATTTCGAGTTCCCAAGGTTTTCCGAGGCTTAAGCACAGGTCCATCGTTAACCCACTCCGTCCCATTCCACTGTGTCAATGGGCTGCGGTTCCGCCCAGCAGAGTGTTGTCCTGGGAGATGGGTAACATTCACATTCAGGATTCGTTGTGCACGATCAAGATCGAGTGCTGCAGCAAGCCGAGCTTCGTGCTTGCTGAGTTCCTCATCTGTTCTAGGTTTGATAGTCGGAAAGGTTGCTCGGTAGAGGGGGGCGTTCGTGCCGCTTCTCAACAACTGTCCTCTGCCGTTGTCCACAGCTGTCCCTCCGAGGCCGACTGTCCAAACCGTGCTGCCTCCAACTTGTCCATCAACTGCTTCAATCCTATTCTGGTCTAACGGACCAAGCACAGTTGCGACTAGAGACTGCATTAGCGAAAATATTTTCGTCAACCGCCATAAGGATGGTTCCTGACCTCTATTCCTGCTCACTTGGCGCTCGCCTACTGACGGTGAACGGAATTCTGGACCCAAGGGTGGAATGGTTCTTGGGCGAAATCGAAACGCATCGTCTGTGGCACTTCTATGCCGAAGGAGTTTTTCGGTAGGTGTCAGCTCATGAGGATGTTTGGTTGTCTTGAACTTGTCGTGGAGAGTTGTTCCAAGTGGTCTTGCTGGAATGAAGCGATCAGAAAAACCGAAAAACCCAGGAGTGGAGGGTCGTTGGCGTTGCCTAACAACTGAAACTGGATTAAATAAAGACGATGGCATTACTTTTGGTCGACCTAACCGCTTTGGCAAGCTCGCAGTTCTAGATTGGGTCTCGCATGACGTCCGTCTCAAAGGAGGGATCGTGAACAAGGTGAAGGACTGGGATCCGATCATCTCTGTCCCAGAAGTCACATCATCACAAAAAGGGTCCTCGGAGTCAGATCGATTGCCATCACCATGCATCCAGATATCCTCGCCAAAATTCCCTACATGGCTTCCAGCTCTCTTCTCGGGACTTTCTGGAGAGCTGATTGCTGAGGCATAGCCTGAATCTGCCGGGCTGGGAGGGTCATGTGTGCCCGAAGCAAGTGTGGGGTCTGAACAGCATGACTTGAGCCGGATAGCAACATTGGATTGCATGACTGTGTAATTTCCGATTTTGTATTGTTGCGGAGATTCTCCAGCAACCCTTGAGCAACTATGACGCCTTTAATTGTCAATACGGTCTTGTTTGATAGTGAGATGGCTAACCCCCGTGTATGGGGCTGGTGCAATACTGTGACGACCTACACACCAGATTCGAGACTCGGGGTGACAATGCATGGAACATCGGGCTGTCGCTCTTTGGTTTGGCCGGGGGGAGTCAACAAGGTGTCGACCAATGAGCCATGTCACAAAACCTGGTGGATGTCGAGCAGGGCCTGTCGCTGTTGAGGTAGAGCTAGAGGGACAGGACAGGGGAAATGGCGAAGCTCTTGGCCTGGTGTTATGGTGAGAGGCTTTGCTGCCTTGAGCCCAATATTGCCATAGGCGATTTGGTGGTGTATCGATATGACGGTCTGAGCAGAAGCGGAAGATGATGATGTGGTTCCTAGGAACGGTACGAAGAAACTTCAGGCTGCTAGTCGTTCAAGGCTGGGACATTGTGGGGGAGCAGCCAACTCTTCGTCGGTTTGGACTTGCAACACACAGCTTATGAAGGCAAGAGTAGGCAGTCCGGGAAGGTACGTGTCCCAGAAGTCAATGTTGAGTCTTGAGAACCCAGGAAAGGAAGGCAGATTTCAGGCCAGGTCCGTTAAGGCAGCAGCAATCCTTCCAGGTTGAACTGCCGTACCTCAGCGATTCACTGCTTCGACTTGGTGGCAGCGGTTGAATTCCAATATTACCATGTTGCTGGATACGGCACAGTTCTGTATTTACTGAGATGTCAGCTTCAAAAAGATCACAGGACTGGAAGAAAATTTACATCAATTTGCCAAGTAGTCAAGCTAATTTCACAGAATTGGAAGTCTGGTGTTTTAATAATTCTATTGTTATTCAAGCAAAAGTAGGTGCCGCCTGTGAAACAAATTCCCTTAAAATAAATGAACAAAAAAGACAATCTATAAACATAGAGGTGTGAGATGCACATGTCCTCCTCACATCTTGTGTCCCAGAGCTAGTCAACACCCGTCAACCCCCGACCAGTTACACCTTGATGTGAATGTACTTGAAAGTACTCTTAGGAACAGTCCGCTTTCCATAACCCTTCGGCTTGGCGTAATTGTACTCCTCAATGGTGACCTTGTCGCCGTTGACAGCAGCAACCCACGCGACATGGCCATAACCTCCACCGCCGTTGTCAGTTTGGGCGATGCAGCCCGGCTTGGGATTGTTGTCGACCTTGACACCGACCTTCTTTGCCGCATCATCCCACTGGTTCGCGTTGCCCCAGGTGCCGCCTTTGTACCGGTTGGTGAACTTGATGCCCAGACGCTTATTGATGCGCCACGCGACGAAAGAAGTGCACTGGCACTTGTAGTAATTCCACGGATCCACACCGCCACAGCTGCTCTTGTATGGGTAGTCATCGGTCATTGGGCCGGGAATGCTGGCGCTATTTCCAGAGCCGGAGCTCGAGCACTTGGTGGTAACATAACCATTAGTACCGGTTTTGACATAGTAGTCAGATACATAGCAGCCGTCAGAGGTCTTGTCCCAAATGTTATTGCCGTTGATGTTGGTGCCAGTGGTCTGGCAGGTGATCTTGACGTCGGTGCCCTTGGCGTAGGTCTTTTTGACTGAGTAGCTGGTGCCAGGACCAGAGCGACAGTTGACGTTGTTGCCAGTGATCTTATAACCCTCAACAAGGCTAGTGAGGGCCAGGGCTTGAAGGAAACCCGCAATGATGGAGAACTTCATGGCTGAGAGAGATTGACTGGGCTAGTTTGAAACTGCACTGATGTTAAAGTTTAAAAAGTGCAGTGACTATAGCCAAAAGATGGTAAGACAACACTCTTGATGGCTGGTTAAGTGATGAATAGACAAGTTCGAGCTCAATCGATCATGAGGGCGGATCATACCTTTAATAATTTTTCGATCTTCTTCACTTAGACCAAACTTCCAGTCTTTCCAGATCACCAGTGTTCATCATACCATGACCCCCCCACATCTCTGATGATAGCTCCGATAGTTTGTCTTTGAACCATTTTACCAACTCTGTAATTGCTCAGTGAACATCTAGAATTCCGTAAGACGGTAGCTAAGACTCTCCGCGTGATATTGTTTACAGGCAGCTCTCCCAAACACAGTTACATCATAATGCCGAACACCTCCACTAAACTAGACCAAAGGAATGTTTCTTTGATCTCGGCTTGAGTGTTTCCCCGTGCCTGCCAAGAAGACCGTTCCATCCTTATGCAACCCTATTTTTATCTCTGCTGGCCCCAGCTGCTCAGCCACCACACCGTACAACTCGGTGGCGTCTCTGCCCTATGGCCACCAAATTCCGGAGAGATTGCTGGGCAAACCCAAGCTTATTCCCTGAGGTTGGGAATGTCAGGAGCTGAATGATACACTACAAAGCTCTGGTTGTTGGTACACTATCGAGAGGCAGCTCCATGGCTCACTTGCCTGTATCCTCATCAAAGTATTTATTTTTGGACAGTTTCTTTGAGGGCCCGAGCAGAACTTGCAAGACGCTTACTTTATCCGTAAAAGAAGAAAAGCCGTGTATTCAAGATAACATGTAAGGTCGGAGAGATGGTTGTGCTTTGCACGACACAGTACGGTAAGCTGTCGGGATAGCATGTTCTGCTGTGTAACGGTGCTCCGCTTAAGCAGGCAGCTACGTTCCTTGAATACAGATGCAGATCATGGATGGGTGTTATCCTCCTAAGAGCCAAGCAAAATTTTAATCCGTCATTTCTGGTACCCTTACACTTGCTGCTATACCCATTCGTTCGGGACATTATGACGTGTGCATGCAAGCATTCAATGTTTGAAGAGGTGATATCCCTATTATCAGGTCAAGTGTATAGACATAGCCATGCCAGACCTGCATATAGTAGAAGGTTTTGGTGTGTGTCAGGCAGGGTTGCTCCAGCCTGCTCTCAGGGCTCAAGGTGTGGAAACAGATCTCGCCTTACAATGGCATGACAGATGCCAAAATATCGAACATAGCTTTTTCAGGCAGTTATGTGTTGTTTTACACTTCAGACAATGCAGTATTTGCATTCATCTGATACTTTGGTTCTGGATGTAAGGTTTGAACCCCTGTTCGGTTTTACGATGCTTATGCTCAAGACTGGGCAAATTGAGCAACTGACTACTCTATGTTCGGCTAATGCATACAAGGTCTCACGAGCTGGAAAGTTGCGAACACAGTCATGGACTTCAAAATGCAACGTTCGATGTCTCTGTGTTTGTTTTTAGATTATTCCTTCAAAGTTTGGGTAGGCGTTTGGTAATGAGAAAGGATCATCGGCTGGGGCGACCTCCGTCTTACTGCTTCACGTTATTGGTTCACCGAACCCTGATGCACTGGTCTCAGATGAAAATACTACGCTATCCCCTGGTCGAGGCGCAACGGGCCATATGTTCACCCCATGGCGGCTACATTCTGTCCGCACAGCCTTTATGTGGCATCAAAGATCACGATATTGTGGACCTTTGACTTTCTATACTCTGACCGAGAAAAACCTATTGCCATCGAGGCTCATGGCAGATCTGGTGCCCGTCTTACTAGTAATGTGGAGTTTGGTATGACCTTTGAACTCGACTGTCCACAGACTTCAATCTATTTTCAGAACCATTTACGTCAAGGCTGAAGAGGTTGTGATTGACACGAGTGCAAACTGCAAGTATAAAGACTGAGACTCAAGACGATCATTTGGTCGCCAATCCAGCAATCAGAACAACACAGTTCACTAAGCAAAGAACAAGAGCTTCGACTCAGCACAGCGATCTCACCCACATTCATCCTCCAAAGTTTTCAGATTTGCTTCCTCCACCTGCTAACTACTGTTCACATTTATTCTAAAGCTAATTCCATTCTCCAATCACCAAAATGAAGTTCGCCATCCTCGCCGCCGTTGCCTCCTTCCTTGCTCCCGCCAGCGCCTATGCCATTACCGGCGACAACGTCAACTGTCGCAGCGGCCCAGGCACTAGCTACGCGGTCAAGAAGGTCTACAAGAAGGGCACCGACGTCAAGATCAGCTGCCAGACTACTGGCACCAATATCAACGGCAACAATCTTTGGGACAAGACCTCTGACGGCTGCTATGTTTCGGACTATTACGTCAAGACTGGCAGCAACGGCTATGTGACCAGCAAGTGCAGCTCTAGTGGAGGCAGCACCTGCGCTGCGCCAAAGTCTAACCAAGCCACTGTCGATCTCATCGCTGAGTTTGAGGGCTTCCGCGCCAATATCTGTATGTGATATCAACCTCGCATTGTACTTAAGAACAAGGCTCTAACTCGTGAACAAGACACCGATGCAGCTGGATACGCCACTGTCGGATACGGCCACAAGTGCCAGAAGGCTAAGTGCGCTGAGGTCAAGTACAAGATTCCCCTTTCCAAGGCCGATGGCAAGAAGCTTCTGGCCGATGATATGAGGGTATGTTCCTCCCTTCATAAAAACCATACCATCTCTGGAAGCCTCATCAATTTCGACTAACCCCAAATCTACAGAGCTTCGAAGTCTGCATTACGAACATGCTCAATAGCAAGGCCAAGCTGAACTACAACCAGTTCGGTGCACTGGTCAGTTGGTCCTTCAATGTCGGCTGCGGCGCTGCCAAGTCGTCGACTCTCATCAAGCGCCTAAACAACGGCGAGAATGTCAACAAGGTTCTTTCCGAGGAGCTGCCCAAGTGGAACAAGGCTGGTGGCAAGGTTCTTCAAGGCCTTGTCCGCCGCCGTGCTGCTGAGGTCGCTCTGGCTAAGAAGTCTGGCAGCTCTCAGGCTCTTCCTGTTAAGTGCTGAGTTACCTGGATATGAGGAAATAGGGCTTGTACACCGATGAGGTTGGGGATGAGATGGTAGAGGTGTAAGGGTAGATAAGTTGATGGATGTGGTTTCGCTTCTTCTTGCTCTCTTTGCTGTACTGTTTTAGACTTCCTGTGTCTTTTTATCTGCTTCTCAAAATTGCATTGCATTGGGCCCAACACTGTACACGCATCTCACTCGGGCTATTTTAGTGAGAAATGACGACTTTCCACATCGCCTTTGTACCTTGAGGTTTGGATCATCAGGGTGCTTTCTGAGCGTTTGATAGCTGTCGAATTATTGAGAGAGTGTTGGAAAGGGAGAGCCATGATCTATGTGAAAAGGATATGGGGACGGTGTCAGATGGACAAGTTTCTGTTCAATCACCTAGTTGAGCTTGAGTTAGAGACATCTATTGCCCAATAGTTTCTCTTGGCACACTAGGTCCGATTTTCAACCCTCATTCAACCTTTGTTGCACTAGGAATCTTGAACAAGAACAAAAAAAAAATCCAGCGACAGCCTGACCAGAACCGACCGTTTGATTTTCATCTTTGATGTTTCCTGAATCCGCTTTGCTAGTGAATCGGCAGCGATATAATCTTACTTGCATCCGAAATTCTGTTAACCCTTACACACGGCGCTTGACTTTCACTCGCGTCAAATGAAGAACAAAAGGAGTTGTTGTTGTCGATTGAAGTTCCCAGCAACAGGGGGAGATGCAGAAATGATTGAGCATAGAAAAGACCTTAGTCAAGCGGCATCCTGCTGTTAAGTCCAATCAACACATACAGGCAATTTTGACAAACGCTTCGCATGGATTTGCCCTTTACATTTGTTACACTGGCGTAGAAAAATGCAGCCAACTCCTACAGCTATGGCCCGAAGATCGGGATTTTGGACCTTGAGACTGCTGAGGAATGAAAACCCACATCTGCCTGTTGCCATATGATGGAACTCTATATGGCGGCTTGGGTGACGTCCCAGAACAATGTGTTCATACGCGACTCTCCATGAAAAAGCGGTTTTCCCCTGATAAAGCATTTTTCCTACCAGGCACTACTGACCTGTGGTATCGAAATTCTTGCGAGGAGGGGAACTCATCCCAAGGGCAAGATGGAAATGCCGACTACACAAAACGCTGGTAAAACATGAGCAGTGTTCCTCTACACATCTCATTTCTGGAATGTGGTTGTTCAACCCTGAGGACCAGGACGAGGCTGAGGCGCCACAGACTCCCCGCTGTGGCGGCTGTTTCTTTCTGCCACGATCATTGGCTGGGATATTCCGAAGCCCTGGAGCAAGGGAACAAACTTTCAACCCCGTCCCTAGACCACGAAGTGCCATGCGCTCTTTAAACGAGTCGTGATGCATAAACTCCTAGGTCAGATGGTTTAAGTTATCTCAGAGTCTGGAAAGCATACCGGTGCAGGTTCAGCTGGTAGACTCCATGTCGCTACACGGTCTATTTTGGGGTTGTCCGTTGGGACGTGAGGACCAGAAGCACGTGTTATTTGCCTGTTTCGAAATGCCAAAGCCAAGACCAAAAATTCGGATGACAAGTTCCGGGCTTTATCAAAAGTGATGCAAGCTTCCGAGGGCTGTCAGGACTTGAGAAGAAATCTGATGGACAGAAATAGCCCATGGCTGAGTGTTCCGGCTTTGAGTCAGGTGGCTGTGGGAACGCAGCTTCGCAGTTGCTCTCAGACTGGCCTTGGACTTCATTCATCAGCTGGCTGCTGCCACCATGATACTGCCCCTTCCAGAATTGCTCGAAGATGCAGGCTAATGTAGAAGCAAATTGCTGGATGGCTGGGAGCGATGCGACGGGTTAAACAAGACCCTTGGCACAAAAGTGACTCCTGGCAACCTGGCGACGGCAGCGCAAGGAGAATCAAAAACGGGTTTCAACCCAATGGATTGCTGTCGGCGATTGCGGGGTGTGGGGCATACAGCGGCTGCGAGGCATGACGCGCCGTCGCGCGGGACGGGTAGGATTGGCTAAACAGACAACGATGGAGTTCTCGTGCGAGAACTTCTCGACAGTTGGACGCTGGTGGAGCCATCATCACCAAAACACTATTCGTCGTCAAAAGAGATGACAAAATCAGGAAGCTAAAAGACTTCCGACATCGCCGTTCCCTTTTCGAGGCGATTTGCTGACTCCTCAGAAAGCAACTTCAGCACAGTTTTGGTCACCCTAGGGCGACGTCAAATCCGCGGCTTATTCTTCAGCCCCGCCTGGATGGATCGGTCACCATCAACACTGCAGTACGGTAACTGGCAAGCTGCAGGTGTCAACACACCTCATGTAGCCCTAACCCTCATGGACGCCCAGCTGCCATCGCAACTCCTTGGATTGCTCTCGACCCTCGCGGAACTGACCAGTGAGTTCCATGTATTTAACGCTAACCTGTGTGACCGGAGCTGCTGTCAACAGAGCCCAACAGGCGACCATACGTGTGTCGACTTGACCTGTTAAGAATAGGCACACCGATTTATCTACATGGCCTGCGAGGACTTTCTACGGCCGCCGAGATCTCCCCGACGACTCTGCTAGGGGCTAAGAGCTGCCTTGAAGTCAAGTCATCAATGGCAATGTAGCCAAAGATGCAGTCTGCAGACTCGAACCGCAGCCGAGCGGTTCTGCGTTTGGTGAAACGAGACTGGTCCAGGAACCAGGCGAGAAGCAAGGCTCGCAACAGAACCTGGTGTCTTCCAGGTAGGTAAGCGATTGGGCAGAATCATGGTTGATCTCACAACTTGCGTTGTGTAACCAGAGACGAGCTGATATAGGGTCTGGATGGAAAAGTATCTTAGAATGTACGCAAGAAATACGCATATTGCCTTGCCCGTAGGGAATTCAATCTAGACGATAGTTGCTCCTTCAAGTCATATGCAAGGGGACCAAAACGCATACCTGAGTTTTGGTTCCCAATCTGCCAAAGTCCACATGCTGAGCCGATGACCATGAACCTTCCAGATCGTAAATCTCATTGAGCAGTGGCTTCCACTTTCCTGATGCCGGTAGATCCAAGGAGAGATAGGAATTTGCACTCGAAGGCAGAACCCAAAGCACTCCTGTATCGGTGAAGTACAAATCATTTCTGCTACTTAAAGTAAACAAGGCCTCTATTGAGAAACATTAGCCGCCAAGAACTCCCAGAACAAAGGCCAAAGTTACCCTATTCCAGAAGCCACAGATGTGGCCAGGTCAAGCTTTGTGCATGGCCGATAACAAGACAATTTCTGTAGCCAACGTGAATTGGCATTGACTATCACCTATACCTCATAGAAAAGGAAGAAAAGTCCATGGCAACTGAATTGTGTCCGGCTGGCTGTCGACTGTGAAGCCCAGGCAGAAACAGTCATCACCAAGGATTGGTTATGTTGCAGCAGGGCTGGCCAGGGTCAACAGTAAACAATGGGCAGCTGTTCTTCCAGAGGAGAGGCACAAATGGCAGGCTGTTGGCAATGACTTGGCTCTTCAAGTGCTGTGACATTAACATTTTTCTGACTTTCTGCGTTAGGTGGGCTGTTGTGAATCTTTGTGGTGTTGACAAGAGATTATGGAAGTCGCCCAGAGGCCACACCCAGCCAGCCAGCATCCACCCATCCTTTGGTGTCTCTGCCTGAGGCTCGTCGTCTGACTGGTCAGGGGGGCTAGAGTGGGAGCCCGTGCAATGGCGGAGTGGGGCCGGTCTGGGTTAATATCGGGACTGGGAACAACTGGGAGTGCTCCTTTTTGTCAGTCCTCGCCCCCCCGGTCATTGTGGTGAATCTGATCGCTGGTTGGTGGCACCTGCTTTCCGCACAGCAAAGCAATTGATTGACCTTGGAACCCACAGGGCAGCACGGCGACCGGCCCCAAGTTTCCCGCTCTGAGCGCAGCACCGCAGCACACAGCAGCAGCAGCAGCGTCGACGTAGGGCCGCATCCCGTTCCCCCATTCCTGTTGCTATACCAGCGTCCAGTGTCAGCGTTCAATGGATAACGGCTGGCTGTCATCGTGAAGAGCAAAGCGATCAAGGTACGGATCCGTATTGTGCCTGCCCATCCATCCAGCCCACACGCAGCAGTAGCAGCAGCAGGAGCACGCTCGACGCACGCCTCATCCATCCACGCTCCATTCCCCAGTCGTCCCGCTTGTTTGCGTTTAGATTCTCCATTCTCCTTTCCCTGTCTCTTTGCCATTTCCCTTCCCCTTCATATCCATACCCCCTACCCACAGCTATACCTACCAGCCCCTACCACTCAACACCCTCTTACCACTTGTTGCCTTCCTTTTCTCTCTTCCGCCTTTTGGCCTCCAGGTTCTTGTTCCCCCAGGTCACAGCAGCCTGGGCGTTCTCCTTGTTTGCCAGCGGCCGCTCTGTCCTCTCATCTTTGGCTCTCTGCCACTTCGACTCGGCTTGACGCTGGTTCGCCATCGATTTCTCCCTGTGCCGGCTCTGGGACTGGCTTTCGCTGCTCGACCGACGCCCCCCTCCTCAGGTACGCCCACCACTGATCCCGCGATCCGGGTTTGCTGCATGTCTTAAGCACGCGCGTTCGAGTCTACCCACCTTTAAACCATCACCACGCACACTTCGTCACGTTGACTGCCCTGATTCCATTCTCTCTCTTCCCTTCCGAATATTCCGTCCTCGCTGCCGATCCACTCTTCCTCACTCGCCGTGCGCCCTGCTCGTGCCGACCCCTTCATTGCGTTTTTGTTGCGGCCTTTGACCGCATCTCGTCTCCGCCGACCGACTCATGCTCACCAATACTTCTCGTTTTGATTACAGGTTTTGATCTTCACCTAGCGCTGCGTCTAGGGTTAATTCCCTCCATCGAAGCGTCTCTGCCAGGTGATACACTGAAGCATCGATCTACCGGCTTTCATCGACAGCATCGACTTTCTGGGTCTTCTCCCCGTTCAGACATCACAGATCTCACCAACGATATTTGCCTCTCTGTTCCATCGACTCCGCGTGCAAAAAACTGCAGCCCTTGAAGAGAGCTAGCAGAGAATATCTCCGCAGGAATAAGGCCTGGCCCAGTCGAAGACGTCCCGCGTGATTTGAGCAATAATTCTGGCTGGTCTTCCCTATTATCCGTGCCGCATCCTTCTCCCTCTTGAGTACGACTCTGCAGCCAAAAAAGGTTGACTAGACTTTGACAGCAACGACAAAAAGCACGAGAGTCAACCAGGTCGTCCTTTTGACCGGCCCGCTACAACCTAGGTAGCCAACCTGTTGAGCGCACGAAAACGAGCAGTTTCGGGGCTTCTTTTCCCACAACGCAGTCAGTTCAGTTCCCCAGGTTGCTGGCTCAATACCCTGTTTTCATCCTACTTCAACTAGCAACAGTTTAGTCCCGGCCGACCCTGTGTGGAACAGTAACCAGCGCTCGAGATCCTCGCAGCGCTCAGCTTTCATGGACGGCCAGCCTGCAACGGCTGAATCAACCCATCGCTACCAACCACAGCATTGGTCACTTCCCTCTTCGAACTCAGCTAGTGCCCGAGCAAAGCCAACATCATCATCCGAGACCCCGTCTATCCCCCTCGCCACTCAGTTCGACCTGTGCACGATCCTCTATACCCAGGAAGTTGTTCATCAGCAGGACAAAATCCTGCAGTACAGCAAGCTGATCTCTGGTAGCCGGAGTGGTGGCAGTGGACTACACACCCCTCCACTTCCTCCTGTTTTGACTACACCACAGACCAAGTCGACAACACGGTCCAGATCATCTTCCAAAGTGTCGAACAAGGACAGCGCCCAACCAAAATCCAGCGCACAAAGCTGTCATGGGAATAGACCGGCAAAGACTTCTGAGACCGCTGAACGCGCGCTTATGAAATTGGGGAAGGATCAATCATCATCCAAGATGTCAGCCAACAACACCAATACCACAGGCAACAACCACAACAGTAGTAACAGCAGCAGCAATAACAGCACCAACAAGAAGCCACCAGAGCCGTCTCTGACTCGTGAGCTGCCCGTGCGATTACCGCCGTCTGCTTCTCAATCCTCTTCCTTCCAGTCGATCCATTCAAGTTCGGTTCCCTCTACACCACATCAACACCCCAAGAAGTGCCCTTGTGAATCCCGGGACCCTTCACCTGGGGCGACGCATAACCATTCACCTCGATCTGCATACTCGGAGACAAATGGCAATGTGCCATCCCTTCGGCCACTTCCTCAGAGATACGCGGGGTGTCCATTTGAAACTGCGATTCCTCATTCACGTCGCCGCATGCCTTATAGCCTTGGGACTGATCGACTGGAAAAAGTGGACCTATCCAAGGTTAAGAGCAAGTTAACCGAAGAGGAGGAGCAGAGGCTTAATGCCGACTTGCTCAAATTATACAAGCAGTTGCTGCCAACTAAGCCGATAGAGGGGAACCGAAAGAAGCTGGTTGCAAAACTGGAGAAGCTCTTCAACGACAAGTGGCCAGGTCGCGACATCAAGGTCCATTTGTTTGGCTCTTCTGGGAACAACACATGCTCTGATGATTCAGATGGTCGGTGACACCAATGACATTGAGATGATTCGAAACCCGTGCTAACCGACTACTTTTAGTGGACATCTGTATCACCACCCCCTGGCGGGAATTGGAAAATGTCTGCATGATTGCCGAGCTGCTCCATCAACGTAAGACCTTCCTTTAGCTGGTCTGCATCACAATAAGCGGGGGCTTAACACATCTTTCACAGATGGAATGGAAAAAGTCGTTTGCGTCTCGTCTGCCAAGGTCCCCATTGTCAAGATTTGGGACCCTGAGCTCAAATTGGCCTGCGATATGAATGTCAACAATACATTGGCACTGGAAAATACTCGGATGGTGCGGACATATGTTGACATCGACGAGCGCGTGCGGCAATTGGCGATGATTGTCAAATACTGGACTCGTAGGAGGATCGTCAATGATGCAGGCATGTTACCTCTTGCAACCTTCTGCTTGCGTTAGGAGATCGTCGCTAACATGGCTCACTCTCGCAGCCTTCGGTGGGACGTTAAGTTCTTACACGTGGATTTGCATGGTGATCGCTTTTCTGCAGCTCCGCGACCCTCCTGTGCTCCCTGCTCTTCACCAATGCGACGGCCTGAGGCTTCCCAGAGATGACAACACACGCAGCGAATTTGCCGACGACGTTGAGGCGCTTCAGGAGCGCTTTGGCGACAAGAACAAGGAGAGTTTAGCATCTCTCTTGTTCAACTTCTTCCGGTTCTATGCACACGAGTTTGACTATGACAAGTACGTTTTGTCAATACGAATGGGCAAGCTTCTGACCAAAACGGAAAAGAAATGGCATATCGGATCGAACAATATGCTTTGCGTTGAGGAGCCTTTCAACACAGTTCGCAACTTGGGAAATACAGCGGATGACACGTCATTCCGTGGGCTGCACATGGAGTTAAGGAGAGCTTTTGAACTGATTTCCGAGGGCAAGTTCGAGGAATGCTGTGAGCAGTATGTCTTTCCAAAGGAAGAGGAGAGGACATACATCAAGCCACCGACTATCTCGAGACCAGTTCTGTTGAGGAGTTCCTCTCAGCAGGCACATAGCACTCGTGGTGGTCGTGGCGGTTACCGTGGGAACCGTCAGTTTGGCCGCAATGGAAGTGGCGGGCGTCGCGCCTCGTCAGGAGTCCAGTACGAGCCAAATCCGACATTCCTGCAAACTGCTCTGGCGAATCCTTTAAGTCCCCAGGATCTTTTGTGGTATCAAGCTCAGAGTCCCCAGCTCACTGTACCCCAGGACATTATCGCCACCTCGTTCGGTCAAATTCCCGCTCACCAAGCTGCCCAGGAGATCATGCGTTTCCAGCTTTACACCTCGATCAACCAGCAACAACAGGTTCTTGCGCAAGCGCAACGGTTACAGACAGGCTCGGCGACAGACAGAGCACGCACAAATTCGTTTGACAACCCGCCGCTGACCGCTCCGGTACGGCCAGAGTTGGTATACCCGTTTACGGTTCCGGTCCAGCCTTCAGCATACTTCCATCCTGGTTTCACCACCTACCCATCCTCTCCCGCGACAACCGCAACTGCCCCAAGTGCCAATGGGCAAGCCGCTGAATACCGACGCAGCCTTCACCGGAATGCGGGTACGAGTGATTCGGGCTCCTCACCTGGCAGCGGTGCTCTTAGGTCGCAATCCCAGCCAGCCTCCAGGACGCCGATGGTCATCTCTCAACCATTGTCTCAGTACTCGACATCCGGCCAATCCCAGAATGGTGCAACTTCATCGCAAATGCGGCAACTAAATGGCATGACAGTACCGAGCTTCGTCCCCGACGAGGCAGGTGATGGGGAGATGGAGGGGGGGGCGACGCCAAGAGTTTTGTCTGATTCTCCGCCTGAGGACGACGGCCCACGTTATATAGGGTACTACGTGAACGAGCACGCAAGCCCAAACAGGCAGGCGAACGGCTTTCCCAGCTCGTCTGGTGCGACGCTATCTGCCCCGATAAGCCAGAGTAGCCAGGCCCGGCGCCGCCGCCTGTCCACTGACCAGCTCCCTCAATCTGTCCTCGACCGTAGGATGAAGAGGACGTCACGGTCGCCATCGCCCATGGGACACACGCGGGCCATATCAGTGGGTATGAGCTCAGCTCCGCTACCGTCGGCGCCTTTTGGCCAGGCTGGCGGCGAAAAGCCGTCATCCAAGCCGGTTGTGGTCAATGGTTCCGTGCCAGCCTCCAGCTCGGCCTTGGCATCCCGCCGACCCCCACAGGCACCCGACGCGCATGCCTCAGAGGATGGGGGTCACCACGACAATGCCAATGCCTTGCACATCCAACACAGCATGAGCCCTAGCTCCTGGTCAGAGCAGCAGCCTTCCGCTCCGTTATCCAATACCGAACCGGCTGCTGTGCCGCCACCTCCGGACCGGCCTGTTATTGTGAATGGGTCTTCCACAAACCGCTCTCCTGCTGCAGTGCCGAGTTTGCTCGATGCGACGTTTCAGCAGCGTATGGCCATGGGGGTCCCCCTCCATCTTCCCTATTCGGCGGTTGTCGGTGATCCGAATGGCAGCCTCGTGGGTTTTGCGAGACTCCATACTCGCCAGCAGCTAGCACCACTCGACTTAGCGACTCAGGATTTTGGTGTTCACCAGGAGATACCTCATCTCTCTCCGGTCTATGAGCATCGCACTCCATCCCCGACAGTATCACGAAAATTTGAGCCATCTCCTGGCACACAATCACCTGGGTCTGGATCGCACAAGGAAAATCGTTCAGACTTCTCAAAGCAGAGTCAAAAGGCACCAGTGAACAAGTCCCCCACCAGTTCATCATCAAACAGGCAGCTCAACGACTCGGCCAACCGGTCTCCTGTACAGGATCAAAGGGTGAACGGCGTTACAAAGGAGAACGGACATACGCGTACAACCAGGAATCACTCCGAAAACGCTGGTGGGTGGCAGCGATCAAAACAGCGCAAGAAGGTTGGCGGCGGCGATTCTAAGCACCTCGTCAATGGCTCCAGTCACAGTGAGCAACCACCAAAGAATGAGGCAGACCGGAAGGGTGGCTGAAAACATGACCTTGTCTGCGATTGGGTGATGGAAGTCTCCTGGTCCAGACAGTGCTGTCCCTGCTGCATCTGCCCCCCGTGCATTTGGCCCGGGGTCTTCCAGGGAGCGGTGCAATGACCAGGCAAAGTGAAGCACGGACTGGATAGCAGGCATGGGTTTTCTTGGATACTTGTCAATGGTTCTGGCTGCCCTCATGCCAAGCCAATGATGAGTTCAGATTGGACAACCCTATTCGGGATCCCCAGGGGCACTCATTATCTGGTCGTTACCTGAGCTTGTGCCTAATGATTGAGGACCATGATTGCCTGTCTGCCTGCGCACTTGCCTGTAATTGCAGCTAACGTGCACTAGCACTCCATTGGAGTTGCAACATGGATTGTTAGTTCAGGGAGGGATTGGGCTGGGTGGTGGATGGAGGATGGTTGAATCGGTGAGGCTTGCTGAGGGATGTTTTTTTTTGTTTCCCTCCGTCGAAGTCGACGCTGGTTAAGCAAGCCGTGCATCATCATGAACGTGGCATGAAAAGGAACATATACGAAGCGCAATGTTGATGGATCGTGTTACCGGTGTGAAAATGGACAGGAGAGGAGGGAAGGGCGGGTGTCTCTTTCCCAGGGGTTTATTTTGATGCCCGCTGGGGTGTTGCCCGTGAGTTATGGGCTATGAGGTCATCGCAAATATTTGTGGACTGGACAGCTTGGCAGAAGCGTGGCGTTTGCTCGTGAAGCTGCTGTCCTTGTTTGATCCTGGATATACCTAGGAAGGCGAGGAGGATTTTTCTTTGTACAGTTCTCCCCACTTCTTTTTCTTCCTTGCCCAAACCCTCCTCTTTCGTCCACTACATTCCTGCATATTTTGGTTTTGTTGCTGCATCATGGACTTATAGACACGGGATACCACGGTCTGGTCTTAGTTTTATCTCTTTTACTGGTTTTCTCTTTTCAACGGAAATCACAAATGGAGCGAAAAATGGCATGTTATACATACATACCCCAAATATTGTATTCATCCTCATTTTGCACGGAACACTGATCACCTACCTACCTTCACCTTAAACCAGCCATCCAGCACAAATGTGTCGCTGCCATGGAGATTATATGATGAATCACAAGACTGGTAGAAGAGAAGCGAGTGGCCAAGTGAAAGGACTGGACAGGACAGGACAGGCAGGCAGATGAACAACACTGTGATTTTGTCCGATGAAACAAGGGATACGGAGGGATGGATACTCCAAGTGTGCTTTTTTTGTGTGTGTGGTGTCTTGTTGATGTCTCGGTGCTGGTTCTTCATTCTGAGATAATCCTGATGTGGTTTTTTATTTGTGATTGAAAAGTGTTTCTTGGGCATGGCATCCTTCTGAGTCATTAGTTGTGACTGGGTTGGTTGGTTGGTGGTGATGGCAGGATGGTCAGTTCAGGCTGGTTGGTTGATTAATTTGATACCTGGTAAATGGCGGCAACAATACCGGCGCAACAAGAAGAGAACAACCGTTGTATGACACCCTGTATGTATAGGAAACAGAAGAGGAAGGTTTATAACCACATCACCGCTGGCATAGGGAAGGTGATATTAAGATTTAGTCATGGCTTTTTTATAAGGGGATGATGTGTGGTATTAGGGAAGGATGAGGATACATAGGTATAAAAGTAGAAAAGAGAAAAAAAAATCAGATAAATTGTAATGAATCGAAACTGTCTCTTGATCATTGCCTGGTTGTTATGCATAAAAAGTCTGGTAAGGATGATGAATGAACAGAATCAAATAGAGGTTAGGACTCCTCTCCCCATCGTAGCCACCACCCCCTTCCAACTCCAGCCAGTTCTCACAGCTCATGGCATGCAACCAACCTGGAATTTGACCCTGCAATCTCGTCATGATCCCGCATTCAACTAACCAGACCCTGGCTATATTTACCCCTCTTTTTTTGAGACGAAAGACTCCTGTGGGTGCGTTTAATCCTTGGTTATGAAGCTACAAAGGGTGAAAACAGCACCACAAAGGTGTTTCCTTCATGTTACAGTTTTATTCAGCAAAAATAATCAATGCCTTTGTGTGTGAACCGGAGGAAGAAATCAAGAACCAAAACAACGCAAATCTTGGAATGATTTTGATATGGTTTTTTTATTTGGAATGCGAACTACTAAAACATTGTTCACCAGGGCAAGCTGATCATGTCTCTGTTTTGCTTTCACCTCGCCTGATAAACTGAAGGCAAGCGATGGCGTCATAACGCTGAGTTCAGCAAGTAAAACCTGGCCCTAAGTAAGCATTCTCCCCATCTATTGCCCATGCACATATCATAAGTTGTTGTTATCTCCCATCATCCCACCATTCATAAACAAAAAACCAGCAAAACCAAAAGGGTATCCATGCATCCCGTGACTTCAGAAACTCTTCCTGCTCGGTGTGCCAGTGTCCTTTAGACCGCAAAGTAAATATCCACTTTCGCCCAATCAATCCAGTTCTCCCACCCAGGGAACCGGGCCTTTGCCCACACGGTAATTACATCTCCCAGCTGCAGGTTGCGCACAAACTCCCCATTGCCTGTCTCACTACCACGGCCATTCTCCTTCAGTTTAGCCTTGGCCTCCGTGTCGTTGTCATCCAGATAATCATCCCAGCTCCAGACGACTTTGTGCTCGGCATATTCCCGCTCAGCGACCCTATTGACCTGGATTGTGGCCGCTGGTGTGGGAAGCAGGGGGTGCTTGGGCTTATACTTTCGCTTGCCGTTTTCTTCTCCGTCGGGTTCAACGAGAGGCAGGACAGTGCCTAGGTGGTCGGGGCGCAAAGTCGGTTTCTCCCCTTCCTCAGGGCCTTCGCCACACTCCGGCTTGACGAAGCGCTCCAGTCCCACCTCGAACCATGTCCATGACCCATGGAATGTGCCCCGGTCCTCGAACTGTCCACCCCAGCCTTGGTCATGGCTGCGGATGGTGAAGACGATGCGGCGACAGGGGCGTAAGAGCATCGGGTCGGGAGAAACACGGAAAGGCTGGAAGGTCTCTGGAGAGTAGGTTTGGTCTTTTGGGGCAGGGCGAAAGACGGTGTCGTTGGCGTTGGTGCTCCAGTTAGGAATCTTCAGGCCGATAGGAGGGGTTCGAAGCTTGGGTTGTTAGTGCACGATTCTGGCTTGGAAGGGAGGTGTAAAGGTAGAGGGGACCAACAATAAGTCGATTTTCCCGGTTGCTTCGGCCTCTCGCGACACACTGGTTGTTGAATGATTCATGGACAGTCATATGCGGCCAGTACTCGGCATAATCGAGGACGAGGTCAACTAGCTCGCGGGGAAGGGACTTGCATATGCCCTTGGTAAGCATGGCCTTTACGACGAGGACGTCGGCGATGCTGGGCTCATACGGCTCGGACATAGTGGTCGATGATGTGTTCTCGCTGTTGCTGCTGCCAAAAAATGGGAGGGAGCTTAGAAAAGAAGAGAGGTAGGAGGTGAAACTGAGACGCGAGCCGGCCATGCTGGCGGAGCAAAGTAGCTGCTTTATAAAGCTGTTTTAACAGGCTGGCGGAGGAAGCTACGTCAATTGTGATGTATCCCTGTTGGGCAAGCTACCTTGCCTAGGTAACTAGCCTGTCAGAACTGATACGCTAGTGTCGTAGGCCAGAGAGTGAGGGTCCTAAGTCCCAGCTCCCTCCGGGCAGGTTGAGGCGACGTCATCGACCCATCAAGCGAACGCGCGAATGCTGGAGTCTTGGCCACGACAACACCCGACGGCGCCAACTGGGCCACTCTAAGACGCCAGAGCCTTGGGCTCCCCGCAGCCGCCTTGGCTAAGGCCAAGACCCTAACCCGCATGCGCCGAGAAGGCCCCGCAAAAGCTTATTAATCACACGCCCTAATGGGGGTCGTATCGGATCTTATCATCCCGCGCCAAGAGGCACGTGAAATGACGACATTCGAGATCCATGCGCTGATCCCACACACTTACACAAATGCGAGAGGGAAGAGGGTGCTGAAGGGGAAGCAAAGGGCGCAACACCGGCGCCGGCGCCGGCTGCCTGGGTATCTTCCTTTTTTCTCCTCCTCCACTGTGAGAAAGTCCGGGGTTTTTAGTGTTCTGTGTGTCTTGTGTCTGGTATTTTTGGCCGGGAGCCAGCTGTTGTGTCTCAACCTCCGGAAAAAGACGAGAAAATACTGATCCTAGGCGAACTCGATTTTTTTTGTGTTAGTAACTGAAGACGGTCTTTTGGTGACAGCCCTGCCGGCTCCAACAGCTCAGCTTGCTTTCCGCCCCTTCGAACCTCAGCGCCTTGATCCTGAAACTCTCCAACCCCCAATTAGCCGCCAACAGCTACCTCCGTTCCAGGAAGAGGTTATCTACCTAGAGAAAGCCGATCTGGAAAGTAAGGTCGTCAGTTGTGTCAGCATGAAGTCCACAACGGCCAGTCTGCGCCGGGCCTCGCGAGGGCTTCGATTTACCCACACGCCCTCCTCCTCTTCCTCCTGCTGCTCCTCGTTAAGACCATCTATCTGCAGCTCCCACGTGGTAGGATCCGCCGTCCCGGTTCCGGGAACCCGGCGATCTACTTCATCCTCAGCAGCGGACGCCGTTGCTGCTCCCACATCATCTCCCTCTCCGACCTCAACCCGTCCCCAAACATCATCATCCAGCCTACAACAGCCCCCAACGCGCCGCCATCTTCATGGCCAGTTCATCCGGCGCTCCGGCGTCCCCTCCAATCCCGCCATGAAATTCCCCTGCGTCGACGCCCTCGAGTCACGTTCAGCAACCCTCCAGCGCCAAGCCGAAGCTGCGGCGGCACAGCGGCGCTCTCTCGAAGACACTGAAGGTGACACAGGAGGCCCTGAGCCCTCCTACACCGTCGGCCCGACCCAAGTCTTCCATTCCTACGAGCCCTTCCTCCTCGACCATGGCGGCTTGCTCCACGAGTTCGACATCGCCTACGAAACATGGGGTCGGATGAACGCTGACAAATCAAACGTCATTCTCTTGCATACTGGTCTATCGGCATCCTCACATGCACACTCGACTCCGGAGAACCCGCAGCCCGGGTGGTGGGAGAAGTTCATAGGCCCCGGCAAGGCGCTCGATACAGACAAGTACTTCATCATCTGCACGAACGTACTTGGTGGGTGCTACGGGTCAACCGGCCCCAGCAGCATCGACCCCTTGGACGGTAAGCGCTATGCCACACGCTTCCCGATTCTCACCATCCAGGACATGGTGCGCGCACAATTCCGGCTGCTGGACCACCTGGGCGTGCGCAAGCTGCACGCCAGCGTGGGCTCCTCCATGGGCGGGATGCAGTCGCTTGCCGCGGGTGTCGAGTTCCCTGATCGCGTTGGCCGCGTGGTCACCATCTCTGCCTGCGCGCGCAGCCATCCCTACAGCATCGCCATGCGCTACGTGCAGCGCCGCGCCATCCTGAACGATCCCAACTGGAACCGAGGCTTCTACTACGGCCGGGTCCCTCCCCACACAGGCATGAAACTGGCGCGCGAAATCGCCACCATCACATACCGGTCCGGCCCAGAATGGGAGCAGCGCTTCGGGCGCAGGCGCGCCGACTCCGCCAAACCTCCGGCCCTCTGCCCTGACTTCCTCGTCGAGACATACCTCGACCACGCTGGTGAGAAGTTCTGCCTGACGTACGACCCGAACAGCCTGATCTACGTTAGCAAGGCCATGGACCTCTTCGACTTAGGCCTCGAAAACCAGAGGCGTACCGCGCGCCGCAGGGAAGAAGCGCTCGTGCGCCGGCTGGCCGAGGCTGCGGACCCAAGTGCCCAGGACGAGGACGGCACCTGCATCCTGACGCCGCCCGACCTCAGCAATCAGGATCAACACGGCCAGAACCAGGCCCACAACGAGATCATCCAGACCCTGACCGACCCAACGCCCGTGCAACGGCGGGCTGCGGCCGAAGCGTACAATCCTCCTGCCGACCTCGTCGCCGGACTGGCGCCTCTTCGTAACCATCCGACACTCGTCATGGGCGTGGCCAGCGATATCCTGTTCCCCGCGTGGCAGCAGCGCGAGATAGCCGAGGCGCTGCGGCAAGCGGGTAATACGCAAGTGGAGCACGTGGAGTTGAGTGAGGAGCAGAGTCTGTTCGGGCACGACACCTTCTTGTTGGATGTTGAGAACGTAGGTGGGGCGGTGAGGAGGTTTTTGGATCAGTAGGTGGTTAGGTAGTGAGGTTTGGTAGCTTGGTATCAGAACCGGAGTTTTGGAGTCTGAAAATTTTCATAGATTTGGAATGGTATTCGTTGGAATGGACGAACATAGGCAGGGCAGGCGGGTGGTTTATTCCATTTAATGCATCTGGCATATATCTCGGTTTTCAATTTCCTTCAGAAACCACTCGATGGACGGCAGGCAAATCGAACTAAGTATGGCATGATGTGACCTGTACTTGGTATCAGACTTTCTTGCTAGGACAGAATAAGAACCTTGTTTTGCTAACGATTGATCATCGCTTACTTGCTTGCTTTCTTATGAGATCGAAATTGGGGGTATAAGTTCTGGGCAGTCAAAAGGAAAAATAAAATCGCAAACAGAACAACTGATGCGTACTCGCTGATATGACCCTTGGATATGCCAAAACCAATCCAGCGAAGTCCTTCCAACAAAAAAAAAGGTGTATGAATCCAAGATCACGATATGTAAACGAAAGAATTCTCCAATACATGCCAACCAATTAGCCCTTTCTATATTCACCTCACCTCTTGTTGTTAAATAAACCCTGTCCCAAACTCATCAACCATCTCCAACCTTCCCCCTTGACTCTGCGGCGGTCTCCGAACCTGTCGGATGCTTGGGCCGCGCGCAACGCCAATGCCCATGAACGCCGCAGCACGGTCATCATCTGGGGGGAACTGCGATACCAGCCTCGGGGACGCCGCTAATCCTGCGCTCCCATTGCCCACGCCGTTGGCGCGGGATGAAGTATCCGGCCTCGAGTCAACTTCCATGGACCCTGTAGTAGGGGGGGGAGCAGTCCTCAAAGGAGGAGTGAGCAAACTTTTTTGGGAAAACAACGTCGGATCGCGCGAAGGCGCATCGGGGGAGAAGTTGAAGTTATTAAACTGGAGGTTGAGAGGAGGCGGGACATTAGCCCTAGCCAGCCTACCTCGAGTGTGGTTGGACTGGATCGCCTCGGGCGACTCAGTGATGGCCCGGGGCGGAGACGCTGCCGGCTTTTCAGGGACAGAGGACTGTAAAGGCCAGTTGGCCGAGTCGGGAGTTGGCGGGGCCGGGGCAGCGACTGAGGGGCCAAAATCAAAGTTGAAGCCGGTATCCACGAACCCGTTGGGGTTGGGCGGATGGGGCGGTGCTTCCTCGACAATTGGGGACGGCGCCGGCGGGGGGTCGCGGCGCCAGTTAGGATGGCGCAGCTGGGGCGTCTGAGCGCGCGATGCTGGCGAGTTTTGTACACTGTAGTTGTCCAGGCTGTTGCTGCGAGAGTAGTTATCAATGCTGCCTCCGCGTGATCCATTGTCCAGGCTGGGGCCACGTGAATGGTCATCAAAACTGCCGCTGCGCGAAGTCGGTGTTGCCGTCCCAGCGCGCCTAGAGACCTGGCTCGGAGAGACTCCGTACTCATCCAAGGTTGGCCGGCGAGGGGGCGGTCCACGCCTTACAGGAATACGGAAAGGACTCTCCGGTCGCTTTGCTGGCGCCGCAGCCGGGATGGTCGGGGGTGAGGAAACAGGCCCAGTAGCAGGAATAATCGGCGGCGAAGCGACAGGCGCGGTCACCAGAGCCGCAGTTCGAGGGGACGAGGGTGTTGCTGTCAATTCCCTTTCCGCAGGATGGATTCGCAGTGGGGCAGGCAAAATTGGCCCGTCGTCGTCGTCATCAAACTTATCCATTTCGTCATAAAAACTGCTCGTCATGCTATCTCTCTTGGACTCTTCTGTTGTCGACATGTGCGCCTGGCGTTGCGCAGTGAGCAGCGACTTTTCTAATTCCTCGATCTTCATGGACAGGCTGTGCTGGCGAGGTGTGAGAACGGTTTCGCGCTTGGCTGTCACTTCGCGAATGATAGGCCGCAGAGACTGGTCGATTGGTTCCTCGTCAAGTGACAGCCGGCGGATCGAAGTGGCAGGTGAAGTCATATTGGAGGGCGAAGTCAGCGACGCAAGGAGAGGCTCAAGACCCTTCGTCTCCTGGACTGGCGTCTTGGGGCCATCGGGAGTCTTGACTTCGTCGTTGGCACGGGCTGCCGAAGGCGGATAACCTCCCAGCACGGGGCTTTCGACATAGTCCTTGCCGAGGAGCGGGGACTTAGGCGGAGGGGAGGTTGCGCCGAGTCCGGGGTTCAGCAGGCTAGGTCCAGTAAGGGGCGAGGGCCGATACGGACGGTAGATCTTCTTGGGAGCTCCCTGTGTATTAGGGCTGCCTGAGGTCGGACTTGAAGGAGTGATGCCTTGATAAGCTGCCCCGAAAGGGCGAGCTACGATTGTGGGAGAGGAAGCCTCTTGTGACGCAGAGGAGGATGCAGCTGAACCAGAGGTGCCAGGTCGAACGGTGGCATTTGAGCCCTGACGAGACAGCGCAGCAGCCGGCAGTTGGGGCAGCGATTGTGTAGGAGGGTCAGTTGGCGGAGGTCCCTGGTGTATCAAGGGGGATCGTATCTGAGCAGTCGGACCGCCTCGACTCGACGGTCTTGAGTTAGGATTGGCCTTCGGAGCTGCTGCCGGTTCTGGATCCGGTAGGACTGGCAGAGCGGGCAGTGGCTCCGGATCTGGCTCAGGGTCGGCCTGCGCGACAGACGGGCGCCGCATGGATAAGGTGCTCTCGGTCGACTTCTGTCTCTCGAGCCGTTGCATCTCCAAGCGAGCTGTCTCCCTCTGCTTCTCCAATTCCCGTTCTCTCTCCCGTGCCCTCTTCGCCTCCTCCTCCATCTTGTTGACTGATGCCATCACCTGTTCGACCATCTTATCGGCATCCTCGCCGAACACCGACTTGGACTCTGCATCGTCGGTGGTTGGGGTCGGGGGCAACTGCAGCGGCGATGTAGCAAGCGGCGACTTAGGAGTTGGCGGGCCCGACGGCGTGTTGCGACAAAAGTGTACATCGAGCGGGTTAACCCATGGCTTGCTCCGCCCATTGGCCGTGCCTGGGCGCGACGAAGACGGGGCAGCAAAGGCAGGATTCGGGGCAGTCAGGCTGATAGAGGACATATTGTTGGCTCTGAACCGGCCACGCAAGTTAATGTCGGAAGCGGCCGCCTTCAGGTTCAGGCTGCTCTGGCTCCCGCGACGGCCAGGACCAAGGTTGTTTAGATCGAACATGCTCGCAGCGGCGAGGTTGTGTGTGTCATGGAAGTAAGGCGATCGCGCACTGTTCGGCGTGCCGGCACGCGATACAGAGCGGATGCTGCCGTTGACAACAACAGTGTGATGGACATTTTTGCCAAAATACTGACCTTCACCAAGGGCGTTCTGGTCTATGCGCTTCCATTTTTGCTGCTGTGACTGCGGCTGCTTCTCCTGGATGTTCCTATCGGATTTCCTGCCATCCATCAACAGTTGGATCCGGCTCTTAACAGAATTTCCGTTTCAGCTGCGTGTGCACTCACTTCTTTTTCTCGCCAAACCTTATTCCAAAAAAGGACACCATCCTGTCGAGCAATTATGGATTACGATCAACGCATCAATTGGGGGCCAGACAAGAACACAGGGCGCCCGTCTTCCGGTCTTGTGGTCGTGATACCGATGTATCTCCTGACAGGTCCGCCGTGTCTAGCGGATAGGTAATTTTGACACAGCTGGATGTGGCAAACAATCACTACAGCTGGGCCATATTGATGTCTCAATCTCAATGTCGGGCTCTCGGGCTCTTCTCAGACAATGCGGGAGGGTGTGTTCCGGCGAGGAGTAGGTCCAGTCGCGTCTCAAATGCGAATAGGGGTCGGGTTGGCGCCTTGGGCTCAGGGAGGTGGGGTGAGCTGATCGGGCGGAAGAAAGGCTCGGAGGGAGAGGAAAGATCGGGGGCGAAAGGGAGTGACAGAATCGAAGGCAATAATGGCCAAAAAGAGAGCGACAGTGAAGGGAAGAAAGAGCGCTCTGGAGGGAATTGAAGATTCAAGAGGCAAGGAGGGCGATTCGACAAAAAGTGGAAGCGGCTCCTGCTTGATCGGACGAACGAGCTCCTGGGAGCTGGGCGAAGACCAGGAAGGAGATGATGGCTCGTCGTTCTCCTCGCCTTTTGCGGAAATTAGGCATGGACCGCCATTGGTGCACGCACTGGTGGAGCATGTGGAGATAGCTCGTGGCTAACGTGGCTAGCGCAGGAGCAAGCGACAGGGACCCTGGCCGCTTCCCGTCAACCCCTGGACTGGTGGGATTTGGTGGATGTGGGTTTGGGTTTGTGTGGAACTTCGAAGGTTGTGTGCAAAATGGATGCTGTTTTCACAAAACGTGTAAGTGTGTCCTCTTGAGTTTCTTGATAGCTATAATGGAACCTTGGAGTGTATCTGGAAAGGCTCTGTAACGCTTAACTCTTCAGCAAACCGTGGCACCCAAGTGTTGCTGAAATGTGCCACTGCAGCTAAGATGAAAAGGGCTGGCAGGGACTAGACATGGCAAGGCCGTGTTTTGTGCACTGCATGTCTGCAAGATGACCTGATCACCGAGCGTCTTGCAGATTTGAGAGACCCCGAGAGTTTTCAGAGTGCGGGGACAGGGACGGCCTTCGGTCACAAAACGCAAATCATGGTTCTTCCATCAGGCTTGAGCCCACATTTCGTAAACTTCGTTTCACGCAACGGAAGCATGCTCCCTCGGCTGCACGATGCCGCGGCCCGCAAACGCTCAAGATCTGGTTCACCGTTCTGCCTTTTGTTTCCTGCACCGAAAGATCTCTTGCCGGTGAGATCCAGGACCTCCTGGCTGTGACGCAAGAGCAATGTCGTAATTTCACATCCCGCGCCCGCGTGCTGCCGTGTTACATACCGTATGTAGCCTCCCCCTTGCAGCTGCATCTTGCACGGACAGAAACACCATGTGCAAGTTCCTATCTAGGTACGTACCTGTAGGTAAGTCTTCAGAACACAAGCTTTCAGCTGATCAAGTTTTGTCTTGACCTCCCACCCAGAATCGAATTAGATTGGAATTGAAAATCAAAACCATCTGAAGTTGTGCGAGCAGAGTCCGAATGAAACAAATGAGAAGCAAAATGCTCTTGTGCCTAAAAATACATTCTTTACCCATCGTTACACTGCTGAGCTTGCGGCGCTCAATTACAACCCTGGCTTGTGGAGCGCCAAGCGATCATCACTCTCAATCGAGGTTCCAGTCCATCCACATAATCTTGGATGAATCTTCGCCGCTTTGGCATTTTTATCCTCTCACGGCCTGGTCCTGGTTGACTCGGACTAGCTCGATGTCTAAAACCGCCAATCTCAAACTATCGATCGCTTCTCGAAGAATCGAGGGCTTCGATCTCTCCTGAGAGATTAGCATTTTGTGCATAAGAGGGGAGAGACAATGGGGCAAGCTCATGCTCGGAGGACAAACCACCGAGTCAAACGTCACCAGCATGATCAGACTCGGATTCACCGAGAATTTAAAATCCCGTCCGATATAGCCCATGGCACTTGTTTTTATCATTGTTATGGATCTGCACGAAGTCTATCATAGCACTTAGGATTTTGATATCTAGAGTCATCATGCTGGGTCTCCAGTGTCAGCTCTTTTCGGGAGCCTAAACATACTCACAATCACGGTTGCCACACCAAAGAACACAGCTGCCGTGATAAACGGCAGCCCAACCCACGGCCCTCCAAGCTTCAACCCAAGCTTGAGACTTTCCGCAATCATGGGGCTGGCCGCGGCCACGCCGATCATCTCCATGAAGCCAATCAACGAGTTCACCGTGCCCACATGATGTTCCTCCACGAGGGCATTCAGCAACGACCTCACAACCGATGTCATCCCCGCCCCAGCAGCAAACCATACCAAGCCGATCGCATACATGACCCCGTTCCCAGCAGCCGCAATCACCACGCTGCCCACAACCTGAACCACGCCCGACCAGCGTGCCAGAGACAGGTCCTTCTCCATCGCACTCAACCCCCGCCGGCTGATCAGCACCCAACTGGCCGCGGGCAGCAATACGAGCAGCGTCAGCAGACTGCCGGCATTGCGAATGGTCAGGACAAGCGAGGCCTTCGTCCATGACCAGCCGTAGCGGTCGGTAGAGTACTGCAAGAGCACCTCGCCGACGATGCGACCGAGGATGATGAAAACCATAGAGATGATGAGGAATGCCAGACGGGTGTTGCCTAGAATGAAGGTATATACTTCTTCGAGTCCGGCACGGGCTTTGCGGAGGAGCTTGGACGCTGCGGGGTCATCGTCCTCGTCGAGTGCCGCGGAGGTGTTATGGTGATCGTGAACATGCACAGTCTCTGGCATGGCGAAGAAGGCCAGGAAACAGCAAATGACAAGTAATGCGAGTGCCAGCAGAAGTGGTATCCACGGATTCCAAGCCAACAAAGTACCGCCGGTAGGACCGGCAATCATTTGAGATGCGAGAAAAGCTGCTGTCATGTGGAAGAAAACGGTTGCGCGGGTAGAAATGGCTACTACATCCGCTAGCACGGTGTACATCATGGCAATGGCGACGGCTCCTCCACCGCCGATGCTTTGAAAGGATTAGCTCGCTGGCATGCTATGATCAGACCTCTAATGTGGAGGACTTACAGTTGGAATGCAGAACTGAACCACACCACCCGCAACGGGACAAAACTCGAAAAGAAATCTAAGGGCATTCATGTCAGCCTCGAGCCTTCCCTTTCCGTCAACAATCCCCCCAAAACAAAACCTGGGAACTTACAAACCCCATAACACCAAGCAAAACTCAGCCCAATCCCGACCAAACTCAATCCCATCACCGGCCGTCTCCCCCATCGATCTGACAATACACCGTAAGGCACAGATCCGACAATACCTGGGATACTGTCAAACGTGCTTTGCCACCCGACCACAGTGGCCAGGTACCCCTGAACGTCGGAGCCCTTGCAGAGTGGGTCATCGGCGAGGACCAAGCCAGGATAGTATCGGAGACGGGGTCGGACCGGTCTGCTCGGTATTGTTCTCGGCCCGGACATGGCCAGAGACATATGATCCAGGTTATCGGGGCCAGGCAGGGCAGGCGGGAGCAGCCCCTCCCCCGGCCCAGTCCCAGGCGGTGGAGGGGTGAATACCTCCGGGTGCATTTTCCTGCAGATGATGCTCTCCATGATGGCGTTCTGAGGGGGCTGCATGATGCCGACGGATAGCTCCAGCAGGAAGATTAGCACCATAGCGAGGGGGATGACTCGTTTTCTTAGCTGGCTCTTGACCTGCTCGAGAGCAGAGAACCCTCCCCTTACACCGTCGTCGTTGCCATAGTTAATGCGCGACGACCGCCTCGAGTTATCACCTCGTGCTGGGCTGGGTAATCTGCTCGGGACTGGACTCGATGGGGGCGGTGTTGGAGTGCCGGCGAGAAGGGGAGTACGCTCGGTGTAGTGAGTGGATGATTCAGTGTCTGTGTCGAGGGTGAGGCCCTGGCCTAGAGTCAACCCCGAAGTCCGGGTGGTTTGATAGCTCATCCTAGCCGATGAAGGCTCTGATAGATCGAGGTAAGCAAGAGTGTCGGGGTCGTAAGGGGTTGTGGCCGGACTGATGACTGCACTCCGCTCAGGGGGAAACACGGAGTAAACGTGAGGCTCGGGCTGAAGGGAAAGGGTATCCGGACATGAAGGTTGGCCGTAGTGTCAACAGGGAGAGAATCCCAGGACAAAGATGAGTTGGTCGACAGTGACCAAACCGACTCTAACGCTCAGAAGCAGGGGTATGTAAACGGGAACCAAACGTCGAGCCACGAAGCCATTGAAACAACAACCGGACATCATGGTGGGGACGACGGTCCTTATAACCAAGCCCATGCTGCTACTCCAGCCAGGCGGCACCGAAACCAAGACAAGACAAGGGACGGCAGCAAAGCGGAGCGAGATGCAACGGCGCCCTACCGATTACTGTACGCGCAAATCTTCTAGCGCACACCCATCAGGCAGGTGCTTGACCCAAAAAACACACCCCAACCACGCATACTTACATATCCACATCATCGATCGGACATGATATCCTGGCGGTGATTGGACACTGTTCTCAGCACTGAGCATCCGTCGCTTCTAGGATTCGTTGACTTCAGCTTACACCTGTGCCGCATATTTTTTTTTCCTTTTTTCTTTTCTTTCTTTTTTTTTTTTTGCTCGAGAAGCCCACAATATTGAGGAGTAATACTTAGCCAGTGTAGGCCAATGGGTAACCTTCGAAGGATTCCATCCAGCCGTTAAGTATTAAGCTGTCGCTGCTGTGCATGCCGTGATGCCGTGGATCAGCAGCCGGACGCAACGGATGCGTGAACGTGGCACAGTTCTAGCGCAGTCTGTACGCCCAGGAGGGCCCAGCTGGATACCGGACATGTAAAGTGATCAGGTACACTGCAGTCTCGGCTCGGACTTTCGGTGATGAAACCCAGAATTGCCCATCCCATTCCGTCACTTGCCGAGACGAGAAGAGAAGGGAGGGAGAGACACGTCGTCATCGCGACGTTGTGTCAGGCACAACGCCTTTCGCCTGAGCTGGATTACCTGGAAGATCTGATGGAGGTTGCATTGAGGTGGGGCATCTGGGCTCTCGAGTTGCTTGCTGCCGACTTCCGAGGTCGGGTTCTCGAAGAGGTTCTTAAAGAGATTGATCGTTTGTCTAATTGTCACGAGAGCGTCGATTAATCCGAACGGAGGAGGCAGTTTGACTTTGCGATACCTGGTGTAATTGCCTCAGGTCGGCATTCAAACCAACTCAATAACACCCTTGCTTATCAGACGAGTTGCCCTGAACAAGTCTTCAGAAACTGGACAAGAAGGGTTGGTTTCCCCGCCTTTGGCCAGTGGCCGCGACAAAACGTCTCTGCGAGGCCAGCATGGAGTGACAGCCAGCCTCTCTCCCCCGCTGCAGTGTTTTGCATGCCCACGTCATCTTTCCCCCTTATAATGCATCAAGTTAGCATTTAAGAATTGCATATCGTCGAACTCTGGCTGAGATCCGTGAATGAATAACTTGACCTGCCATTTGTTGAGAGCTTGGAGCCAATTCTCTCAACAGCAGCCAGCCGTGTTATCCCCGAGCCCTTCATATCGCATATGAAATTCAGTTCTGAGTGAAATGCTATAACGGAAACTAAAACTTTGGACGGTTCATTTGCTACTGGACTGGGTGAGAAAGGCTGGACCGTAAAGCTTCGCTGGGAAATCGCGCCCAAATTTCAGTGTCAAGGACAAAAAAGATTGCAAGCATATCCAAGGTGCCCCAGGTGGGTCGGGATTTTTTTCAGCTGACTGTCGCCGTAACGTCCACTGGGCCCGTGCCCGTCGCCCTCGCCTCTGCTTCAGCCTCAGTTCATGCGTCTGTTAAGTGAGCCTTAAAGCATCTTACAACTTGAAACCTCCGGACGATCAAAAATATCGATTCTCAAGAGCAGAATGTCACTTGCTGACGCCAAAGTTATCGGCACCGAGCCATTGGTACCCAAACCCACCCTCCAGGTTTCAATGCCATCTCGAAAACGTGTAATTGGTGCCAACCATCTTTGACAGCCGGAGAAGGAGGCAGTATGGACCAAGCTGGTTAAGTAGGTCAAGGCAGTTTGCGAAACCTCATGCAAAGTTAAAAGGGTCACTCAAGATCTGACATTCATTCAGAAAAGTCTACGTCGACCCCAAGGGCGTCGAGCGCACATGGGAATCTGCCGAGCGCACTACCCGGCCGGCAGGTAGTGACATCGACGGCGTGGGGATCGCCGCCATTTTGGAGAAGGATACCGGTACTGATTTTCTTGTTTCCTACCAGAGTTGAACCTTCCAGTTCACTGAACATGCTCCAGGGCCTGAAATCATCCTGCAAAAACAGTTCCGCCCTCCCATCGACAAAATCGTCATCGAGCTCCCCGCCGGGCTCATCGACGCCGGCGAAACACCCGAGCAATGCGCTGTGCGCGAGCTCAGGGAGGAAACAGGCTACGTGGGCGAGGTGCTGGACACCTCGCCCGTAATGTTTAATGGCTAGTCTTCAAGCTTGTTCTCCCTTGCTTCATAGATTGGACCTGCTGACTTCTTGAGTAGATCCTGGCTTCTGTAACACTAACCTCCGCATGGTCCACGTCAGTGTCGATATGAGCCGACCGGAGAACCAGAATCCGCAGCCAGAGCTGGAAGAGAATGAGTTTATTGACGTGTTTCATGTGAGGTTGGACCGGTTGTGGGAGGAGTGTGTGAGATTGGAGAAAGAGGGATATGCAATTGACGCGCGGGTGGCAAACCTCGCCGAAGGAATCGAAATCGCGAAGAAGTTTAAGCTGCGGTAGCAGCTGGTCTTCGTGGGGATGTATGGTTGGAACCCTCGTCCCGAAGGGTGCTAGTCAAGGCGAAGAACCGTTGGTTGAATAGAGCAATATACCCATGTAAACTCACCTTAGATCTTCCCCTCCCTTTTCAACCCCTCCCACAACGCCAAAGCCGAAAGAGCCTTAGCGTCCCTCGCTGCCTGCCTCCACAGATCCTTCATCTTGATCAGCTTCAGCGTAATCTTCTCCCCGTGCTCCCTCAAACCAGTCAACTTGCCCTCCCACTCAGCGAGCTGAGCCCTTGGGACCCGCCGCTCGTGCATATATATCCTGATATACTCATCACATGCACCTGGAGAGGGGTACATCCCATGGGGCAGCGGGACGCCACTCTGGTCAGTGGCCCCCTCTGGCTGGACCTCACCCGCGAGCTCACTCAGACAAACCAAATCTCCCTTCCGGATCTTCATCTCCAACTCTTCTTCCATTTCCCTCGCCGCGGCACCAGCGAAGTCCCCCGTCTCATCGTCTACCATGCCTGCGGGGAGTTCCACAAACCCAAGACTCCCCGACGCAGGGCGCGGTTGCACCGTTAGGATGACCCATCTCTCCTTCTCTTCATCTTTCACAGAACCCTCATCCTCCGGGACCAAAATAACCAGCACTGCGACCGAAGGCCCCCTGAGGAACACGGCCCCCGGCAGGGATTCCCTGTTTCTGTTGGTAATGGACGCTGTGAGCTTCACAAAACCGAGGCGTGGGACAGGATGACGGAACAAGTCATAAGATTGCACAGTAATGGAGTTGAGAGTGTACGGAGCAGCGTGGAAGGGATGTGTGGGGTCGGTGTGCTGCGCGGAGAGTGAGGCTTGCAATGTTGAGAGCCATGACTGTCAGGTCAAGGTGTGTTAGCAATTGCCGTGAATTAGGCTATGTATGTATGGGGGAGAGGATGAGAAGGCTTACAGAGAATGGGTGGAACGCTAACAGCTGCTCTTGGGAGAGGCCCGATGGCAAGGTAATGGGGACTTTGTAGGTGGGATGGGAGAACGTGATGGTGGACATTTTGCGGCTGAGGATCGAGGAGGTGGGAGAAAGTTGCGAAAGGAGCGATGATGCGGCGTTATGGTGGAGGAAAATGGATTTGCTGGTCTGGTAGAGTATGGAAAATAGGTTTGGCATCGAGACAAAAGGCGAAGGAGCAGACTTTTCGCATTGTCGATTGTGAAGGGCAAAGCTGCTTTGGGCGAAAGTGGTTGCGTGCGTTGAGGCGGCCGCTGAGTTGACAGAAGGGAGCTGACACTTGCATCTTGGCGCTGAAGTGTGCCCGTGGGCCCTATACGCACGTAAATTGGATAGGCACCGTGGTAGAGGCTAGGATGCCTGTAGCAGCCCCGCCCCCGCACAGGGTTCGTGTCACCAACCTCCGAGAGCCTCGACCAGCGCTGGAACTTTATATGACGTTGGGCAAGACGACCTTGAAAGGAAAATGGGAAGTATAGGTGACGTCAGATCGAAGTATTGTTAGGAGAATTAATCCCAGCGATATACCCGAACTGCGCCCTTACAGCTTCTCCTCTGGAGAGATTGCGCTACACAACCTGATTGAGACTTTGAGAGCGAGGAGTAATTTAAAATTTACACGTCACTTCCATATACTTTACCTAACAGATTGTTCCTCAATAAAGAATCAACCAAATCAAGATGCCCCGCTCAGAAGGCAATCCCAAATCTGACAACGCTATGGAGTTAACCCACAATATTATCCACGGAGCCGGTGTACCTGAGGTCTGCTATCTTATATTTTTTTTCCCCGATATTTTTAAGTCGAGCAATTGTGAGGATGGACTAACAGATGTCAAATACCCCTTGCAGTCGACTCGCGTCGCTCGCGCTGACAAGGCCGCACCAATGCCAGAGCATGAAAAAGGAATGGGTCTGGAGAAGACTCCCGCAAGCGCGGGTAAGAGCGTGGGGACGCAGCAGGGCGGGAGAAAACGTACGAAATGATTCGAGAAGTCAGCTTGGTCACAAACAACACCGATCTGGCCAGCATAACCTTGATATGTAAAGATCAGTTCTTTGTATCATTAGTTGAAAGATGTATGTCTGGCTTTTGAAGAATGATGTTTCCGTATACACAGATATCACCATGTGATCGCTGGGTGGAGTGTCCCAGAATCTGCCGACTACACAATATTATATTTATCTCATTAGCCACCGATATACCCCTAGTACTAAGGCTATTTAAGTTTTTACCACCATAGCCCGAACACCCAAACACCCGCCAACAAACTGCCAGAGATACAAAGGTAGGTACACACACTTCCAAACTGCCTGAGGCAAGTAACAATCACCCGCTCGGTATTGTAGATGCAAGACAGCTACCAGACTCTTTATTCTATCCCCATCTCGCCCCGGACGACTCCGTTGTCATGGTATATCTCCCAAAGTACGCGGGTTGAGGCGGCTCCACAATCCTCGTCGCACCAGAGCCATTCCCGGCCACCGGCCTCGGCAGTGTCGCTGAAGGCGGTACGCTCGGTGAAGCCGGTGGTATCCCGACCTGCGTCGGCGGTCTGACCTCCTCCAGCCACTGCATCACCGGCTTATCCTCCGTCGCGACAGACTGAGTCCTAGCCTGTTGCGGAGGCTGTGGAGTCAGACGTCCGGCCAGGGCGATATACGTCTGTTCATCCAGGAACGGATTGCCATTGTCATTCGCCGACTGCGGGGCAGTAGGCAGGTTGAGCGAGAGGTGCGGCGGTTGCTGAGAGTCCATGCGTTTCTTTTCGTTGTAGTCATAGTACCCGGCTGCTTCGTCAGCTATGACGTTACCGCCGGATTCGGAAGCATAGGCAGCGCGTATGAGCTCGTCCATGATCTGGGTGTTGGTTTTGGCGTGGTTGGGACCGCCGATCTTGCCAGGTAACGGAGCGGTGATGTCTGGAGTGGAGGAACGGCTGCCGAGACTACCCCAGCCAAAGGGAATGAAAGGCAAGCCTTTGTCGCGGCGCCGTTTGCACCAAAAGAAGAGAGCGCCGGCGATAAGACCGAGGGAGACTGGTATGTGTTAGGAAAGTTGATTGCAGGGAAGAAAGCTTTAGAAAGGGGATGCACGCACGCAAGACTCCAAGCACAATCCCGGCCACGGCACCGCCACTGAGCTTATCGTCCTTTACCTCGGCACCTACGTCCACACCGGCTGAAAGATCGGGACCAGGGAGAGTGCCCGGGGTTTGAGAGGGACTTGCCTCTGAGCCCGTACCAATATTCCCTCCAGCAGGTAAAGATGAGCTAGCCGTTGCCGTCGGCGGTGTTTCCGTCAAGGCAGGCGTTGAGGTGGACTCGCTACCTGCTAGTGATGTCGTACTGATGGATTCTGACGGGCTTCCCGTGACATCAGGAGGGGAAGGCAAGAATGAGGGCTGCGGAGGGGACTGAGTGATATTCGGTGGTAACGTTGTAGTTTCATCGTCTGAGTCGGAGTCTGTCTCCGGGTCGTCGATTCCGATCTCATTAGGCTCTTCGGCGCCAAGTGCCACACCAGGGGTTGTTGGTGCTGCTGCTGGGATGGTTGGAAGGATGACAGCACCCAATGACCCCGTCCTCACTGGAACGGTCGCGAAGATGGTCGAGGTAGATGAAAGCATGATTGTGGTAGAAGGTTCATCCTCAAAGTCCGATTCCTCATCCGAGCTGGCTGAGTCAGAATCCTCCGAATGGTCGTCATGGTCAGCGTCGTCCTCGTCGTTGGCATGATCTTCATCTCCATGACGTCGCACACGGAACCCTCGCTTCTCGAGGGCTCTCATCTGCCGCCAAGCATGGTTTCGACGGCGGAGGGAGGGAGCGGTGACTCTCATGATAACTTGGCAGTTTTCAACATTCTAGGGCGGATTGGTCGATATCCCTCTATGTAAACCTGGCTTTTCGGTTCCTGTCCGACAAGCCCAGAAACAAATATAAATGAATATGTGGGATAAAGTAAACAAAAGCCAAATGTCAATATTGCAGACCAGCTGCCCTCTCAGACGAAAAGATGACAAAAGTGGGTAGAGCGAAAGGAAAGGAGAGAAGCAATGATCAAAGATCTCCCTAGGGAGCGACAAGACCAAGGAAGACTTGGGTATAAATCAGAATGGCTTGGCTAGCTGCACATCCCACGCTAACCTTCATCCCTCCTCTGCGTCCCCACAGACCCCTTGCATCAAAGGCTTAGCAGGCATAGTCCTCCATGATCGACACATCTTGCCAATCTGGTAGTCCGCACTCCTCACTGTCCAGAGAACAAATCTCAAATATCCAGTCACAGTGTGAAGAGACATGGTGGGGCTCTGGTGCAGATGTAGTCCTAAACACGCTTGTGTCGGAGGGTGAACCTGAAACACGGTTCCCCATTGCCAGCCAAGCACAACCCCGGGAGAGTGCCCAGTCGGGCAATGCTACTATGACTAGCACCTTCGTAGATTCAAATCTTAGATCGGCTGTCAGGACAACGAACAGGGGGTGGCCCTAAAGTTGGGTGGGACAAGGGTTAAGGCGCACACGTGGAGTACCGCAGCCATAGTGGATCACAAAGTGTTTGGCTTTGCAAAGTTCTTACAGTAACCCCTGCAGCGTTACCATCACAGCCTGCGACGTCAAGTTGGAGGGTTGTGTCTCTTGCACACGACTGATTGCTGGATCGAGAAGAGGAGCTTCCTGAGTGAGTAGATGTACTTGTAGTGGATTAACATACTTTAGCATTGTTCTACTTGTATTTACTGGAGAGGAAGCTGATGCGATGGTGCATGAATGCCACTGATAAAACCCTGTAGAGACTCCTTCAAGCCGACCATATGGTAGTAAGGGCTGTGCAACAATACATTTTTATTGCGTTTGAACCTCGAGTTACAGTTTAGATAACAAGAACTGCTAAGGAAACAAGGACACATGGACAAGTGAACTGTCGCCCGTATCTTGATGGACGAGAGCTATGACAGAAGCCAAGACATCTCATAATCAACGAAACCCAGCAAGGGTTAGAAAGTCAAGCAACCGGAGCCGAAAGCTCCCTATAGTTACTGTGCAGAATGTTCCATCAGACAAAGTTGGCAAGTCAAGCCGAGAATCCAGTGACATGGGAATGTGACCACTAGCCTGGCCAGGCCTTTGGCCTACCGAGCCATGCCTAATTGCAACCCATAGACATCCACAAACTAGCCCTTGGTGTTCCTGAACAATTATCACAGTAGAATTGCAAGCAGTGTGGATATTTGTAATTTGTTTCTCCAAATAAGTCAAAAAGTTTGCTGTGATCGATTGTCAAAGTGACTGAAGTCGAGAGGAAATTTAGGTCGAGTTTCACAAGGCAGCAAGCAATGCTTGGCGTCCGTCTTGGTCTTTTGAATCTTGGGTAGGTGACTGCCAAGCTTTCGTCCAACGTCGTGACCTTGTTGCTATAAACACCAGCCATCACAAACCTTCAGCAATATCAGTGTATCACCATCACCACAATTGCCGCCAGCCTGAATAAGCGACCGAGCTCCATGCTGAATGTTCATCTGCGAGCCAAGATAACCTTAACCTGCAGCATGGAGATCCAGAAAGACAAACATGCCATCCACATTATCCCTAAATCCTCGAACTCCCATCTATCCGTCACATCCACCCTCCCAAAAGTTCAGACGTCGTTTGAATTTGCTCACTTGAGACTATGTGCTAAGTTCATCCACATTAGAGTATCACGATACTTGACAACAACACCACAGTAGATGTTGATAGGCAGGTCATCAGCAACGTCACGGAGACAATCTCCACTCCAAACTGTTTCAACTTTATCCGGGTGGAGACAAGCCTAGGCTAGTCTTGCCCTGGAACTGCATTGTGGATAACCAGTCGGACCAGAAACCGAAATAGGAACCTGGCTACACAATCTAGAAGTTCTGTGTAGGTACAGAAGTCTCCTTGTGGCAGCTAACGGCGCTTCTTTGATAAGAAAGTCCACAAGAACGGCTGCTTCTTCCCCCATGACCGCCAGAGGCCCAGAGAAACGAAACATCACTAGTTCCTCAACCTCTCTATCGAGAGAAACCCCTTGAACCTTTCCAATTACTTGGGGTGGCTGTGTAGTTCCAGCCTGGTCTCAGCTAGCAGACGATCCCAATCTGGCATGTTTTTCGCCCTTCAGTAGGGCTGGAGCGTGTCAAGCAGGCAGAATGCTACATAGATATGACTGTGTATACGTAAACTATAAGTAGTTTATCAATGCCATACATCGTGATCTGACATTCTTCATTCTCCTCCAACTTCGTTTGTCTTGGGCTGCTGGTCTAGCCTTTTGTGCTTTCCCTTTCATTTTGTTTCGCTCCTTTTTCTTTCGTTGAGACGCGCCTAGGTCGTTCTTCTTACACCATCTGCTTTCCCTTTTCGAACAGTCAGTCTCTATTCCTGTCAGACAAACCTAGCTAGACGAAAGACCAGCCAAAATGAAGCTGTCGTCTACCCTCCTTATCGCCGCCCAAGCCCTGATGGCCCTCGCTGCTCCAGCCGCTGAGCGCTCCGATGCCGCTGCTCAGGCTACAAGCTCAGCAACCTTCACCGCGACCACTTCGGCCGCTATCACACCGACGGATCTCTCCACAACCACTGATGTTGCCACAACCACCGCCGCTGCTACCACCACGGCAGATAATACCGCCACGACGACAACCTCGTTTGCACAACCCACCACCACTGTTGGCACCGGCAACGAAGAGGGCGAAGATAAAAACGAAAATGAGGTTGAGCAACAGGGCCAGTTTGGCCGGGCCATTCGCCTGCGCGGCGGCAACGTTAAGATCGACACGTTATTCCCCGCGGGTGTAAGTAACAAATGACAATCCCACAGTTACAAGAGTTGGAACAAGTTAACACTCCGAAAAGGTCAACGGCGTCTTGGAGGTCGAGTTCCAGAACAACCAGGCCCGCACACTGGTCGTCACTGAGAATCGCAACCCGGCTCCTCCCCCGCAGGGCTTCGTCGCTCTCGAGCCCGTCTCCTACCGCGTGCGGCTCCGTGGCGGTTCGGCGCGCAACCTGACGTTACAGAAGATTGATTACATCCGCAATGCCAACAGTACGCTGACATGTGCTTTAGCCTGTTTGGCGTCTCATCTCTGCTAACAGCTTCTGTTCAGGCACAATCGACATCTCGCAAGGCCGCATCGCGCGCTTCTGCAACGAGGCCAACGCTTTCGTCTTCGGCGAGGGCGAGCTCGAGTTCGAGGCCGACGAGAACGAACTGACGCTGACCGTGTCCAACATGGTTGGCGAGTGGGCCATCTTCGTACCCGAGTCTGCCACCGCCGGCGCCGGTTCAGGTACGGGCTCCACGACTCAACCCGCTATTGATGCTGGTGCTGGCGCTGGAACCGGGACTGGTGCCGGTAACATTATTGCCGACCTGTTCAACGGCACGTGCGGCGCTGGCACACTATGCGGAGAGCTCCTTGATCTGCTGAGGAGACTGACTGGTCAGCAATAGGCGCTTAAAGTTACTTCTGTGATGTTATCATCGTCTCCTTGGTCCGAGAGAGCCCACTATAGACTAGGCCTTGCCACATCACGGCGCTTCTGATTAGAACACGGTCTGAATGGGCGTGTATTCATCTAGACAACTCTTGGTTTGCTCATCTGAGGAACTGGACTGGGTCCGAAAAAAAAGGTTCGCGGATTGGCGGTACGATCGATACTCCTGACAGTGCCAGCTGGGTGCGTCTTGTTGGTTTACTCTTCGTTCTATGTCTTGTAAACAATGTTTCGTCGAAGGATCATAGGAATCTGAATCGTCTGGGAAGTTGTTTGGCATAACTAACAATGATGTGATTTGTTGGACACATTCTGCTTTAGATGATGCATGCTGTACATACAGATCAAAATATACCCTGGCTTGATCATTAAAAAAGAGGACTCTACTTTGAATAAAAAAAGAAAATTGTGGTTTCGACTGTAGGCAGGAGGAAAAGTTGACAGTAGGAGTTCGAGAACACGTTTCGTGAAGCATCGCAACTTCGCAAGACAACTTGGGAAAACTGCGATTCTTCAAGAGAAAAAGAGGAGCAAAAAAGTAAGAGTATTTGAAGTCCCCTCGACCGGAATCGAGCCGGTGACCTTTCGGTTTCATAATATCCATTACAGCCGAACGTGATAGCCAACTACACCACAAGGGGATTCTATTGATTAGGATGTGGACGTGGAGTTAGCTAACTTGTTCGAGCATTAATCCATATCGGTGGGGCTCCGCTCTGCGCCCTAGGGGAGTATCGTTCCGGTTGCAGAGTTGAATGGTAAGTCTGATGAGAGCAGAAGCATATAGTCCTGACGCAACGACGGCGTTTTCTTTGTTCATGGAACACCTGACATCTTCTGTGTAAGTATTCTAACACTAAATTTTGAAAATGAAAGAGCGAAAAAAAACCGAAGCCAATTTCATTGGACACAATGAAGAGAACCGGCAGCAAAAGAGCAGGCTGTATGGGTTGGGGCCACCCGGGGATCGAACCCGGGACCTCTCGCAAGCAATTGCTTCGGGTTAGAGCCCTAAGCGAGAATCATACCACTAGACCAGCGGCCCTTGTTAGACTTTTTGGCTGCAATGTACTGAATCACTATTGATGATAGTAGCTCGAGGCTGGAGTTTGGAGGGCTCTTGACAGGAAAACTTTGGCATTGACCCATTCGATATCGATTGAAGGTAGATAGTTGAAGACAGCTGGAGTGAAAACTAGAGCTACAATAAACCTAATCTCAATTGGCGTTATTTTCTCGATCCTTGAAATTGTTTGCTCAAACAATTGCCGGGGTGTTACTGTGTTCTTGCAGTCAAAACAGCTCAGGTCTCACAGGACTTGCGCTTCCCGAGGTAGGACTTCGCAGATTCAAACCAATGTCCAGAGATATTTCAATGAAATAAAGACAGCTACGGAACTTTATCTTCCATATCCCAATGTTCACACATGTTATGTCCCTGAAACGCCTTTGGACAAGTCAATTTGGGCAAACATTCACCTTAATAAGCCGCAGTACAAAGACGCTCTGAAATTTGGTTTCTTAAAATTTATCCCGTGAAATGTGTTGACAAATGTTGTATACCTACATTATTATATTACAACCATCCCAGCTGGAACGCCGTATTACATACCCAGATAGCCCAATAACACCTGTATTCCCCTACAACTTTTCTTTGCCATCAGACTCCCTTCTGTCAGCCTGCCCTTGAGCAGCTGACTGCACGTCCCCTTCCTGAAAAGTTCCTTTTTGCCCAGTCTCATCCTTCTGTTCCTTATCTTCAGTCTTTGAGACTTCCCCCATAGACACTTTTGCCTTTCCCTCTTCCCCCTCTTTTCCCTTCTTCTGCCCATCCAAAGTCAGCGCTTCATCCATCACCTCCGCCAACTTGTTCACCTCATTCTGTAGTGTCATCGCCATATTCCCCGATCCTTGAATCTGTCTCTCTGCCTCCTTCTCACCCACAATCCCTTTCCACATCTCTTCCAGTTCATCCTTCCACCCCAGCGCATTAGCCAGATCCCTCACACCCTTATCACAATCCATCAACAGCATGACATCGTCCGCGCGCGAGCCAAAGTTGCCCACTTGTTCGCGGTTGATCAATACCCGCGGTACATGATCTGGTGGATAATTTGGCAGGCTGGCAAATGGCTGCACTAGCAGACTCGTACCCATGACGATTACCAGGTCGGCTGTCCGCGCATAATCAATATTTTCGTAGAATTTCCGAGGTAACGCCTCGCCAAAGAAGGTGATGTCTGGCTTGACCAAGCCATTGCAGCCCTCCTCTTCACAATGGGGCACCTTGGCCTGGGAGACGAACTCCTTCATTTTCACGTCATCAAACGGAGCCTTGCAGACTATACAACGCTGGGTGGCGAAGCTCCCATGGGCTTCAACGATCAGCTCAGGAGGGATTCCGGCCGCGCGCTCGAGACAGTCTATGTTCTGTGTGAAAAGCATGTGCAACAGGCCCTTGCGTGCAAGAAGGGAGATGAAAACGTGTGAGATGGTCGGGTGGTAGCGGCCTGGGTAGAGCTCTTTGGCCAAGACATAAAAGGGTTTGGGGTTAGTGCGGAAGTACTCTATGTCGAAGATTGCCTCCGGCTCGGGGAGATCGAGGTCCATGAGGTTGGAGTAGAGGCCTGTGTCTGGGGATCGAAAATCAGGAACTGGCGGCATGTTAGCATATTGATCGTGAACCTGAATGGATGAGAGGAAAAACACACTTCCTGCGGCTGTGGAGATTCCAGCACCTGTCATGACAACAATGCGTCGGGCACGCCCTGACTTGATAAACTCAGCAACAGCATTGAGACTGCACTCTTTGAGAGTGAGGGGAGGAGTGTCAGGGTCTATTGCGAAGGACGGTGCCTGGCCCATCTTGCCACGCCGGTTACCCCCACGCCTAGGCTTTTTGTTATTATTCTTTTTCACGCTGGATGATCTGGGCTGTTTGCCCTGGAGGCTGAAATCGTTGAGAGCGACAATGATATCGTCCACAAAGTCGTCCTTGAGAACCCCCCCCTTGGAGTGGGGATGAGATGCTGATTTGTTGTGACGGCCTATTTTTGGACGTGGGCGAGCGGCCTGTAGCGTCGCCCTGTTGTTTACCTCAGGAAGAGAAGGGTGGTGGAAGATATATTGAGTATGAGTGTGTGTGAGTAATGAGTCGTTGGAGTGGTTGGGTGAATGTGCAAGTGTGAAAGTTGGTTGCCCCGCAATCAAACGCCTGACCCTTAAGACATGGGAGATCGACGCTTGATTGCCTTTGCGGCTCCCAACGTAGCCTTAAGGCCCAAAATGTGTGTTTAAAAGGCAAAAAGTCAACTGCCTGGGATGTATTTGATGTTGGATGGGGCCTCTGTGGCCAGTTCTGGAATCACCAAAGTTTGATCCTCTGGCAAAAGATTTGTGAGGCGCCACTTGGTGACTCTGAGCGGGAATCGATCCTCGGCCCACAGGTGTGGAGGGTTCTTGGCAATGTCTGTTAGCGCACATGGGGAAGTTATCTACAATCACTAACAGCTCTGATCAAGTGGCACTAGAGTTTTTCATGGCTGCACAAAGACATAAGATGTTATACATAAGAAAAAAAGGCGTAACGAACACTTATCATTTTCAGAAGTGACTTGACTTTTGTTGCACCTTGTACTCTAGGATTTCAAGGGTGATTGCCAGCTTTGACTTAGCACTGTAGGCAATCTCTGCTATACTCCGTCTTCTATGTCAGAAGAACACGGGGACAAGATCGCATCAGAATATGGAACCGTGAATGGTATCGGTAGGCTGTTGGCAAATTGGTCTTTTGCTCCCTAACAGCTACTTGCTAGCCTTACATACCTATATTTGCGGCAACGAGATACCACTTGATGAAGAGAAAGTTAGAATGAAACCAGCGCCTGCTTGCTTTTCCTGACAGACTCATGCAAAACCAGCACAGCAGGAGTATCATCACACACAAAAAGACAACTTCCCCAGACACGGTAATCAGTCATCGCTCTAAACAAGCAAGCCATGCAGGTTGGATAAATCACCCCTGCCGCCAGCCAGCCAGCCAGCTAACCGCCCACCATTTTGTCTTCTGACTTGTTTAATGGCAAAGAAGACAGAGAAGGAGAAACAAAATGGGGAAGAGGACAGGTAATAAAACAAAAGAGCATTGTTGCTGTGTATGCTGTTTACTGGTTAAAGCTTCTTATAACGATTAACAGAAGACAGTCACACAAAAAGAACACAAAGCAACAGACCCAAAAATACTCCTAACCCCTTCCTTCCTCAACCAGCCCAAAGCACAATGATAAAGAAAAGGAGTTGACAAATGAAAAGGGGTAGCACCCCCTTTGGTTCTGACAGTGAGGCTGTGGTATGTGTTATTTTTGTTAGTAGGTCATGGTTGTTGAACGAAGTTGAAAACATTGTTCAATACTGCAGAGAAGTTTTTACGCATCTTTTATGATAGCATCGTTGTCCCAGCGCTGCACAGAACTCAAGGCCCAAGCAAAAAGATGAGAACAAAGACAAAAGTGGGATGTTAAAAGAGGGGCAGTTAAAAGAATTACCCTGCAGCGGCCCGTTTCTCTCATCGCGTGTCATGTCCAGTATAACGGGGGAATTGTGAAAAAAAAAAAAAGATCGCCTTATACAGCGGCACAACACCCAATCCTACAAACTCCCGAGCAACCAACCCTTAGCCCACTCCTAATTAGTAGTCCTGTAACCGACCCGTCCCTCTATAAAACCCACTCTTACATGTAAAATCTTAGCGATCCAGCCTCGCGCTGCTTGGCTGCCATCCATTCAAGTACGCCATGATGCCCATGCCAAACAGCACAACGCCAATCATGGACGCGTACGGCAGTGACTGCAGGAGCGGACCGTGGTCCTTCTTCTGCTTCTGCTGCAGCTGTTGTTGCTGCGCTTGCTGGGCATCTTGTTGCCGCTGAGCAGCATTCGCAGCCGGTGAGAGAGTAGCTTCAAGCGCCGCTTGCGCTTCCGTTACCGCCTCTGCCACAGCAGCAGCGGCGGCGGCGGCAGTTCCGTCTGTCTTCAGGGCAGAGCTTGAGGGCTTGAGGGTCGTTCCGTGGGACGGGGCAAGTGAACCGTTCAACGACTCCAGGGAATCAACTTCCTTTTCATCTGTCAAAGAGGCTCCAAAATTAGGCGCTTTAGCTGCGCCATTGGCACTAATTTCATTGACAGCCTTTTCTTCATCGATTGCCGCTGGGCTTGGTGACCGCCGCCTGCTCCTCTCCAGAGACCGTGCTCTGCGCTCGGCAACCCGCCTAGCCTCTTCATCGCGTTGCCGAATCTGTAACACTAGCTCGGCGAGGGTCTTGCGGTCGGCATCGCGTTCGGCTTCGGCCCTTTCGGCGCGCAGTCTGAATGCATCTAGTTGTTCCCGCAGGCTGTTCATCTCCGCCGTCATGGCATCGATGCGGGCCTGGAATGCGGCTATCACCTCTTCAGCCTTGGTATCGGGCTGTGGAGGGGCAGGAGTCTCTACTGGCGCAGGGGCGAGTGCAGGGACTGATTCAGCCTCGGAGCTAGCGGGTTGTTCGATGGGAGGTTCGAAAGCGCTATCAAGTTCCGAATGGCCGTCGGGTAGAGGCGCCTCAGTAGAGCCGTTCAATTTCGCGCTGCGGCTCTCTTCAAGCTTGTGCACCATATCCTCGGCGTGCAGTCGGGCCTCGCGCTCCTTGCTGAGCATCTCCTCAAGGTCGTGGATCTTGGCCGAGTGGCTATCCAACTCCTGCTTAGCCTTGCTTAGCTCCTCGGTCAACTGCAATATTCGCTCAAGATTCTTATTATCCTGGCGACCCGGGGATGAAGTCGAGATTTGCTTAGACCGCTCGTTCGTTCCTTTCCTAGTCGGCTGACCGTCTGCTGAAGAAGACCGGACAGCATCTGGCTTTTCGGGAAGAGGTTGCGAAGGTGGAGGGGCGGGAGGATCGGAGAAACGAGTCTTGCCGCCGTCTGACAGGAGAGAAATGTTCCCATTGACAAGGGGATGCTTAGGTGCTTCGGAAACTTCTGGTTTATTCCCGTTTCTGATATCGTCTTTGGACAAGAGAGTTTTCAAAAACTGGCTCGTCCGAGCTAGATCTTGGTTCTGTAACCGGGCATTGCGCATTTCAGCCTGCAGCTTCTTGACAATATGATCTGTGGTTACCGGAGTAAGCCAGTATTGGCGCTGTTGTGCCAATGCGTTCACTGGTGCCCCTCCATTATTGTTCCCTTGCTGCAATCGGTTAGTCCCTGCAGCCCCCGGCTGACTGCCGGCTCGTCCTCTTCCCGGGGTCGGTCCCGGCTGAGGGAGCATCATGCCGGTGCTGTTGGTTCCATTCGGAGTTTCAAGGTCGACGTAGGTTCCACCGTCAGCGATGTTTGTTGTCGTCGTGACGAAGCCGGCATGCTCAACCCGAGCCGCAACCTTGTGGTGCACAACCGTCTTCTGGTCCTCGCTGACAATGTCAATACCGAGCTCCAAATGGTCGTGTACATGCAGTTCGCACGGCTCCGACTCGCGGTTTTCGGGCGCTAGCCGGGTACCATTGACGAAAGTTCCATTCGACGACTTGATGTCGCGGATCCAGATCTTGCCGTTGGCATCGGCCCAAATCTCGGCATGCTGGCGTGATAACACCTTGCTGTCGAAGTAGCCATTCTGCGGGGTTGGGACTGTCTTCGCGTTCGTCTGACGCCCTATGCGGAGCGTCTCGGGAAAAAAGGGCACGGTGATGGTCTTGCGCTCGAAGCTGCTGTTAAGTGAAACCAGCCAGAGCATGGGCTGCCGAGTCACGATGGTTTGGCCTTGCTGTATGGCCTGGCCATTGGGGGGTATATGGCTGTTGTTTGTCGTCGACACCAGGGACTGCTGGCTATTGTGCATCACGGCGCCGCCGTTGGTCAGGCCATTTGGCATCTGGGGCACCCGCCCAGCCGTGGCCCGCGGGAAGTCGACCGCGCCATCGGTTTTCCCGTTAGTCCATGGCCCTTGCTTGAGCGGTCGCTTGCGATTCCACTGATTCGCATCCCCTGTGGTGGGCATGGTTGGCACGGAGCTCAGCTGCGAGCTGGCATTGGAGGTGACGGTGGTAACGGACGAGGCAGACGAGGTCGAGGAAGTCGAGGATACGGAAGACGACGAGTTGGAGCGCTGGAGGGTCTTGCGAGTAGGCGCGAACATGTTGATTCCCCTGGCGTCGTCAGCGTTGACTGGGCCCAGCGACTGCCCCCCATTAATCCATCCCGGGCGATTGAGGTTCGAGAAACTCGGCGGATTGGCAACAGCAGTCATATGGAGCGAGGACGGCTCGCAGCCGGTGGCGATTCAGGGAAGCCAACGGGGGAATGGGAACGGGGAACGGGATGCGGCGCTCGAGTGCTGCTCCCCGTTGATGACACGGAGAGATGGCACGCGTGTCCGGTGTCCAGCTCTCAGCGAGGCGCTCGTCTGCTAGAGCAATATAATAATTGCTCTGTGGAGGTGGGGCTATCGCTCAACGGCATGCAGCAAAAAGGCGAAAGGACCCGTGACGCTGGTCGCGATGAGCTGGTGTGGAGAAGGCAAGATTAGCAATAGTACGGGGCTTGGTTGGGGGTTTGCTAAAAAGTGGTAGACAACTGGTCTGTTGTACTGCTGGTCACGGGTGATGGGCATGGTGCTGTGGGCAAGTGAGCTTTCCACGGCCACAGCAGCAGGCTTAGGTCGCTCCACGCTCGCTAGGCTGTCCGCTGGCAGATGCGGAGATACAGTAGATTGGATGAGTGGATGAGGGAGCAAAGGATCGAGCGACCGTGGACCGTGGACTGCGAGTGTGCAGTCTGCGACCGGAGGGGGGCCGCGAACAGCGCGAAGGACACCAGTAAAAACGGCGAAGAGGCAGGCTTGCAATCGCACGCACCTTGCAGAAATCAAGAACCCTGTTTTCTCTCACGATCTTGCGATCGTGTGTTGGCAGGCTCGGTCTGGATCAGCGTCTGCAATAATGCTGGGGAGATCGTCGAGTTGTTGAAGTCGTTGAATTTTGATGAGCAGAAGTTGGCCTTGGCTGGGGCGGCGGCGGCCATCGGGGGCGCTTAGCGGGAGCCCTGGCCTTTGCTGATTGCTGTTCAGTGGGAAGACTGCGAGCAGGCCTGCGCTCCACGATTGGAGGGGAGAACAAGGAGGATAGGGCCAGATTGTGGTCTGCGCGCCAGCAGGCGGGCATCCCTGCTCCTCTTGAGTAGTGCCCCTGTTTTCAGCCTACAGTTCGCTTTCTTTTGATTCTTGACTCCTATTTGCAGGCCCAATCATGGCTTTGGGACAGCCTCAGCAGATGGTGCTGGATGCCCGTCATTCATGGAATGCAAGCAACGCGAGACACAGAAGCCCAACGTGTCATCTATATACAAAATGTTTTTGACACTTCATTCCTTTGCCCAAGCATTTGGGGCAGATGTTTTGGGGCACCCTCATCGACAACACTTTTCTATGCAGCACCCCCACGTTCAGACCCAGACACAAGATGCGGTCACGTGACCCAATAATCGATGGTGGTATTTGAAGCCTGCTCCCGAGGTGAGCCCAATTCATACAGAAAAGAAGGCATGTTTGTAGGAATGATTCGTTTGCTTATTTAGAAACGTATACAGTATAGAAGAAACTGATAAGCACAAAAAAAAATTTTTTTTTTCGCTCGGCTGTGCTTGATGAGTCTTGGTCACCAAGTGTCACAAGATGCTGCAAGCGGCACAGGCACATGGCACAAGGGACCAACCATCGCACAAGCTTCAGGCTTCAGGCCGTGGCAGGTGAGCATCATGAGAGTCAGCTGAAAGTAATGAAACGTTTTGGGAGCATTGGGCCTCCAGAGCTGCAAAAAGCCACGTGCTTTCTCTTGGCTTGAGCAGAGAGGGCAGGAAGGAAATCAAAAGGCTCTCAAGGCCCCTCATCGCTCACACACACGGTTGCCAGTTGGGTTCATCAGGGCCCGAGAGGGAAGATGTGGTCCGAGCTTTTTGTGGTCCGTGCGGCATTTCTTTCGTCCAGGGCAGTGAGTTGGACCGGCCCGCGGCAAGTTCCATGCGCTGGACCGTGAGTGCGGGACGGGAGTTGCATCATTCCATCATCGTAGACAACCCGTCCCAAAACCAGCACGAGCAAACCGTTTCCCTCCGCTGCGTGTCCGATTGATCAATCGCTCGGCCTCAAGCATAATGCCTCCCCCTCCGAGCCATCCCGGTGGTGTCCATGGCCCGTCAACCTTCGACAAGCGTACGTTTTGCTGCCCTGAAATATGAAGAAAACTGGGAAAAAAAAATGAGGGGTAACTAACCTTGAAAATAGTGAAGATGGGTGCTATGATGGGCGGCAGTAAGTGGACCCTTTACGCATCGACACATCGCCCTTCTGCAGGGTTTCGCAGAGAAGCTGACGTCTGGTGCGTTGTAGCCGTTGGTCTGATCATCGGCTTCATCTTTGGTATGGCAAACCTGAGCTGAGAGGGAAGAGCATGAGCATGAGCAAGAAAGTCTGACTCGAGCTTATAGGAACGGTCAACATCTTCAGATATGGCCCCGGTCCTAATGGCATCATGAGGACGCTGGGCCAGTATATGCTGGGTTCCGGAGCAACCTTTGGGTAAGACCTTGCCCTCCGCTTTCTCTAAGTCTTTGCTCCCCGGCTCGTGCCAGATTCTGACCTCGGCCTGTCAGCTTCTTCATGTCGATCGGCAGCGTGATCCGGTCGGATTGCTCCTCCCCGATCCTTCAGGAGGCCTACTTCCGTGCCCAGAGGAGGCCCATTATCATGGCTGCCCAAGCCTACCGTCCCTACCAGCTCAACAGGCGCCTGAGCGACAACTAAGCGTGCGAAGTCGGCACTAGTCGGCATGTATTTGACCAGGTTGCCGCATCTCCCGGCGTCCCGACGATGGGTGGTGTTACGGAAGGACTTGTAATGATATGTTGTTTATTGTACATATGGTTCGCGTTCAGAGCGAAAAATGGGACGGCGTTTAGGGGGGATTTAAAAACACTCTTCTGTCGTATGTGTGTTGATATATACCTCTTATGAATTATTCATCACTTCTCATGTTATCGTTACATAGCCAGAAGATGAGACAATCTTCTGGCTGCAAACGCGGCTTACACGATATACAGTCAAGCCTGCTTGTAATAATCACAACCAAGTAGGTTACTTCATGCCTTTCCAATCTCCTAGGACTAGGCAACTGGAGTTGTCTCTTTATGGCTGCCGGAAACATATGGCATGGTATCAATATAATTTGCGCTCTCCGGGCGGGATTACGAAAGGCTGTCGGACTGGCCGCGGCCGGTGCAACTCGTCGATGGAAGGTCTGTGTAGCACGGCATAATCTGTCGGGCAATTGGGGGCCACAGTACGAAATTGCGTGCATCAGGATCATCCCTCTTCTGGCCAGGCGGAAGGGTTTGGGCTGGGTGCGGATGACCACTCTCATCTTGCAGAAGAACCATGTTGACGAGGAAGAGCAATGTTCCCGGGACACTATGCCGGGCTCCGATGACAGCATATACGAGACTTTGGTCAGGAAATCCAAAGGCGGGGGTCTCAACAGAGCTCACATTGAGCAGCCAGCCTTGTTCTATCACCAAGAGCAAGGCTGGTCCTCGACGTGCCGGGACCCCCTTTTTTTTTTTTTTTT
>Ga0065720_1002846_pt1 | contig 61193 bp, 62 predicted proteins | sample Thericmetagenome_FD_59107 | JGI IMG/M metagenome (GOLD analysis project Ga0065720, IMG submission 59107) | Thermophilic microbial communities from the Joint Bioenergy Institute, California, USA of rice/straw/compost enrichment - eDNA_2 v2... | ecosystem: Engineered > Solid waste > Grass >...
TTTTTTTTTTTTTTTTTTTTTTTTGAGAATAAAAATTTTTCTAAAAATGTATAGAGCTTTCAGTCATAAAATAAATCACATTTCTGCTTAGCTAAAAGAGAGAAATGTTCCATAGGAGTGAAACCCATCAAACATCATTAAATTAGCATAAAGAAAAAATAGTAAATTGGAGAATCTTAATTTTATGTTGGAATATGGAGAGTTAGCTTTTGCAGGCAAGAACCACTTGCTTGTTCTTTTTGGTAAGGAAAAGATGAACTATTTTTCTTCAGCTTAGGTTAAATAAAATTTAGTTAATTATAACTCATATTTTATTATTTTAACTCCTCATATGGAGTAAAGGTGGAATGGCATTAGCTATAGAACTTCAGAAAGCAAGCTTTGTCAAAAGTACTTACACTCATATCTTTCCCTCATTCATCTTTAGAACTTCCTGACACTTCCAATATTCGTGAAAATCCCATTCTTCTCTCTGGAGGAAAGATGTCACCAGCTAAATCCCGAATTAATGTCTCGCCAATGGCTGATGCACGTCAATTAGCTATGGAACTTGTAAGTTGATTCTCTTCATGTCTTTACGGCATAGAATTACTCTGAACACAAGCAAAACAGGTTGCGTGATAATAATAAGACCGGTACTGATTTCTATAGTAGTGGAAAAAAGCGAATAGCCTCTGAAGAAAGAGATAGTTGGATCCAATATCCTCCAGGTAGGTTGATATCAAATTCATAATGAATTATAAGTGAATCTCAAAGCGATGCAGAATTACAGAAAGTACAAGGAAGATAAAAGGAGCAATTCCTCAATGAGGAATTCTTCAGTGTTGAAGCAACGCAACGAGAGAAATTTGTATGTTTCAGATCAAGAATTTATTGATAGCAGGTTACAAGAAATGCCCAAAATTGCCCATAAAGGCCCACTCATCAGAAGTGGAAAATTCTCGGTGCAAAATGGAGCTGAATTATCCCAGTCATTTATCGGATATCCTATTGAACAGGATCATTCTAGTTTTATAAATAACAGATACCACTCCAATCCCAATGGTAGCATAAAAAGCTCTGGAAATCCTGCCTTAATCAACAATAAAATTCATATCTCTTCCTCAAAGGTGGATCCACAAAAAGACGCAATGAGAATTAGTTTTTCTGCCGATCAAAATGATCAGAGTTTCTCACAAGGCTCAAACGGCCTTGGAAGTACCAAGGCTCGTGACAAACTGCATATTGCAAATCAACAACTACCCACTTTCACTCCTCAATTCAGTCAAAATAAAAAACTACCTCATAATGAAGAAAGAAAAAGAAGACTTGACGCGCTAGAAAAATACGTTGACACAAATTTCGGTGGAAATCATCCTGAGCACATCGTAGTGAACACTGATAGCAAGGAGAGTTCCGAACGTGAAAGAGCTGAAGAATTTCATAGAACTCCTGTGAAAAAACCTTCTGAGGAAATTCATATAAAATCCCAAAATATTCCTAGTAGTGAGAAACCACAGAATTTTAGAAAAAATCTGTATATGAAGAGTAACACAGGGGTTGATAAATCCTCTAATGGAGTTCAAAACTCTACTGACTCTCCTTCTCATTTTACACCTCAAAAGTTTTCAAGCCAGACTCAGAGTAAGCTCCTAAATTCTTTTGAAAAGGAGTTAGACAATTTATCTGCTGAGCATATTGACGTGGAAGAAATGCATTACTTCTTTGTTAACTTCCACCAGAAATCAAGGATGCTGATGGCAAAGATGAAGTAATTAGAAATCTAGTTTTGATGTAGCCATAGATTGTATTTTACACTCATTTTGTATTTCTCTAGTGTGTTTGTGTCAACTTCGTAATAAAACAGGCCCTACTCCTGATACAACTAAGTTTTCCCTCGTAAAGATTATTTGAATAAACGTATCAAATAAAATCTTATTTCAAATATTTGCGCCAAATTTGCAAAATATATCTAAAAATGAGCGAAAAACACATTGATCCTTACCAAATCCACACCTGTGGCCGCACCGATTTCGACTTTGCAGGAGAGCATAGGTATTCCTTTGGAAATTGTCATTTATTATCTAAGTTACATTTTGTCAGTCGGAAATGATTGTCTTCTCAAGAAGATCAACTTCAGAACCAGAGAAGTCGCCCACACAGTCGATTTATTAGATCCTACATACGCAATTGCTGTTCATCCTGACAACAAAAACTTAATCTATATCGGTAAAAGAATAGGTCATTCCTTTCTAATAAACCTTAGGAGGTGAAAATGAAAAGGTTGAAGCTATTGAAAGTTATAACATTGACCAACCATTCCCAATTATGCACTTCAATGGTGCTGTTCATAACATCACTATCAGCCAAGACAAGAACTATATTGGTGCCTGCTCAATTGACACTGGAGTCATAGTCTATAATGTCATTGAGAACAAAGCCTATAGACCTAAGCCCACCCATGAAAGCAGTTGTCTTCATATTGGATTCAACAGCACTGCTAAATATGTCAGCTCAACTGGTTGTGATGGATACATCAACATTTACTCAATTCCAAAGATGGAAGATAACCCCATTGACTGTAGAGTTAAGTCTCAAAAGATTGGAAAAGAAACTAAATTAGAAGAAGCCCAAATCTTTAAGGCTGACTGGTATTTATCCCATCCTTATTATCTGACCTGCTAGGCATCCTGTTGATAATATGATTGCCCTTCCAGGAAATTTGGCCTTACAAATCCTTCGTGAAAGCAGTGATGGAAGCTGGACCTACTCAATTGATTCTGGTATCAAGCATCAAAAGGAATTGTCTGCTGTCTGTTGGAATGAAAATGGCCAAAGACTGATGACTTTCTGTGTTGATAAGATTTTCAAGTTATGGAACTATCACACTAAGGAGCTCATTCAATACTGCAATTATGGACAAGTCATCCTCAACATTAAGTATAGTCCTTCTGAGAAAGTTTTTGGATTTGTCAATGTGAATGGGCTGTTCGGATACTGGGGAGAACATGAAAGATCTGAGGATTTTAAGAGAGAGACTCCTAAGATCCTAAAGAAACCAAGTACTTCCAAGAAGCTTGCCATTGAAAGCGATATTGAGGAAGAGCTCAATGAAATTGATCGCTATCTGGAAGAAGAGCAATCAAACCAAAATCAAAAACCTCTCAACCAAATCAAGGAGGAAACTGTAGACCAAGAGAATTTTGACTTTGATATCCCTGAAAACTCAGAGGCAGAAAATAAGGAAACTCCAATGATTCAAAAGGAGGAGAATCCTTCTGTTTCAAAGATGATCCCCATGCAAAATCTCTCAATAGAAGACAAGCCAGAAAAGGCCTTTGAAATGGAGTTTGAGAAGAAACCTCATAAAGTATCAAAGCAATATGATATCCTTGATTTTCCTCCCCAGCCTATTCTATACTCTTCGAGTACAACCTTAAACAAGAATAGAAGATTTTTGTGCTGGAATCTTGTCGGTACTATTGCCCTCAGAAATGAAATTGACTACTCTGCCATTGATATTGACTTCACTAATAAGAGTTTCCACTCAGGAATTTTACTGAAGGATATTTATGGAATTTCCATGGCTACTATGAATGAAAAGGGTATCGTCCTTGCCAGCAGAGCTGAAGAAGTCAGAGAAGATGAATATGAGGACGATCTTAAAGACGAAACTAGAAAGTTCTCTCACATTATCTTCAGACCCTTGAACTACCAACTTGAAGAAAAGAAAGAATGGGTTCACGCACTCCCTAAAGGAGAGAATGCTGATGCTGTTGCAATCGGAAATAACTGGTTCGCTGTCATCACAGATCTCCACTTGATCAGAATTTTCAACTTCAAGGGCATTGAGACTAAATTCCTATGTCTCGAAAAGCCTCTTGTTTGTGCTGCTGGATACGAAAACTTGTTGGCTATCGTCTATCACGATGCTCCTCCCTTCCTAGGTTGCCAATGCCTCAAGCTTAGAGTCATTGACCTTGAAAGTAACAAGAATATCTATCATGATTCTCTCCCCATAACTCCCAATACCACATTAACATGGTTCGGATTTTCCGACGGTGGTATGATCTTCACACAAGACAGCCTTGGAACCTTGAGAGGACTTGCCGGCTTCCAAGAATGGTACCCTCTTCATGTCGCTAAAGATGATAAGAAACATACCAGACTCTGGATGATTGGTGTCCATGAGTATAACTTCATTGGAGTTCTCCTTGATAAGGATGATCTTGAACCATCTGCTTACTCCAGACCTCCTGTTAAGTCCATGAAAATCAAATTCCCCTTCATCACTGAAGAGGATTATTATAATAAGAAGAGTGTTGATATCCTTAAGAAGCAGATCATCATTACCCACGAAAAGTTCCGAAATCAAACTTGGCTTGAACACAAGCTTACCAGAGAAAAGAACGATAACTTGTATTACTACTCTGAAAACATCCTTGATAAGAGAGAAATCCAAGGAGCTGAAGACAACATCGAAAAATCTATTGTCGACTTGTTCCAAGACTGCGTTTTGAACCAAGACTTCGAGAAGGCTTTGATTCTTGCAAGCACTTTGAAGTCCCTTAAATCTCTAAATGTCTGTCTGTTCATCTGTAGCAAGAATAACATTCCCAATCTTGCCCAGAAAATCCAATCTTTCATTGAGGTACACTATGAATCCCTTCATCTAATTTATTAGGCTAGAAAAATGATTGCAGGTATTCAGAAGGTTTCCCACGAAAGTAGAGTTGGAGGAAATGAGATCGTTATCATGAAGGGTTCCCAGGTTGACCCTATCCTCGAAAGCAGAAATAAAACTAAGAAAGGACTCTCAGCTCATGCTATTCAGCTGGTATATAACTAATGTTTTTATTTAATTCAATAGCCCCACCAAAAGAAGCAAATGTTGGAAGAAACCCCATCCCCAGATAAGAATGATTCTGGATATAAGGGATCTAAGATCACAACTACTGAAGATGTGGTTGGTGGTATTCTAGATACCCTTGGAAGGGATGCTGAAATAAAGGAAAATGTAAGGAAGGATTTATTTATACTCATCAGATAGAAAAATGTAATTAATATGGACAGGGAAACTCCTTCTAAAATTACTCCTTCCAGAGAAATCTTTGCCAAAAAGAAGTCTATTTTCGAGGAATTCTCAGACAAAAATATCAACTCCAATAAAACTTCTCAACAATCTTCACAAAATAAGAGAAAACAGGTAAATTTTTTCCCCTCTAAATTTTAATTGTGACTCAGGACCAACCCCCTGTCAGAGAAGATTTGAAGAGAGTCAAGGAAGGAAGAGTATAATTTACTTTATGAATATATTTTTGTTTTGATTCTATAAGCATGTGTTATTATAGCCTCTTTTTCTATGGTATTTTAAAGCCATATTCTAAATAAACTCTCGCAACACTTTCCCTCAAAATACAGAATACAGAAAAGAGTTTACAATAATAACCACAAATACTTAAATTTAGAGAAACTAGTTTACATCAAGGTGGATTAGTTATACGTCCTATTCCTAATCCTAAGGTGTTACTTGGTCTTCTTTTTAAAAGGATTTGCAAGGTTGCTGGTAATAATGTCCTTAATGATTTTATTATTGTCTCCATTTGAAGAAGTATTTGTTGAAATACCATATGTCAACCCTGTGTAATTAGAAGACATTCTCTTTGGATCTGAGAGTCTCATTTTGGATTTATCTTTATCTAAAGAGTTAAAGAAATCTTTCCTCAATTTACTTGGATAAAGATCAAGATAAAGTTTATGATTTCTAAAAGGATCTGGTCTCAGGAGTCTGACGATCTCAAAGTCGCAGCCATACCATCTGCTCAAAACTTCAAAGATCTTGGAACATACGGCTTCATAATCGTGATGTTCAAGGAGATTTTCTTTTAGCTCAATATCCGAATTTAAATTATTCAGATCAAAAATGATGTCGCTCTTCAGTAGATTCTTATTGATAATCTTGCCTGGATTTGCATAGACTTTCATGTCAAGTATTGCTTTAAATTTAGACTGTTAAAAAGAATTTTACATTTAGTATCTTCTTCTGCATCAAAATTCGTGTACTCTTTCCAGGACCTCCACCACTTGGCATCAATTAGATATTTCTTTTCATTGATCTCTCCAAAGTCAGCTACATCATTACTCCAAGTAATTTAAGAATTACCTTTGGGAAGATCCGTTGAAGTGTAATTAGTAATCTCTTTTATAAGCGCTTTTATCACTTCTTTTTCCTTTGCAGGATTTCCAGTACCACAGTTTTGGCCCTGGCCCTGTCTGTCGTCCATATCCACAGTCTTTATGGTTTCATCATGATTTGCTCGTGATGTCTCTTGTGAATTATTTTGGTTCTTATCCACTGTGTGTTCGAAAATAAAGCTGTCTTCATGAAGCTCCTTCTTACGAAGAACATCAAGGTAAGGCTTTATAGAAAGCTTCCTTTCATATCTATCCCTGTCCGTAACTTCTGTCACAACAACATCTGCCTTGGTTGGTCTTCTTTCTTCCTTGGGAACTTCACTTCTCTCACGGCTTGAATGTATCTCCCTTCTAAAACTGTTAAAAGAAGAGAATAAAACATTCCTTTGAGTTTTCGCCATGTATTCGATCTTTTTGGCTTTTCCATTCACATCTCTATGAGAAGATGGATTTGAAGCTGGGAAATCTTTGATCCGTTGTGGGGATTGGCTCTTTCTTAACAAAGAAAGCCCACCTGCCTCTGATAATTTGGGAACAGTCACTTTCGTTTTGGGGGGTTGAATTAAAGGGACATTCCCCTTTGGGTTTTGAGTAGACTTTATCAAAGGATTACTATTACTCGATGCTGTATTTTGGGTCTTCTTCTCCGGAGACTTTGTCATTATTGGAATTGGTTTTGTCGGAGATAGTTCTTTCTTTGGCATAATTTTCTTTGTATCACTCAAAACATGTGGGACGCTTGATCTTTTTGAGGGATCCCAAGTTCTAGCACTTGTAGGAGGGCTAGTCACTGATGACTTAACAAGAGAGCTTTTATTCGAATCTTTATCGGTCTTATTGAAACTTATAAGGCTTTGAAGATCCTTTTCCAGTTTTTCTAATTTAAAGAAAGAGGGCAATAGACTTTTGTCGTGTTGTAGCGTCTCATGCGGAGAAGATGGGTCGTTTAGTATTCCTGAATTAAGAATTTTCTCTTTATCTTTTCCAAGTTTGTCATTTGCTTTTTGATTTCCAAACTCATTACTCAACTCAGACAAGATTTTAGAAAATTCGTATTGGAATTGGAGAATCCCAGAGATCGCATCACCAATATATTTATTAAAAGTGTAGATCTTTTTTAGGGTGTCAGGATTGATAAGGGTGTCTTTTTGAGTATCTAATGTTGTCTTGTCGAAAATAGATGATTGGCCTTTTGACTCCACAGAATGATCTTCTTTTAGTTCGATTTTGGTCCGCTTAACATCCTTGTTCTGGGGTATTGGGTTTCTTAGAGACATGTATTTTGTGAGAACAAGTTGAAAGTGGTTTATGAAATAATTTCTTTTTAAATACGAATATTCAAATAAGTTGCTTATCCTAAAGTAAATGAATTATATATCTCTTTATAAAACAAAGTCAAAAGATTTGAAAGAAAGCTACTCTATTCAATAATCACCTTGCTCCAAGGATGAGGAGTTTTCCCATACTAAAACAAATCAAAATAAAATATATTCCAATACCTGTATGTTTGTAATTTGGTCAAAGAAATCCTTTGTTATAGGTCCAGCATTAACCTTAGGCTGGATGGGAATCTCATAGTCTGTCCCAGCATAATGTATGATGCCAATAGGAGCAAAAGTGATGGTAGTTCCTGCAGCAAAAGCTTCAAGAAGCTAAAATTGATAATTTTTCTTGTAGAAATATACCCTTCTCTCCTTGATAGCTTCGATAAACTCCTGGATCGTTACAGCCCTCTCGCTCACTTTGATCTTTCCCTGCTCTCTAGCTAAGGTCTATAATCAATTGAGTTAACTAGTTAACAAAATTACTAGAACAGAATCTCTAATGACTCCAGGTAAAACTAAACCATCTAAAGGAGCGGTAACAAGTTCCTTCTCGCCTTCCTTATTATTCCATGCAAAGAAAAAGTTCGAAGCTCCAATCTCAGTAATCTTGTTTTGTACAAGCCATAGGACTTGATGATAACCTTTCTTTTCAGCTTGAGTTAGAACTTGAATAGTGGGCGCATAATTCCTATATATAATAAATGCAGTGAATTCCTCTTTACGCTCCGGCTTTATACTCACCTATTCCACCAGGATAGGCTCTTGTGAGTTTACTCTCGGTATATATTTTCAGGGGTTTGAAGCCATCGGGGAAGTATGGTCCAGCCGACATCAAAATAACATAAAGTTTAGCTTTATCGGGTCTCCTAACACCCAAGACATTCTATAGGTGAATTTGAATCTAATCATGAGTACCGTCATGCCTATACAAACAGGACGAATATACAGAGAGTAACCAAGCATAGGAGGTATCCACTTTTTATCAATTTTGACTAATTCCTCAATACAACCAAGGAGTTCTTTCTCGTCAAAATCCTATTCTCATATCGCACTAAAATGGGGAAATTTACTGGAAGAGTCATCCTCTTGCAAGCCTCTCGAAATCTTTCTAGATAGCTTTCAGGTCTAAATAGCCTGATTTTTCCATCCACGCCATGGAATGCTTTAATACCTTCAAAGCATTCGGTAGCATAGTGAAAGGTTATATTGCAAGGGTCGAGTTGGAAGGTGTGATAAGGAACAATTTTTGGTTTAGTCCATCCTTCTGTTTTGTCCCAATCTATTTCGAGCATGTGCTCAGTAGTAAGTGATCCAAACTTGATCGACTTGTCGAACTTAGGAATATTCTTTTTCTTCTTGGAGTTGGAGGTGGAAACAATCAAATCATTTTTCTTTTTCATCATTTTAACCGGAGAAAACTTACATAGAAGGTGTTGACAGAAGAAAAGAAGCCGCGATTCGAAAAGGTGTAGAGGAGAGGATAATTCTATGACGATAAGAGAGGAAATTTGCAATGTACTCTGGAGACAGGATTAAGGGCTTTTCTAAACATTTCAATATTATTTATCTTAGTATTTACAGAATTGAATATCTGACTTTTTTTGGATTTAAAATTTATCTACATAAGTCCAAAGCAACAAACATGTCGCCTTTGCTCTGCAATTCTCAAATAAATTTCTACAACGTTTCTTTGAAAAGAAACTCTTGCCCGTCCAGATCCTTTCAGCTTCAGAAGCGGGTTCGAATATATTAATGATACTCAGGAGCATGCTCGTAACTTTACCTGATATAAAATTTAATTATCATTGGTAATAAGTTTTTATTAAGTCATTTAAGCATAGATAAGATTGTCATAGGGAGCCACACCTATTATTTTGAGTATTATCTCACGGTTTAGAGAAGATTGGTTCGTTCTAAGGCACAAATTTTTCGAAGCAGTGTTATTAAAATTATAAACTTAATTTGGACAGAACAGGGACCTTCCCAACATGAATCCTATATGCGTTCTTTGTAAAAATAAGAATGATTTCAACAGGTTTGTGAAGTTTTTCCAAGAAAGCTATGAGGAAATAAGCCAAAACAATCTAGTTAATAATCCTGAGAAATATGCATATGTTCATCTAAAATGTGCATGTCTCTATCCTGATCTAGAGGTGGCCATATATAGACATCGATTGCCCCAAAACCCAGAACTCGCCCTAGTCAAGGATTTTGCTGTGGAGGTGCTTATTTACAATGGAAAAAATCTTAGAGAAGGATTTAACCAAGAATGCAGCATCTGTAACAACTCAATTCCAAGATATGTGTTGATTCCTTGCTTAGCCAAGTAAGAGAGAATTTTTGACATAATCCTTATCATTTTAGGGGATGCAATAATTTTTTTCACTTCCATTGTACTTTCATAAAGCATGACTTTTGGAGGATAAAAGTTGTGAAAACGGATAGCTCCACTTTCAGATTCGGATTTATCTGTGATAGGCATAATCAAGGTAAGGTTCTACAACTCGTTCTAATTTTTTTCCTAGCCCTAAACATCAATAATATCTTTGACACGCCCTTGAGAAATTCAAACTATTCCGTTTTCAAATTGCTGAACCCTTTTTCCCTATTTAGTGAAATCACTATCTTCGAGGATATGTTCTCCCGTCAAAATAAGATAAAACAAGTCAATATGGAAATAGATTCAACTATGCAACAATATGCAGTTCAAAGATTAGTGGATAGTCTAAAGGAAAGAACTCCGAAGAAGACCGAAGAACCTCCAAAGAAGAACCCACCCATGACTAGTACTAAAAAAGCCAGCAATGGAGCCCAGCTAGCTGATCAGCCTAGCGGGATGAAAACAGATGAGAAATATTACAATGACATTTTGAAGAAAAGCGGGGGAACTAAAAGGAGCAGGTCCACTAAAAGTAGAAGTAAGAAGGAAAATGACAAGCCCAAGTCCTCAGTTGCAGCCAAGCTAAACTTAGAAGAAGAAAAACATGAAGAACCCAGTCAATCAACTGAAAATGTTTCCAGTATTATTTCATCAAGGGCTAAAAGAGATCCTGACTCAACTACCTATGGACTAAGAGGAGAGATAAAGCAAAATTCCAAGCTGGAGTTTGATAAAAAGATCTATGAGGTAACCCACCCGAAGAAGCATAAGGACAGGGACAGAGTGGACTATCCTAGGACTGCGGATGAGTAAGAAGATAAATTTTTATTTGATTTTGTAGCAAAAAGAAACAGTTTTGGAATGATATCAATGAGAACTACTTCAGAAGACCTCATGGAGAGGAAACAGATGCTCTAAGAATTATAAATCCAACAAATATCATTGATATTCTTCGCAATGAAGCCAATAGAATATACCTTCCACCTCCTGCAGAAGTTGCAGAGACATTTGTGCCCAACTATGACAGCTTTGAGCTCAGTAATATCGTTTTTGCCATAATAATAATTTTTAGGAACATATCATAAGCCTCTTCTAAATCTAAACTTTGATTCAAAGAACTGCCTAAAGGTTTTATATGAGCCCCATGATCTAGAAAAAGATAACCCCAAAGCAAGAAATTCCATGCTCTGTTATTATAGAATGAAGAAAAAGGCCCAAACTGAAATGCCATTGCCTGATCCTTTCGAGCCCAAGGAGAATGGAGTGGATACCAAATATAATTTTATTTCCAGCTATAAATCCAAGGAGCTGAAAAATGAATATTTGGAATCCTTGAAGCCCTTAGGGTATAAGACTAAGGCCAGATATAATGACGAATGCATTGACGACGAAGAGCTTAGCAAGGAGGGATTCTACAAACTTTTTGGTCTCAAACATGTCGACTTTTTATCTAAAGAGGAGGCTCAAGAATTCAAAGCAAGGGCAATGTTTGAGCAAGATCTCCCAGAAATTTTAAAACCTGGTCAGGAAATAGACGAGCTAACGAAAGAAATTCTCTTCCTCGATTATCTGCTTTATCAGTTCAGTATCCCTGAAAACAATGCTAGAAAGGAAAAATTAATATGTAAAATGAGGGAAGAAGATCATAGTTATTCTAGCTACACCAAACTGCAAGAGTATGATAGTTTTTTCAATTAATAATTTTCTTAGGAGAGCTAAAAGACTTGATTCAGAATTGAAGTTCGAACTTATTAAGAAATACTTCAAAATTGGCTTTGCTGACAAGACTGAAAATTCGATCCATATGCTCTACCAGAAGCCTGATAAGGATGATCCCACTCCCACATATGGTCCTCCTCCTGATCCAAAAGAAGAAAGCGTATGATTTAACTAATTCGTGGTTAATTCTTTAGGCTATCAAGAGGACCTATAATGTTGAGATTGATTGTTGTGTTTGCTTCCATAACTACTCTAATGATAATAATCCCATTATCTATTGTTCAGGATGTGATATTTCCTTCCATCAGTATTGCTATGGAATTCCAGAACTTCCAACTAATGACTTCTATTGTGATGTGTGCCTGTTCACCAATACCAAGAAGAAGAGCGGTTCTAGTAGATCTAGAAAGCATGGAGGGAAAGGTATATCATAAACTCATAAATGTTCATCTTTAGTTGAGAAAAAGGTTGAGAGAAAACTTCCTCCTGATATTTATTGCAGAATCTGCTTGATCAATGAATTCCCTCTGAAAAGAATGAAAAAGAATGAATGGTACCACCTCACCTGCTTAATGCTCCATGATATGGGTATCTCGATTTTTTAATAAAGTTAATATTTAGTGTATCATAAAAATGGAGAACTTGTAATCAAGCCAGAGAAAAATCATTTATTGAATCTCCCACATCCAGAAGAATATGAAATAGAATGCGATATCTGTAAAAGAAAAGGAGGTAAATAGTAAGAAAATAATTTCTGAGAACTAGGTCTATATGTAAAGTGTGATCATGAAGAGTGCCAGCAAGAATTCCACGGACTTTGTGCATACCTTGAAGGCTATGAGGCCGAGATTCAAGATTCAAATGAATGTAAAGAGGATAAAACAAGAAATGGTCTAGATGTGAAAATGCTTTGCCCCAATCATTTCAAGAACAAAGAGGTAATGATTTTTAAAAAGCTCATCACCTAATAGAGAAATCACGTGTTGCAAAAATATTTCAGAAGATATACAACCAATTTCAAGAACACCCTCGACTTTGCAAACTTGGAAGAATACACAAAGTACCTCCAAGATGAGGCCAATAGGCCTGCCAAAGAAGAAGAAGTGGCATTTTTCTCAGAGGATGGAACACCCCGAGTAAATAGCAAGCCTGCTATGTCTCAGAAAGAGGAGGAAAACTCCATCAAAGAAGAGCATTCTCTAAAAGAAGAAATGCATTCCATGAAGGAAGAGGTATCTAATGGAGATATGATCAAGGAAGAGGATCAACAAGATAACAAGCAAGATGAGAACATTTCCAATAAATCTCGTGAAATGGATCAAATTGTTCCTGAAGAAGAAACTATCCAAAAGGAGGATCAGCCACCAGCCAGTGATGAGCAAATAACTCAGGATATTAGATCTGAAGAGACAGCTGATACAAAGACTAAACAAGACATCTTGTTCCAGGAGCCAGCCGAAGAACCAGTGAATGGAAAAAGAGAGTATAAAATTGTCTCAATATTTTAAATTTATAGGCCTTTGAGTTTACCAGAGGAGATTGATCCTGATGCGGGTGGTTCTCCAGGAAAGAGAGTCAAAACAAATGACTAACTTGTACTTCAGAACTTCTATTTTCTCTCGAACCTAGCTTAGAAACCTTCTCTTGTATTATATATGTGATTGTTTATTACACTTTTATAATTATGAGTTTTTCCTTTCCAAGCCTCTATCTGTATTTCGAATTATATTATCAACCCTAAAACTTAAGAAGAAACTTCTTTTCAAAAAAAAACTCTAAAAGTTTTATCAAAAAATCTTTATGGAAGTTTCTCTGTTTGATGAGCAAAACCTAAAACAGGGCCACTTTACACCATATCAGTCAAATTCTCCATTATATTACTATGAATATTTCACTAAAGATATTATAATGCAGGCATGGCCTTCATCCCTGCTCTTTTCAGACATGATTCAAAATATCCCTCAATTATGTCAAAATAGAGTTATACTAGATTTAAGCTGTGGAGTGGGAATAGTGGGACAAGTAAAGGCTATTTTTGTTAATAAATCAGTAGATGTGCTTAAAAAAGAATGCAGACTATGTAATTTTTTCTGATTATGTCCCTGAAGAAATCCTATTTGAAGTAATTAGGAGAGGCCTCCTAAAGAATCAAGTACAATCGAATTGTATTTTTAACTCTTATAGTTATCAAATAAAAATTCTGAAGTAATAAGATTAGATTGGAAAGACCCAGGAGATAATTTGAATAAAATCTTAGAGGAGAAAATCGATGTGGTATTCGCTGGAGACTGCCTCTATGAAGAAGTATTTCTATAAAGTACTTCACTAATTTGTTAGGAAAACTATGACGCTTTCTTTGGGCTAATCGATGAATTCCTTCATAATTTCGAAAAATTAGAAATATATGTAACATATCAAGAAAGGGGAAATCTAGATCCCATATTGATGCACTTGGATAAGTTCGACCTGGATATTGAACAGGCCGATAAATTTCTGTCAAGGGATTTTTCAGAACATCTATTTAGAACGTACCCTGATACGAAGCTATTTAGGATTATAAGGAAAAAAGATTAGGTTTTGTTTTGGTTGTATTTTGTTTCAGTCTAAAGTTCTAAAAAATATAACTTTTATTAGCTCAATACCAATTTTTAAATTTTTCAAATCCCTAAAGAAAGATGAGATTCAAAATAAGAGTTGACGACCAGCAAAAGCATGAAGAAATAGTTACCTCAATTTCCTGGACAGTCACAAACGAAGTTTATTCGTAGGAGTTTCTAACTTTTTCTCTAAAGTATTTAGGACAAGCGATGACAATGTTATTCTCAAAAAAGATATGAAAACTAACCAAGTAATAGTCTCCTAATTTACTCAAGAATTCAGGTTTCTAAATTCATGGAGCTCGAACAATATGTCACAGACACTGACTGGATGCCAGGAACAAAGGGAGTTAATGACTTAGTCGCTATTGGATTTGCAGATGGAAGTTTTAAGCTTGTAACGAGACTTGCCAAAGTCGAAAAGCATGTTACAGATGCCCACAAGGGAGCAGTATATTGATTTGATTTCTCATATAAAAATATTAGCTTACTGCCTTAAAATGGAGCAATGATGGTAGTACTCTTGCTACAGCAGGCGAAGATGGTGCTCTTAAAGTAATAATTTGAGATATTAGCCATAATATAACAGATCTGGTCCAAGACTGGTAATTTGAGAACTCCACTTGTCCAAGTTGAAAAACCTATTTATTGTGTCATTTGGAGTCCCGATAATGATACTGTTTTATATACCAACGAGAAGAATATCTGCTTAAAGCCTAACACTGGTGGCACCAAGGTCGTCCAATGGAAAGCTCACGAAGGTCTTGTTCTAAAAGTCGATTGGAATGCCTCTAACAATCTCATTGTATCCTGCGGTGAAGACTGCAAATATAAGATCTGGGATGCATATGGAAGACAATTGTTTAGTTCTAACCCATACGAACACGTTATAACATCTGTTGCTTGGGCCCCTAATGGTGAATATTTCGCTGTTGGAGCTTTTGAAATGCTCAGACTTTGTGACAAGACTGGTTGGACTTATTCCTTTGACAAGATTCAGACTGGATCTATTATGAAGATCGCATGGTCACCAGATGGAACCATCTGTGCTGGTGCTGGAGGAAATGGAAGCATTGTTTATGCACATGTTGTTGACAAAACTATTTCCTGGAGCAACTGGGAAGTCCAGCTTGCCGAAAATAATAAGTAATTGAGCATAGTCCATTTTTTGATTAGCTTAGGATTAAGGTCACTGATTTGTTGAATGAAGTCCATGATGAAATTGAAATCAAGGAAAGAATTATCAACTTTTCCATTTGCTATAATCATCTTATCCTTACCACTCCTACTCAATGCTACATTTACAATGTCAATGTAAGAGTCTTTTTCTAAAAGGATGTAATTGTATAGAACTGGAACACTCCTCAAATCTTCGATATTAAGGACTCAGTCAACTTGATTGTCCAAAGTCCTAAGTACTTCTGCTTGGTGGATATCACTAACGGTATCTACATCTACAACTACGAAGGCAAGCAAATCTCCAACATTAAGGTTACTAACATCAAGTGTAAGAGAGTAATTTCATTAAATAACTAATTAGTCGACTTCTTGAATAAGAAGAAGATCTCCATCTCCCAAGACATCTTGGCCTTGATCGATACCAACAACGCCAAGATCGTGAGATTCTATGAAGTCCAAACTGGCAAGCCAACAAACTTCTTCTTGGAACACTCTTTGGATATTACTGATATCAACTTGAACAAGAGCGATATTGCCTCTGAGAGAAAGATCGCCTTCATTGACTCTAATAAAGACTTATTCCTCAGTCCCACCTACAAAAGAGATATCATTAAGCTTGCTGCCATGACTGACTCTTTCTTATGGAATGATAAGAACGACACCCTTGCTGCAGTTGCCGATGGCAGACTTATCGCCTGGTATTATCCTAATGCCATCTACGTTGATAAGGAATTGATGGAAGCTGCTAAGGTCGTTAAGGATCTCCCTGAAATTGGACAAATGACTCAAATGATCTCCTTCTCAAGTGCTCAAATTACCATCAGAAGAAAGGATGGGGGTTTGGTCAATGTTGCTATCTCCCCCTACCCAAGTAAATAAAGTGAATTTCTTGTATAATTATGTTAGGCATCTTGTTTGAATTCTGCGACAAGCAAAAATGGGAAAAGGCTATCAGACTTTGCAGATTTGTCAAAGAACAAACTTTGTGGGCTTGCTTAGCTGCCATTTCCTTGAATGCTCGTGAATTGAATACCGCTGAAATTGCCTTGGCTGCTGTTGAATCTATTGATAAAGTCCAATTCGTCAATAAAGTCAAGGAACTTCCTAGTGAAGCTTCCAGAAATGCCGCTCTTGCGCTCTACTTCCACAAGCCTGGTATATAATTTAAACAACCTTTATTTATTATTTAGCTGAAGCTGAGAATATCTTACTTCAGGCTAAGCTTTACTACAGAGCTATTAAGATGAACATTAAGCTTTTCAGATGGGAAAGAGCCCTTGAACTTGCTCTTCAACACAAAACTCACATAGAAACCGTTGTCGGTATATCAATTTCGAAACTCAAATAATCCCATTAGCCTACAGAAGAAGATATTTGGAAAGAATTGGAAAGGAAGAAACCAATAAAAAGTTCGCTAAGCTTCTTGCTGAGGTAATCATTTAATGAGAATTTGTTAAGAATATTAGTATCCTGATGTAAAATGGGAGAATGTCAAGGCAGCTATCAAGGCTGATAAGGACAGAGAAAGAAAGATGAAATAAGCATCCCTAGCCAACTCTATTATTTTGTTCTCAAACTAATTTTATGACTTTATATGAGTAATTAGCTATATGATACACGATATGTTAATATGGAAGAATCATAATTCAGCCAAAATTTAATCATTATCTCAGGCCGGCAATACACCTGAATTGAGACCAAACTACTCTAACAATGATAAACTGTATGTAATTTTCTTCAAGTCCAAATTATTATTATCAAAAAAATTTCGATTTATTTTACTGCATGCACAAGAGAATCGGTTTCAAGGGAGATCTTGCTAAGCAAGAAAAGATCGTATGATAGAATCTTCTTTGATAAAAGGCATAGAGTTGTGAAGTATTGACTCTTACTCACGGAGCAATCGTTGCCCAAATTGTCAAGGAGAGCGAAAATGTCGAAGCTGCGAATAATCAATTAGAGGAATTGTATGAGTTTTTAAATGGATCTAATTCTTTAGGGGATACAGCATGGGCCATAGAATCATAGAGGAATTTTGTGCCAAGTCAGGATGTGAAGCTTGTAACGATTTCAAAGATACCGCAGAGAATATAGCTAAAGAAAGTATTTTACCAGGAAAGAGTAATAAAGTAGAATAGTATGCCTTCAAGATGTTTCTCGGGGTATCAGGTGATGTGACAAATTTCGTTGAAGCTGGAAAGGACTGGAGTGCTTATAGCATAGTCCTCCAAGAGAACCCATTAATTGATTATGTGGATCTACCAAAATCTCTACAGGGCCTTTATTTCTCAAATATCATCTGTGGAATGATCAGAGGGGCCTTGGAAGCTGTAAGATGAAGAGAATTTAGATAATTTTTCTAGGTACACTATAGAGTGAAATGTTACTTTGTGAGAGATATGTTGCTGGGAGACGACCTAACAGAAATCAGGGTGGAACTATTAAATAGAATATATTTCAAGAGTGATGATTAAGCAGTCTTTTATGATTTTTGTATGAGGATTAACTATATCCTGCCTATCAGTTCTGTATCTTCATACGTAAATATAGGACAATATCAATGCAAGGTAAAAACACAATACAAAGCTCTTCAGAAAACGTCTTGACTTTTACCAGATTTCCTTGAACAATTGTGGGTGTTGGAATTTAACATCTCCCTTGACAACATGAGCTTCTCTGGGTTGAGCGGGAAGTCTCTTGGTGGAGATGGGCTTTCCGGCCTTGTTAGCTTCAGCCTTCTTTTTGTCATTTTCTCTGATTCTTTGGAGGAAAGATTCTCTGGAAGTTGACAATCTGACATGTTCAATTCTAACATGGATTCTCTTTTGAACGATTCTATTTCTCACTTGCTTGTTGATGATGACACCGACAGCTCTGGGGTTAACGTTGAAGACTCTGCCAGTTCTTCCGTGATAGAAGCTGTGGGGCATGCCTTTATGGATAGCACCATCAACCAAGATATCAACGTAGTCACCAATTCTGTAAGTAGTGAGGATCTTTGAAATTCTGATAGCTCCTCTTCTTCTGAAGGCCTTGGCGAACTTGTGTCTGGTACCAGATCTATAACCGTAGGCGTGAGGCATGTTTTAGATATTTGATTTTATGATTGATTTTACCTTTAATAATTTATCTCAGTTCTTTGAGATAACCTGATTCACAGAGAATCAAAAATCTCTTCAATCCTTTATGTCATAGAATTTTTTCCTTAGTGAGTCAGGTTGCATTCCAATAGCCGTCTTTCATCGCAAACTAGAACTTCTGGCTTAATTCTTCATTTTCTGATACATTAAACAAACTATTTCATTATTGAATATTTATTAAGTATTCTTCAGAATATATTTACTATTTTTCATATATTCTCTAAAGAGATAGTTGCATCGGTGACAGTTCTATTTAATCATCCTCAAATTCTGAGTTTCAGAAGCAGAGTAATTGTAAGAAGGCATATACAACAATCACAAGCTTCTACATAATTTCCCTCAATAGGGATAAATTGCCTGCAGAGGAAATAGCTGATTCTCAAGTTTTAATGTTATCTAGTTGATTCATAGAGGAATTTTTTATATTGGACTGATAGAAGCATAACTATCAAAATACTTTGCTGTGATTCTGATTGTCTCAATGAAATTTTTCTCCTATTAACAGAAGCTTTTTTGACCAAAATATGTGTTAAGCTAAGAATCGAATAAGCAATTCCAAAAATAGAACACAGTATCAGATTATCTCAGAAAAAATCGGCTTAGTTGGAATTTTTGAAATATTTCGTGTCAGAAGTTCAAATAAAATTAAAAATGTATGCAATTATTGTCATCTCCACCTTATTACTCTGTATTCTGGGGTTCTATTTGTTCAGGAATCCCAAGAGTACAACCTTCAAGCCAAGAAAAGGAGTCAAAGGTATAGAAGATTGGGCCAAGTCTCAGCATAAGTGGGAAGTCTCAACAAAGAGCGGAATTTACTATTGCAATGTATTGATTTCTTTCCTTATTTAGAATTATAGTCCTGTACAAAGATCATTGGAGGTTGGTTAGGTAGAAAACTATATGAATGTGAAATTTGTGGAGCCATGAGACACTTCTATTGCCCAGGAACCAAAATCCAATGTAAGCAAAGTTCACTTAGTCTTGGATATAAATTCAACAGTCATCAGGTAATAAGAAAACCACCGTCTATAAGTATTAGTGGCTCGATGGTAACCTTCCTGTGAATTCTGTTTGTGATGTTTGCAAAATGACCTGTGGATCAATCTATGGACTTGATGGGAGTACATGTTTATGGTGCCATAAGGTCGTCCATGCTGAATGTAAAGAGTAATAATTCTCCTAATATGATGTTTAAATCCTAGAAAACTGGATGAAACTTGTGATTTTGGAAGACTCAAAAAGCTAATTATCTTCCCAAGCGAAGTGAAGATAATCAAGCCCACAAAGCCTCCTAAGTTCTTCAGGAGATCCACTAACAAGAAGGATATCGCCAGAAAAGACTCTAATTCAAACTTAACAGGAAATTCTTTAACACCTAGTCCTCAGCCTAGTGGAAGCGATATTGAGATTAAATTTGCTCTGGTTGACGAAGATAAAGTCCCTGTTGTAGCAATCGTGAATAAATCATCTGGAGGACAAGTTGGAGCTGATGTACTGAAATCCTTCTACAGATATCTCAATCCTATACAAGTCATTGATCTCATTGAAGAGGGGCTTGATAAACTCAGATTATTCAGGCAACTCAAGAGAGTCAAACTCCTCGTAGGAGGTAGGGATCTTATCATTAGAATTTTATCTGGCTAGGTGGTGATGGTACTATTGGAAGTGTCCTGAGCTATATCAGTGAGCCTTCTTTCAGAGAAGATGGCAAGTTCAAGATGTCAGTGTCAATGCTGCCTTTAGGAACAGGAAATGATCTAAGTAAATCATTTTTCTGAAAAATATTAATTTCTAAGGTCGATCTTTGGGATGGGGAGCCACATATACTTCCTCTGATGTTATGTCAACAATGAGAATGGTCGGGCATATCAATGATGAAATCTTATTGGACCAATGGTTTAGATTTATAAGAGGATTGTTAATATTATAGGAAAGTTGTTATAAAGGATCAGAATGGAGAGCAGCCTACATGGAAAATGTATAACTATATGGGAATTGGCCTGGATGCTAAGGTAGCCTTAAGTTTCCATCATTTGAGAAAGAACTATCCTTATCTCTTCAAATCAAGGGTAAAAATTCTAATATCCAATTAGAATTCTAGGTTGGAAATAAATTCTTATACACTCAGCTTGGAACAAATCACATGCTTCTCGGCAAAAAATTCAATCTAATGAAAAACTTGACGGTTAAATGTGACGGAAAGCAAATTAAACTTCCTGATATTGTAAATATCACATCAAGAATGCCTAATTTCTAGGAATGTATCGTCTTCCAAAATATAACTTACTGGGGTGGTGGTGTAGACCTCTGGGGAAAGTCTTATGCTGACAATAACTATGCTTCTGATAGCTTCTTCAGTGACACAACTGTTGTAAATAATGCAGATGAAGAGACTATTAGAAGATCTGGACACACTCAAGAGAAATTTAAGCAGCAAAGCATGTGCGATGGTATGCTGGAGGTTGTTGGTTTCACAAGCATGTTACATATGGGCCAAGTTCAGACTGGATTGACTCAGGGTATCAAGATTTGTCAAGGAAGGTACAAATATTATAATACTAAATTGATTATTTAGTGTATTTGAGATAGAACTCCCAAAGGGCTTCTGCGTTCCTTTACAAATCGATGGCGAACCTTTCGAATTAACCGGTCCTGCAACTATCTCGATCAGTCTTAATACTAAGGTTAATGTGTTGGTTAGGCCCTTGGATGGAAAGACTCCAGTTGAAACTAAGGTATTAAAGGTCTTAGATTGGGCGGAGGAGAAACATCATATCTCTCCAGAGCAAAGAAATATATTATTAGATCAGTTCTTGAGGACTTTGAATGAATAAGAGGACTTTTATTTTTATAATTCATATTTGGATGTAGTGGCTATATATTTACCTTGTAATGGGTATATGTAAATGGTATTCATAATTCAGTATGCATAAGCTAATTAGAAGAATGTGTTATGATTTTCCTTCTTGTAACATTTAAATTTTCAAATAAATTTAAATTTTGAGTAATGTATGAGATCTACAATATAGGTAAGTATGCCATCTTTCTAGGCCTAATATTTAAGACTATGGGATCATTAAGGAGATCCTTCAAAAAGCTCACGGAATTGCAGCAAATAAGACTTACTTAAGTTCAGGACAATCTTCAGGAATAGATTTAATAAGCATCTTGCAAGCATATAGCGAAGTTCTTGCTACAAAGAGTAAATAAAAGCCTAATTTTTTCTGAAACAACCAGGCATAAATGCTTCTAAAGACACATGCTACTACAAGTTCTTACTTGATCTCAGTGTTGAGAATAACAAACAAAAGAATGGAGATTGGTGGGCTTCTTTTGATAAGCTCAGGAAAAAATACATCAAGAGAAGTATAGCGATTAGGTATTATCAAAGGAACCTTTACCAAAAATCCTTTGTCGGGTTTCTCAAGAATAGACTTATGGGAACAGGCCAAAATTTTTATGAGAATAGAACTGGAGAATTCAAAATGCAGTCCTCTGCAGCCAAGTCGATTACTGAACAGCAAGCAAAGCCAAAGTCAATCTTAAAAGACAAGACCAAAACTACCGAAAAAGGAATCTTGGATGCAATTCAAGATAGTAATGTTAGAAGTGACACTCTACTTAATGCTACTCTACTCAACTTTTCTCCTCCTAAGACTCATGCTCGCAACTCTATGACTTCTATCTTAAAAGACCCCTCTGGCCGTTCCTTACTTGAAGAAATTCCTCAAAGAGAATCAGATATTCCTTTCGATGTCAAAAGAAATACTCCTTCTAATTATTCTGCTCAAAGACCTGACATGAGTACAGCAAACACCATTCCTAAGAATCCAAGCAAGCCTAATACTCCTTCTAGATTCAAGAGACATATTGGAGGAAAAGAGAATAAACCACCTGCTGGTCTCAATGGCAAAAGAAACTTAACTATCTCAATCAAAAGCCCTACTGATTCTAATACTAACCCTAAATCTACTCCTGTCAAGTCTAGCAAGAGTCCTCAGCCAAAACCTAATTTAACTTCTCCCAAATCTATCAGGAGTGCCCAAAACAAAACTCAAGTACTTAATGAAGGATATACCCCTTTCCTTGGAAGAATTTCTGGGAACAAACAGAATGCCAAAGAAGAGGATAATACTGTCAATAAGACCTTTGATTTTCATAGCATGACCAAATCGATTGAAATACAAGGTAATATAAAGAGAGAATTTTGTTTATTGCCTAGTGAACCCTGAAGAGTTGGAAAGTCAATTCCTGAAAAAGGACAATACTCATATCTCTATGACCAAAGTCCATGAATTCAGTTCTGTTGTCCTGCCTCAAATGAATATGGGTGGCAATATTATCAGTTCGATCAAGAAGATGCCTGAATCGGTTGTTAAAGTTGACCATCTTTCTGAATTTTCCGTGCAAAACCTTGAGAAGCTCAGCGTTGTCAAAGAAGAAAAAGATAAAAAATTGACTTTAGAAGATCTTTCCAGAGATGAATATATTGAGCTGTTGAAGGAATGTGAGCAGGCCAGAAAAGAAGAAGAGTATAAGAAGTTGAGCAAGATTTTCACGAGATGGTGCATTTATACTAAGCATCACAAAGAGAAGAGGTAATTTTCCTTGGAGTGAGAGTAAATTTTTAGATTGAAAAAGGAAAAATTGGTTTATCAGACTGTCAAAGCGATGGAATTGAACTATCGCAATTTGATAACAAAGGGATTTGTCAGCTGGGGAATTATCACAGTCTTAAAAAGAAAGGTCAGAAGGAATCAGAAACTCATCCAGCAAAAACACGAAATGAGAATCAAAAGACAATACTTTGAGCAATATAGAATTACCTATGAAAAGCAGCTTATTGGCCGGTTATTGGAAGACAAAGCTGAGAAATTTTACAAAGGAAAGATTCTTACTAGGAGATTCAATATCTGGAAACAAGTAATTCAATCCAAATTGAGGAAGATAAAGGATTTCCAAGTCCCTTGGCAGCCCAAGATGCTTGTGGAAATTATTGCTCACTCCTATGGAATAAGCCTAAAAAGAGGATATCATGAAGTTATGGATAAAATTGCTCATAAAATAAGAATGCCTCCTTGTAGAGAAGGGAGAGTCTTGGAAGCAATTAGTATGTTAAACTATCATATTTTACAAGGAGCTTTATCAACTTGGAAGGTCTATACTAGAAAATGTCTAGAACTAAGGTATTTTCTCAAATTCTTCCTTTAGATATAATAGGACTTATCACCAACAAATCACCAAAAGAAAGTGCTTCCTGTTCCTAAAACATTACGCTATCAAGAAGCAGACCCTAGCTTCTAATGAGAGAGACCTCAGAGAAAGACTTCAGTTTAGTATGCAAGAAAAATTATTCAAAGGCTGGAAGGCCTATGCCAACTGGCATTCCAAACTCAATAAGAAGGCTTTGAAATTTAGAAAGAAGCTTGAAAGACAGGCCAAGGAAAAATATTTTGTTTCCTGGAATCAGCTCTTTAATGAAATTTATTCAGAAAGAGAACAGACTATGAAAGCCATGATGTTCTATAAAATGAGGGCCTACATGTCCTGCTTTAAGAAGCTTCTTAAATATAAGGAACTTCAACAAACTAAGAAATTCAATATTCAACATGCCAACAGATATTCAAATGAGAGAGTCGTAGTCAAAGTCTTCATGTCCTGGTTAAAGTTCCATTCAAAGATCAGTGCCCTAAAGAAGAAACAGGAGAAATATCTTAAGAAGAAAAATAGAGAAACTGCTAAGCTCTATTTCGCTGAATGGAGACAAGAACTCAAAACTACAATAAAAGTCAATGAAATCCATAATAGTTTCCTGTTGCATAGAGTCATGGCCGCTCTTAAGAAGAACAGAGACAATAACAAGACTGTTTTAGAGAAAGTCCAAACCTTTGGAGAGAACATGGAACTTGAATTCCTATCAAAGGCATTTGATGCTTTTTGCAATGTTGTTCAAGCTAAACTGAGAAGAAAGAAGAAGCTCAACAAGTTTAGAGAAAACAGAAATTACTACATAGCAAGTATGTGCTTCTTGAAGCTTTTAGAATACGCCAAAAAGACCTCAAAGCTCAGAAGAAGAGAAGTGGCCTTTACAAAAGAAAGAAGAGATCGTTTACTTACTGGTGTTGTCCATGAATGGGCCAATGTTGTCATCAAGAGGAGAAAGGACAGACTAATAGGATATCAACTCACAGGCAAGAAGGAATTAAAATTGATCTCTGGAGCTTTTGGACTCTGGAGAAAATTGTTCTTACTTGCTGTTGAGGAAAAGAAACATGAGGACTCTTACATAGCCAAAATGCAGAAAAAACGAGTCAGAAAAATCTTTTACTTCCTTAAGAAGGAACAAGAGAAGACCAAGCAAAAGCTCAGAATTGCTAGGGATTCAATGTTCCTTAAAGTTGCTTCTAAGTCTTTCAAAATTCTAAAGAGCAGAGCCTTGAAGAAGAAGAGCAGAAAAACTAAGCTTCATCAACTTCTGCAGAAGAAGGAACGTACTCTTATAGGAAATATTTTTGGAGTTCTAAAACAAAAGACCCTAAAAAATAAATCAAAGAGACTTCAAAGAATCAAGGCCAATAATTTCTACAACAAGATCTTGCTCAAGAGATCCTTCAATCGCTTGGCAAACAATCGGCAAACCGAAAGTTTCTTCTCAAAGAACAAAAAGAAAATTGAGTCTGTCAGAGCAAAGAAGTTTTTGGCTATTTGGAGAGAGCAGTTGAAGTACTCTCATGCTAGAAAGCTCATGTTCTTGAAGTATAAGAAGAGAACCCTCATCAAGATCATGCAGGCTCTTAAGTGGAACAAGGAAAGAAATTATAGGATCTATCGCTTCCAACAGAAATATGCTGTTTTGCTACTCAGGAAGATTATGAAAGTCTTCAAAGAGAGACAAGTTATGAAGGCCAAGAAGCAAAGTTTAGTACAACTCCAAAAGAAATTCGAAATTGGACACATTAAGAGACTATGCTGGGATATCTGGATGCACGAGTTTACTCTCTCCAGACATGCCAATCTCAGGGCTGACAACTTCATTGCAAGAAGACAGGCTAGCCTTCAGAAGCTTTTCCTTGATATTCTCTCTATTAAGAGACAGAAGAAGCTTCTGAGAGGAATTCTCCTGAAGAGATTTGCTATTATCTCCAGAGAAATCAATCTCAAGAAATGGTTCAACTTGTTCGCGGAAGCTGTCTTCACAGTCAAAGCTTTCAAAAAAGCACAACATGAATATACCCTCAAGAAAAAGCAATATATCGTCAGTCAATACTTTGAAAAGATGAAAGAATACCATGAATTCCAAAAGCAGAAAACTGAAAGGGCCTTGCAATACTCTGATAGAGTTAGAGAAAACCTCTTGCATGCTATTATGGCTAGCTGGAAGGATTATACTGCTAAGAGAGTAAAGAGAAGAGCCTTGAAGAGTCAAGTTGATCAAATGGTAAACGAAGGCCTCAAACAAAAATATTTCAGAAAGTACTTTTTCCTCATAAAACTTCTCACATCTTTAGGATAATAGAAGAATTTGAACATAGAAAGAGATCTGCCATGCTGACTTCAAGATTTGAAAAGTATTATCTTTTTGGAATGCAGTTGATTTTTGTAGGACCAAGGAAACTATAAGCATGAACAAATGCTTTAACAAATGGAGAGAATATGTCGAAGGCAAGAAAAAGACAGATAGAATGCACCACAATGCAGAAAAGTTCCACCAATATCAGCTTATGAAGAAATCATTCGAGTCACTTTTTATGTACAAAAAGATCAGATGCTTATCTCGATACAAGAACAATCTGGCCAGTCACTTCTACATGCAAAAAGCCTATGAAAAACTAGTTGCAGCTGTCTGTGCAAGCCTTGCGAAGAGACACAAAACAGTCCAAGCTATTAGACACTATGCTAATAATGTAAGCTCTTTTCTGATTAGCCATAATATAATAGTTATTATACAAATCCTTATTCCAATGGAAGAACTTCACAAAGAACAAGTTTATGTTGAGATACAAGAAGATAATGGATGTGATAGAAGAGGAAAGACCTATGTCAGCTGAGTGTTTATCAGCCCAGTCAAAGACAAGCAAGAAGAGCTTGTCAAATTTGGATGCACCTTTTGCAAATAGCACATACATTTTGAGAGATAATGATTTTATATAAGAAGTTTGGGACATAAGAAGCTACGTAGTGAATATCAAACGTAATATAACTAAGTGTGTATGATTGTATATTCATTAACGCGCCCCCTTATAACTCTGGTTATTTCAAAAACTTTACTTGAAACTAGAAAGTTAGTTAGGCCCAAAATAAAATTACCCTAAGTTAATGTGGATGTTAGCACCACCCTGTGGATATTGCTGTTGTTGTTGATATTGGATGTTGGGTTGGACAAATTGCTGTTGTTGCATAGGGTTTGTATACACAACTTGCTGGTTAGTGTACATAGGCTGTTGCTGAACGAATTGTTGTTGTGGGATAAATTGCTGTTGAGGGTTTGTGTATACAGGCTGTTGATAGACCATGTTGGTGCTGGGAGTATAAATAGGCTGTTGTTGGATAAACTGTTGTTGTTGCTGGTAAATGGGTTGAATATTTGGTTGCATGTTCATGCCGAGACCCATATTGTATCCTCCGAAATTTGTTTGCTGGTTAGGAATTGTGGTTATAGTATTAGTCTTGTTTTTATCAGCAGGGATGAATTCAATATCGAGAAGCACACTTCCTGCACTCTTTCCCTTGTATGTCAAAGGAATCCAATCACTAAATTTGTTCTTGTTGGATGTGACCTTTGAGACGGAAAGAGAACCGGTTCCGACAAGATCATCTTTGGTTAGATCGTCTTTGTCCCAGACTTCAACAGCAATAACATCTTCATTAGTAATTTTGAAGGTCAAAGTGGTGTTCCAGCCTGGGTTTTTCCCTCCATCTTTGTGAACAGCAGTTTGATAAAAGTTTTGGCCGATGATCACCTTACAATAAGGGTCCATTTTGCCAAATGTCTCAGTGTTGCGTGTGAGTTTAGCTGTTAAAGGCTTAACGATCAAAGTTCCTTCTTTGGACATCTGCTTTCTTTGTTGTAAATATTTTATTTAGATTTGATTAAACTCAGTTATATTAATAAATCGGACATCAATAGAATAAACATCCCAATATTATATCTATATCAAAATAACCGTAATAACCGAAAATAGTACATTCTTTAATTAGAATCACCTTTCATCGCCTGTAGAAGTTTATTTTTCTGAGATTTCATCTGATTTATCTCTCTCTTCTTGGTCATGATCTGATTGGTCGAGAGAGTAAAGTTCTCACGAAGTTCATTCTCTAGGGCCGCTACTTTTTCATCCAACAACTGTATTTCCTTCAAAATTTTAGGATCGGGCTCATAACTCGGCTTCATAAAGGCATTATTTTCCCTAAGATGTTGTCCTTTATATCTTAAAGGATCGTAGGGTTGTTCCTCCTCAATTCTTTGATTAGGAGTCTTCTCCATGGACTTCTTCTGGATCTGTTGTGGGTTTATTTGAGTAACCTTGTAATTCTTAATTTCATATTCATCCTCCTCAGGTTTTATATCCTTAGGTGGTTCTTCTATATACATTCTCTGTGGGGTAGTTCTCTTGGGAGGGACGTAGTCACCCTGATGTCTTGTTTTTAGGTATTCTAGAACGTATTTCGGTCCCTTTGATATGACATCATTTCTGATATTTTTCAAAGGATTTCCATAGAGATTAAGGTTTTTAATATTTGGCATGAAGCCAATGATAGTTGGAACGTGCGCAATATCATTATATTCAATATTGAGATGCTCTAGTTTGTCAAGATACGCAATGTTATCGCTCAGTGTTTTTATTTTATTATTGGAAATATCCAAGATTTCCAAGGAGCACATTTTTTCATTGAACAGAATATCAACATTCGTAATTTTATTGTAACCTAAGGAGATGACCCGTAATCTTGGGAGCTCTGCCAAGAAAGCAGGGACATGGTCAAATTGATTTTGGGATAGATCAACATGTTTTAAAGTTTGAAAGAATTCAAAGTAATATTCTGGAGGGATATCATCCAGCAGCGTTTTCAGTTTGTTTCCTCTGAGTTCAAGTTCCTCTAGAACTGGGAATTGAATTAAAATATCACCAGGGAAGCATTCTATTTTATTATCGTTCAATCTGAGCTTTTGAAGATTGGTCAAATTTATCAGGTTAGGATTTATCTCTGAAATATTGTTCTTAGATAGGTCAAGGACTATGAGATTAAGAGCACAGAACTTGTCGTGAATTTGATTGATTCCCTTTCCCGTAACAGTTAATTCCTTTCCTGCAACTAAAAAGTCCTTGATAAATTGATCCCAAACATCGATTTGAGAAATCTTGTTAAATTCTTTGACAACTTCGCTCTTTGACTGAGAAACATCTGTTTTTTCTCTAAGGTACTTTTTCAGAACTTCTGTGCCAGCACTTCTTACACTACTTCTAATACTCTTAAGTGGGTTTCCTTCAAGACTCACTCTAACCAGCTTGGTCATAAATCCAATTTCTGTTGGGATATCGGAAAGATCATTATTACTGATGTCAAGGGTCTTTAGTTCTTTTAATAGAGAAATATCAGGATTCAATTTTTCCAACTTATTACTCTTCAAATCAAGGACAGTTAGATTAGGACACTTCTCAAAGCCGGCTATATACTTAAGCTGGTTGTAGGACAAGAAAATAGAATCCAATTTTCCTGTCTCAGGGAATTCTTCGAACGCTGTCAATTTATTCTCTTTCAAATCGAGCAATCTGATATTCTTGAGCCCTTTGAAAACTCCCTCAGGCAATTTAGAAATCCTGTTCTTAGATAAATTAAGAAGTTCCAGCTCTTTAAGTGTGCTAATATTTGCATCCAACTCCTCAATTTGATTTTCGGAAAGATCCAATCTTTTAAGACGAGGCAATTCATTCTCATGAAGAGTGAACTTCTTAAGCTTATTCCCTGACAAGTCAAGGATTTCTAAATTAACAAGCTTTCCATAAGAAACAGGCAAAAGATCAATCAGATTTCCCTTCAAATTTAGCTCGACCAGTGTATAACAATCGACTACTGTAGGAGGTAGTCTTCTAAGCTGATTATGAGAACAGTCGACTGACTTCAAAGTTGGGATTGTGAATAAAGTTTCTGGTAAAGATTCTAATTTATTATTCTGCATTCTGAAGGAAACCAAGTCCACTAAATTGGCAATTTCGGGTGGGACTTCCTTAATATTGTTATTGGACAAATCTACCTTAGTAATAGGGTTAATTTCCCACCACTTAGAGTTATCGAATCTAATATCAGCAATATTAGCAACTTCATTAGGAAATATAGCAAGCTCTGCGTTAATAATTTGAATAAAACCTGTCTTTTGGGCTTGCTGAATTTTCTTGTTGATTAGAGTTGTCCTATCTTGTGTTTTGATCTCAATCATGGGATAAGACTTGAGTTAGGAAAAGAATAAAAATCTTTTTTGAATTTTTAAATTGGGAAAAATAGATTGTTGCTGAATATAAAAAATACAGGAGAAAAATTTTAGAATATACAAGCAAGATCAAAGACGATTTTAAATCTTAATTATAGAACTCTTTTGTGATCTGCAATCCCTACAGAACCATTTTCCTTTTGGCTTTGTTGTCATGTTGATACAGCTAAAATGGAACCATTCTTTTTCGCACTGGAAAATCAGCAAAATAATATTATTTTTACCCATGGGTTATCACACTTTATCATTTCTCCGTAAGAGACACCATTACAGTAACAATATCTAGGCTCATTTTTATCGATAGGGGTATTAGCCGCCTCAAGGATATCATGTCCAGCACTAATGGCATTAGCAATCATATTTCTCTCAGACAGTTTTAATCTAAAGTTTAGGAAAATATAAACCTAAATACTTTGGTTTGTCACGTTTAGATTCTAAAAAGTTAGTTCAAAGATTTTTTAGAAATATACTCCCAGCGCCATGCTTAGGCTTAGCATAGTTCTGTATACGTTTAAGCTGATCGGCCTGAGCCTTAAGCTGATCTTCAAATTTTCTTAGTTCTTCATCTAAGATTTCTATATTCTTATCGACCTGACGGGATAAATTTTCAAAGTTCAGGAATGTTTACAATATCGTAATTTTGAGTGGCAATTTCTACTTTGGACTTCGAAAAGGCTAGACACTCTTCTTGCAGTTTCTTTATTTCCTCCATGACAGCGTTTGGGTCATTCTTTTGTGTTTCAGTTTTTCTTTCCTTGGTTGGTTTAGCTCTATGCAAATATTCGGCTTGAAGTTCCCTTAATCTGGCTCTGGCATCTATGTTAATTAGTGAAAATTTATGATATTCCTTGCCTGTATATTTTGTATCGAGTTCTTTGATCAACTTAAGCCCTCTATTGATGTCTAGTGCTCATTACAATAAGAAGATTAGATCAGAACCTATAGGAAGGGTAGAAATCCTGTCAAGATAGTCTTCGAGGGATGACATAAAATTTATGTTATAGCAAATTATAGATTAACTTCAACTTTTATTAATGAAGCGTCTCTGAAAAAATTCTGTTAGAGTGAATGCTTGGCAATAGAATTTGGGAGTATTAGTATTTATTGTTACAAAATTGACAAAAGATAACTCAAGGCGCAAAATTGCATTTAGCCAGACACTAAGATATAAAAAGAGAACATTAATTTTCCAAAGATGATAAGACTCATAAGACCTGGTTTCAATTAATTCGGACTGCTTTGGCCAACAAGATATTTATCCTTTTTTCGCCGACAACAATTCATCCTTTCTTGGAAGAATTTCATGCTCATTTTCACAGGATATGCAACATATTTAAATATTCCAAATCTATTTAGCTCTTCCAGATCATCATTATATTTCAGAACCTTGTTCTTTTCATCGTCCATGGTTCTATGATTATTCTCTAAATCTGCCCGCTCAGTATTAAGACTGTCTTCATCCTTTATTTTAGTCTTCATATTAAAGGAACTTACATGGATGATGCTACTATCTTCAAGCATATCCTTAAATGCCCTGCTTCTCTTTTCTTCAACTGTTTTGAGGTCTTCTATAGCATAGCGGACAGTAACGGAAAACACCTCCTAAAAAATCAATATTTCCTCCAATTATATTATTATACATCCTTGCAAAGCTCTTGAGCTTTTTTATAGTCAGCCCTAGTATATTGTTATAACTCATCAGACCATATTACAGTGCTTTTTCATATTCACCCATGGCTTGAAAAATTGCTCCCCTTCTAAAATAACTTTTATAGTAATACTCATTAGAATTGATCGCTTGATCACAAACCTTTAATGCCTTTGTATATTCTTTCTTCTCTTTCAAGGCAGCTGCCATACTCAGAAGACAAGGAACTTGAATCTCATTACAAATTCTCTGCCTTTCCTTAAAACCTAAGACGAATTTTGTTTTCATTACTTCTTCTGACCCCTTGAAGTCGATTGCCATGATAGCCTCTGAGAAATTTTGTATTGCCTCATCAAATCTCTTTTTATTGTACATACGGTTGCCTTTTAACTTCTTTTGATGCATCCATTCGAACCTTTCTTCCCAGGTGAAGTCCTACTCAGGTCAATTTTTGTTCAAAAAGGTGAGAGATGGTGCAGTAAAGGTTAAATATTACTTTGAGAAATTCTGTTATCTCCGCCATGGTTTTTGAAGTATTAATTCTGTCTAAAATGACATCTCTATCCCTAGTTATGTATGAGTGGAGTAATAGGTTAATGATACATGATAACTAGGTTAGTATTAGAATGTTCATTAGGATTAGATCGTTGTTCTTTAATGCCTGGATCTTGCTTTGTGTTATTTACCTGATCCATGCTATTGTCCAATTTAAAGTTTAACAACTTTTACAATATGCAGAATGGAAAGCTTCAACATTTACAACAATGCAACACATAGATGATCATCTTCAGATTCATATTGCTTTTTCGCTTAAAGTCTTCTACCTCTTCTGGAGCATCCTCTGGTTGAGTCAGTGGGGATGGGAGTGACATCTTCGATTCTTCCGATCTTCAAACCTAGAACGCATTAATTGAATAACTTATTTCATTTACCAAATCTGGCCAAGGCTCTGAGGGCGGCTTGAGCACCGGGACCAGGGGTCTTGGTATCAGCACCTCCTCTGGCTCTAAGCTTGATGTGGATAGCGTTAATGTTGAGTTCATTGAGTCTCTTGACGACATCAGCGGCAGCAAGCATAGCTATATTGGTTCAGATTTCACTATACAAATATCATACCAGCATAAGGAGAGGATTCTTCTCTGTCAGCCTTAACCTTCATACCACCTATTCACTCGTTAGCGTCATTATGGTAAATATCAAACCAGTGACTCTGATGTAAGTTTCTCTTCCAGAGAGATCGGTGACGTGGATGAAAGTATCATTCCAAGTGGCGAGGATGTGGGCAACACCGAAAACCAATTCGCCTTCACTGACGACGGGTCCCAATTGGACTTTGGCAACCTTTTCTTCTCCTTCTTCATCTCCACCCTTCTTCTTTCCCTTCTTCTTGGTAACTTCGGGCTTAGCTGGGGCAACTTGTTGAGTTCCTTGTTTATCAGCCTACGAATATCGAAAATTAGATCGTTTGAACTTACCATTCTGCTTTGCTTGATTTAATAAATAAAGCAATCGACTTTTATTGATTCCTAAATTGACATTGAGAAAATGAAATATCTTTGAAAAAAGCTGGTCCATTTTTCACAGAAAAAATTCTAAGCCCTATTTTTCTAGTATCTAGACCTAATCCCTGCTTAGATTACCATAAATTTTGGAGTTTGATTTAGAAAATTTTTTCTTATTTGAAACAGATAAAGGCCGTCAAAATAAGAGCTTTAGCTTGTGACCTTTTCTCAAACACACACTCCTGTTTTATAAAAAAATGAAAAAAATCAAAAAAATATATTACACATACTTCTACATGAGATCAAAGAACATCTTTGTATTTCACATGATTATCTTTAGTCTGCTAATATACGGAGTTATTTACTTGACCATGGACGAGGCTTCTATGTGTCCGGATGGAATGTTCTACAACAAGGGATATAAAGAATGCCATTATTGTCATCCTTCTTGTTCCGCTTGTTTTAGAACAGCAAATCTCTGCATAAATTGTGCAGAAGGATCTTTCTTATATCGCGGGAAATGTTATGCTAAATGTCCAGACAATTTAATAGAGAATAATAAATTGAGGAGATGTTTGCGATGTCCTGAAGATCTGTACTTTATGGAAGAGACAAATGAATGTCTTAAAATGTGTCCTTTAGGATATCAAGTTAGCAACATCAGTAATTCATGTGAGAAATGTGACCATAATTCTAACGGAGCTTGCAAAGACGCTAATTCTCATACAGAGCTTTAGTCAAATTATTAGATTTGGATTATGAATTCAATTATTCTCTATCAAAAATTCTTCCCTTCTCTTATTCTTCATTATATGGTATATAGCTCTATCTCCTTAGACCTATATTTACGAAAGATATGTCATAGGAGCCTTGTTGTAACATTTAATTTTAGCTTTATTTCGAAAGCCCTTTAGTTAGATAAATCAAAGTTAAAAGATAAAATGCTGAATTCATCAGTCCTCAAGTCAGCATATCACTCCATTCTCAGGTACAACAAGAGAATGCCAAATTACGTTGCCCTCCATCAAATTCATAATTCTTCACTATCATCCCTACCCCCAAACAGAGCAAAAGTAGATCAAGCTAAGCCTGCACCTGAAATAAAACCTGAGATCCCTGGATTAAGTGATAAAGAAAGACTCCAACAAGATATTCAGAAGATTAAGGACAAGAGAGGTACATTTATCAGTTGGAATGACTTTGCTGAGCTGACTAAATTTAAACTTTCAGTTTTGAATACAACTGTTGCTGCTGTTGCTTACTTCATGACTACTAAGTGCGTTTGGACAGACTTTCTATCAACCTCTCTATTTCTCATGGGCACTCAACTCAGCGCAATGAGTTCTCAAGCTATGAATCAAGGAATTGAATATGAGCAAGACATGAAAATGAAGAGAACATCCGCTAGGCCGGTACCTTTAGGAAAGTTCACTCCCAACCAAGCAAAAGCCTTATCTTGGGGATTATTAGGTCTTGCAAATTGTCTTCTTTTGCCTAATTTTGGCTGGGAATCTGCAGCTGTTGCCAATGCCATATTTGCATCTTATGTATATATCTACACACCAATGAAAAGAACAAGCACGAGTAATACACATTGGGGTTCCCTCGTTGGAGCTCTAGTCCCCTATCTCGGATGGATGGCAGGTGGAGGAAGTTTCCTCAGTCTTTCTCCATTAATGATGACCCTATTTATTTTCTCCTGGCAATACCCTCATTTCTATGGAATCCTTTGGACATACAAAGAGGACTATAGAAAGGGTGGCTTCAAGATGATTGAAGATCCTGTTAGGGCCGGAACTCACGTCAAACTGGCCTTTGGAGGATATATGGTTTCCTTACTTGGTTTAGCATATACGGGAGCAATTAATCCTTTCTTGACAGTTCCATCCCTTTATTGGTTCTATAAATATGGCTGGAAGCCTGGTGTCGAATTCCAGAAAAATCCTACTGTGGAGAATGCAAAGAAAATGAAATATGGGTCATATGTCCCATTCACTCTTTTCTTTGGTTTACTCATTTTGGGACTTGCCCAGAAGGTATATATGGAAGAATTCCATCTTGGAAAGCTAAAGAAAGAAGAAGAGAATAACGTTGTGGAAGATAAACAGAACGCAGCTGAAAATGCACAGTAGATTTTAATGCATAATCTCTGACTTTGATACCTTAATTTACCTCTGTTGAATACTCATATTCTTCACAGAGTTTTAAGTGCTCTTAGCATTTAGAAATTAATACCAAATTTTCATCCTTAAGCTAGTGTTTCATACCATTATGAAGGTTTTCAGTCAATAAATAAGCAATTTTATATCTGTCCCTTGACTCCTTAGACTATTTATCCAGCTCCTAACCCTAATTCTCTAGAAACTAAGTCAGAGATAACTTAAATATTTGAATCGAAAATAAATTTTACCATGATGGATAGTTCCCATAAGATCACAAACTCTCCTGGTGGATTCAGCAGGTCTGATTCGGACCACTCAGGTATAGTCTACTCTGCTAACTCCACAACATTTTAGAACATATTAGAGTAGAACATAGCGACAAAAATCATTACATGACTGAGGAAGAAGTTCGCTCAATTTTAACACAATACAATACTGATATGAGTAATATTTTGGATAATTTTCAGCATCGTATAGATTCCATTTTAATGGAGAATGAGAAACTCTCAACAAAGTTGAAGGAAGTTGAAAAGGAAAATCGTGATATTCTGTTCGACATGCAGAAGATGAAAGAAAGTTTACAAACAGTCGAAAAAGAAAAAGAGCACTATAAAACACTATCCCAACAGCTTGAAGAAAAAATAAAAATGAAGGATAAGCAACTGATGACAGATGAGCTAAACAAAATTATGATAAGCAAGGAAGTTCCTCTAGAGGAATCAGAACACATAATACAAGTACCTTGTTTTATTGCTTTTTAGTAATACCAGATAATTCAAAAGTATGTTGCCGAAGAAGAAGAAAAAAATCGTTTAATAAAGTATGTCGAGTCACACAAGCAGCTCCTTATAGACTTTAAACAATTGTCATACAAATTTGAGACTCTGGTCAAGGAAAAAGACGCCTTACAAGAACAGATAGATCAAATGAGTCAACATCAAAATTCAATGAAACAGTGTATAGTTTGTCGTGAATTATTTTCGCCTATTTTGAATGATGCGGTATAAACCTATTCCACAATCTCATCATTCCTAGAAAGCATGTCAACACCATCCTGGAAAATTGAAGTACTACTCTTGCAGGTAAAAATTTTTTCAGGGTTAGACAAATGGTTGTATAGGAGTTGTGGAGCAGATGAATACTATTCCTGTTGTAATAAGTGTTCAGCTTGTTCTAAAGGATGCAAATTTGGGAAGCACATCTCTAGTTAATCATTTGCTAGAATTTAGGACATGTCGCTGAGGCAATACAGTGAAATTCGAGAGAATTTAAAAACTTGTTGTATAGTAAATAAAATCAGATACCGACTATTACGTGTCGTTAATATTTATATAACTTTGATACATTTATTCACTATTCAAGATGCTCTTGAATAAATTTTTACTTACCGAAATATTTTTATTGACCCGAAATGCTAAAAATAAGAAACTTAATAAACGCGTTAATATCAGATAAAATGCAAATTTGATCTATATTTGGTAATATGAATTAATTTTTTATTAAAGTCTCGCAGCCAAATTTCGTAATGAACACTCTTGGAAACCCAGAACATTCTGCTGACAAACTTCAACAAGCCAGAATGCGTGGGCTTGTTGACTCTCGAAGCAAGCTTAGTATTGTTGCTTTGGTAAATAAATCTCTCAATTTCAACCTAATTCCTTTAGATTATGGAAATACTCATATTCTTCCCTCTATTGAGCTCTAACCTCTCCATTGTGGCTATCTTCAACATTCCAGCCATTTTAGGCCTTGTCTTCTCACTACTTTATACCAAAGTCTACAGCTTCAGCTTCCAAAAGAGGCTCAAGATGCTATTGAAAGTCGGAATCGCTAAATCCTTTGGAGGGATCTTGCTTGCTGCTTATATGGGACTCAAATTTACATCTTTAAAATACGAACACTCTAACAAAGAAGCATTTGACCTCTATGTTGCTTTTAAACAAATTGCCTTTGCATTTGCTTTGAGCGCCTTAGTAGATATTTTCTATGGTACTTTCGCCTGGGTAATCATAAAGAAAACCAGGGAAATCATCAGAGAACTGAAGGAAAAACAAGTCAGGGAATATGGACACAGACTTTTGAAGTATGGAGAATCGTCTAATAGAAGTTCACCTCTCACATCACCCAAAGTGAGAAACCTCTAATATCCAAAACTATTTAAACCACAGGTAACTTACCTTGGGTTGAGATAATCATTCTTTCAATGATTATTCTGTTATAAGTTATTCATTCTTCATTGTAGTGTCAATTTTAATTGTATATATCTTCTAAGAGCACCCTTAGCAATGCTAATTATTTTTATCAAAACTACATATCTTCTACTTTATCGATGTAACAAAGTTGGTATGAACAATTACTATAACAATACTCAAACAAATCATGAATTACAGCCTAACAGTGTCTGTTACTATTGATTGATAGCTTTCAAGCTTGTGTGTAACAATCAAGCATGTTCTGTTCTTCACCATTTGAGAGAGACCCTTAATGATGGACTTCTCAGATTCAGCATCAAGAGCGCTTGTACTTTCGTCCAAAATTAGAATTTTAGGATCTTTCAATAATGCTCTAGCCAAAACTATTCTTTGTCTTTGTCCTCCTGATAATGTCATACCCTTCTCTCCAATTTTAGTGTTGTATTGTTCAGGAAGAGCCATGATAAAGTCATGTGCATCAGCCAGCTTAGCTGCCTTCACGACATTTTCGAAAGAAGTGTCGAAATTGTCATTACCATATCTAATGTTATCCAGAATGCTTCCCATAAATAGGATTGGTTCCTGAGTAACATAGCTCACATTTAAGCGAATCCAAGCAGGGTCAATCTCACTAACATCTCTTCCATTGATGTAGATTTTACCAGAGTCAGGTTCATAAAGCTTGGTCAATAGGTTCAAAACCGTACTTTTTCCTGAGCCAGAAGCACCGGTAATGGCCACAACTGAACCTGGTTTTATGTCAAGGGTGAGATCCTTGAGGATAGGAGTGTCAAGATATGAGAAATTGACTCCCTTGAATTCAATTCTTGGAGGTTGATCCAATAATTCGCCTTTTCTTAATCTGAATTTCTCCTCTTGTTCAACCATTAGTTTTTCAAAGTGCTTGAAATCCATCTTGAAGATAGGATCATCCTTCACAGAGCCGATGATATCATAGATACCCTTGTAAAGACCAGCGGACTTCTTCATTTCGGTTAAAGTGTTGAACATTCCTCTGAAACCCATACCAGCATATAAAGCATACATGGAAAAGGCTATCATTTCGGAGCTGGCATATCCCATTGTGATTAAGAAACTTCCATATGTGAGGATTGAAATGACGGAAAGCTGACCAAGACCATCAAGAATACCAAAGTTCATGGCAGTGTACTTTTGAACTTTGTAAGATTCTTCATAAAATTTGTTGAGGTTGTGGAGATAGTGTTTCTTTTCGTATTCTTCTGTGTTGTTAACTTTGATCAATTTCATGTTTGATAATCTTTCTCCTGCAATAATAGAAAGATTTGTAAGAGCTTCAGTTTCCTTGACCTTGCTTTCTCTGAGCTTTTTCAAGATGTTTCTTGTGCTAAAGGCTAATGAGCCAGCAACAGCAACTGACATGATTGCCAATTGGGGACTGTTTATCAAAATGTATGCTGTACTTCCAAATGCAAACATGCATCCTCTGAGGAAGAACTGAAGATCTCCTGCAATGGCGTTACTGATAGTAGTCACATCATTAGAAAGCTTGTGAACGTAGTCAGTAGAAGCACTCTTTTGGTTAATGAAAAAGTTCAAGTCCTTTGACATCAAATGGGAGTAAATTCTATATCTTAGTCTATAAGCAATTCTGTTTGCTATATCTCCACTTCCGAATCTTCTTGAGTAGGTAAGAATACCACTTAGTATAAAGATGGGAACCCAAGTACCAAGGAATTTTAGATATTCATTTTTGACTTCCGGACTAATCTTATCTCCAGGCAAGAATATGCTTTTCCTTTCCTTCACTTTCTGTTCAGAAGGATTTTGAGTATCATCAATACCATTTTGTGAATCATCAGCTTTTTTGGTCTCGGTCTCTTCAGGAGTATTTCTTAAAGAGGTCAGATGGGTAATACCTTTAAGAGCATATGGAAAAAGCATGACAATTCCTGAGGTAATAGCAGATAAAATACAATTTCTGATGAAATATGGTTTTTCAGACCTGACTAAATAGACGAATTCCTTTAATTCAGCTGAATAATCTTCTTTGATCTTCTTTACTGGATTGACAGTGGTAGGATTACTCCTTCCCTTGAACAGATTTGAGGGAAAAAACTTAGAAGATATGAACTTCTTTAACATATTCTCAATAATTTTATTACTTTAATTAAGGCTAGGTTTCGCTGTGATTTTGTCTTTTAATATTTTAGGTAATTTGATCAGAATGCTCTGTAGCATGCCTCATAAGAACATATTTCAAAAGACTAGATTTGGTATAGAATATTCATACTTCACGCAAGAAAATATTCAAATATATATCATAGATATCACATTAAATATGTAGCATAATAGTTTGTGCACTATACGTCTAATTGTAACAATACAGAAGTTCCTTTCATCTGCCAGTACTCTTGAGGCTTGCTAGACTTCAAGTACAAATAGAGCTGAATATTGAATGAGTTCTTGGTCATTCTGAAGCAAGGGTCTATGATTGGAACTCTTACTGGGTAGTATATTTTTGACCAATACTTTGAATTGTCCTTTACATCAGTGGTTATGTCATCTGGGCCATGGACTCTGTATCCGTCCATGTATCGCTTGAAGTCATACGGCAGGAAATCATATTTTGATCTGTCTTTAATTTGAGCTCTTTCTATTTCACTCTTATCATTGAAGTTAGGAATGATTATGACAGAGATTGAGGGCTCTTCGTCCTTGAAAATAAGTATGATATAAGGAATAAAGTTACCACAAAGGTTAAAGGATTTTCTCTTTTTCTAACTTTGGCAATAAATGAGGGCAAGCTATTAGCAAATTCTCTGCTAAGTTCATCTTCAATATAGTAAGTCTTGTCATTAACACGTCCTCCACTGATCTTAAAACCACTGATGTAAACTCCTCCAACTTGTTTCTGCTCTAGAGGAGGTCTGTCAATAGGTTGAAGAATAATTTCACAATCGTGTATAGAAATCTAAGAGATTAGAAAACTCATATTTCTTTTCTTACGTTATTTTGCTGAGCGTGAGCCCAGATCATGCTTGTGAAGAGGAAGAATGGATCGAACATCTTGGAGAGCGGAATCACGGGGTGCATTCTGCAGTCACGATCGGTAATCAACACCTTCAAACTTTCATATTTCAAGCTGAAGATCTTGAAGAAATCAACAATGGTATCAGTATTAATGACAGGCAAAGAGCTTATTTCATACCATTTATCAGGAATATCATTCTTGAGAAGGGCCTGAATCACATCGTAGACAGGGTGGGAGGGTTCCACATGGTCTAAGCCCTTGATAATTCTAAGGGCATGCTCAAGGTCATCTCTCATTCTCTTGAGGGCTTTGTTGCATTGCTTGACTTCATTGAGAAGAAGATTCATAAAGATTTCATTATTAGTAATTTGTTTGGCAAGCTGAGGGTCTTCTTCTTTGTCACTGTTTGCAAACTCTTCATTATCGACCACTCTTTGGATGGCTATTTTGAAGAGATTAGTAAATTGACTTCTAGAGCCTGGAGTAGATTTTGAGGGACTGACTCCTTCGGACTTAGAGATGGCGGTACTCTTTACTGTAGGGGTTCTGATTTCGTCAGGAAGTACAAGTTTAGAAGTAGGTCTAGGTCTTTTATCAGTATCAATAGTGAGAGAATTCATTTTTCCTTTGGGAGATTTGAGCACTTCTTTGTTTTTCTTGCTGGCGCTAAGGAATAATTGGACAGCTTTGGTAACAGTGCTCACTGTACTGATGCGTTTGGACTTTGGAGAGGGATTCATTCCTCTGGAAGAGATGCTTAATGATCTATTTCTTATGGTTGCGGAAGCAGTTCTTTTTACATGGAGCAATCCTTCCTCAGCTTCGAGCTTCTTGAACACCAATGTAGACGCAAAAGCTGGGATGCTTCTGAGCTCGAAGGGAGGAGGGAAGAAGGTGATAAGCTTTGTGATCAAGAATATTAGGGATAGTGATTCGTCAAGACCTTTTTGCTTCTGCTCATTCTTGATACTCATATATTCACTGAGAATAACATCTAATTCATGGTACTTTTCATTGAGGATAAGCTTCTCAAGTTCTCTTCCTTCGTTTTCAAGTTTTTCCTTTTGCTCAATGCTTTCTTCGCATCTTATCAAGAAGTCAAACATCTTCTTTGATTTTCTGTAAGAATGCATAATATCATTATTGACATTATAACCAAATAGCTGGATAGGATCATCATTAGGGAAGTCCTTGATGCAATTGAAGATCTCCTTTTCTGAGATTATAGTTCCATGAAGCATTTCATATGTGAACTTCTTGACATTGATGGCAGCACCGGCAGAGTTATTTGTCACAAAGGTTCTGAATAGGTACTTAATATTAACAAAGTGGAAGCTGCTGAACTGGTTAACTTCAAAGTTGAAGAAGTAACAGAAGAATTTTTCAATCAGGTTGAAGGGATTTATGTTGTTCTTCTGACTGAAATGCAGGATATCGTTAAGGTTTTCCTTCAAGTCACTGTCTCCAACATAAGTCAATTGGGCCTTTCCAAAGTTAGCAGGCAAGTTTCTTTCATATTTGGATCTTTCTCTCAGCAAAGAGAAAATGAAGTTAGTCAAGAATCTGACTATTTGAAGTTGATTTTCTTGTTCTATCTGCTTATTGAAGTCTGGGATATCAGCTTCGATTGCTGTCTTCTGGAGATTCTTTTGGAAGAGTTCATATAAGTCGACTTTTCCCTCAATATTTTGCATCTTAATTCTATGGTTTTCAATATTAAAATATGAGAGGGTTTCCTTCTTAATTGTGGCTTGAGGACTTGCATCAATTTCTTCGCTGTTTTTTCGAGAAATTTCAATTTCATTAGCTTTGTTCTCTAGACTGATACAGAAGTCCATAAGCTCAAGTTTATAGAAGTCAAAAATTCTGCTTTTTACACCATCATTAATGTTCAAGAAGGCTTTGAAGCAGGTCTTACAGAATGGTTCAATGATAGCTCTTTTGTCTTCAGGAAGCCAGAACGTGGAGTAAGTGTCAGTCTCCATGTAAAAAGTAATCCAAATTTTGAAGCTGTCTGTAGTATAAGGACTCTCAAGCTCATTGTTAATTTTTCTGATCATGAGGCGGAGATTGTCAGCGGGAAGCAGGTGGAGATTTTCAAGGATAACCCACTTGTTCGTTTGGGAACAGCTGATGATAACATCAAAGGCAACTTGGAGAGGGGTTTCACCTAGAGAAATCTTCATACACTCTTTCTTGTTTCTGGTGGCAAGCATCTCTAGGACTTCTGCAGGGTTCTTAAGTTCATTTCCATAGAATAGAATTGTTGGCCTTCTGTACCAGTTTGATCTGCAGTGAGTTTCAAGGTTCGTTCTTGAGAGGCGATGGTAATTTATGTGCTTGATTTCTCCCAAGAATCCTTGAATATAGCTCTCCAAAGCATCAGGTCTGAGATATTTAATGATCGTAATAATCTCTAGAGGAGTAAATCTGTCATTCCATTGGGAAGGCATTTGAGGGAAGACCTTGTCAGGTACTCTGAAGTTAATCAGGGACTTGTTGATAAAGTCAATCCACCTATGAAGGTTGGTTTCCATATCTTTGATAAGCTTGTCAACTTCGGGAATTACTGAAATTAGGCTGCTTAAAGACTTTCCTCCTCTTATCATGGAAGGATGGAGAACCATTCTTGATTCATCGGTTTCAACGATATGGGGGCTGAATTTCCTGGCTCCAGCCTTCTTGCCCTCAAAGTTAAATGCCTTTAGGATTTTTTCGATGACTTTCCTCTTTTCTTCAGGAACATTAGGCTGAGTGGGGAAGAAATTGGATAATGGTGTTGAAGTACCGTTTTGAGGAGTATAGTTCTTTTCAGTGAAAGAAGCTCGATGAGAATCGCTGAAGGAGCTTGGCCTTCTTGCTTCCACAACATGCCTGCTAAATGAGGATCTTTTACTTGAAGCATTAGACTCGTTCTTCTTTGAATCCATCAACTCTTTCTGTTCTTCCTCACCTGCAACTGAGTTTATGGAGCTTCTTCGTGATCCAGCATTTGGAGTAGCTTCGCCGATATTGATTGAGGGCTTTGCTCCAGCAAAGAGGGAAGTACCTCTTGAATTGTTCTTTCCAAAGACATCTGCAACATTGGAATGGAATCCAAGATTGCTGGCTCTGTTACCACTAAAAAATAAGATTGCTAAGAAATTAGGTTACTCATCTCCAATAATTTTAGGTAAGTCAAATCTTGAAATTTGCTCAGAGGCTAAGTGTGGTGAATCTAGAATATTAACAAAGGAAAAAGTAATAGAATTTACAGACTTTATCATCATCCTTGATCTTGACAGCTGTGAGTCTCAGATTGGTTGCTCCTCTTCTACTCGCAATGCTTTTTGAGGGTGGGGTAATCAAAGGTTTTGGAATAGAAGTGGTATTGCCCTCAGAAGATGCAGTCTTGAATGATGACAGCTTACTGGGTACAGAAGATGAATTTTTAACTATCAAATCAGCAGTGACTTGATCTTTGAACTCGTAGGGATGGTTGATGGATAACCTCTTAAACTTCTCTTGATTGATAGTCTTGTGGAAGAGTGATCCCTCTTGAGCCATATCATAGATGAGATGCTGGGTCTTGAGGAAACTGAATGTCTCTGATCTAAATGGCTCAATGGGAGGAATTCTATTGTCACAGATCTTGAAGTAATCAATCAAGAAACGATTCAATATTGTCCATTGTTGTTCGGTCATATAGTCCATGAACAAGCTTTGGGTTGGCCCTTTGGTAATTTCTCCCGATAGGAAAAGATTCCAAATCTCCTCTTTAAATTCCTTGTTGTACTTGAGAAGACAAATGGCATAGTAGAATGAGAACATATTTTGGTGGTCTTTTCTCAAAGTAGCATAAAGCTGGTGGAACAGATAATAGAGCACCATCATCTCAAATTTCAGCATGGCTTCTGAGTTGCCTGTTTGCTTTAAGTAGCCATTAAGGATTGTGGTCTCGATAGCTTGATGGATGTTAAATAGCAAAGTGTATTCAGAGAATGAATAGGTATCACCTAAGCTGTTTTCAATAATTTCCAGGGTCTGCTTGAGGAGGAACATGTAATCCAACAGCTGATAATGTCTGTCTAGAATCAAGTCGATGCCTTCAAAAGCGGTGAAAATGTTTGAGTATTCTTCGACTTTCTTACCAGACATAAACAAAGACTTTATAGGAACGGGTTGGGCGTCCTTTGGTTCGTCTAAGTTAATGGACCTTGAATGGAAGAAAAATGAAGTTTTAACGGATCCTTTAGTAATTTTGTTAGCAAGGTCTGGGTCCTTAATGAGACTAGAATAAGATCTTTCAAGTTTTCTCTCAATTGGTTTTTTGGGGGAAGAGGAGTCTTGCCCATATCTCTCAGCTGCATTTGCTCTCATGAAGAGGGTAGATGATTGTCTTTTTAATTTCTTGTGATCTTCAGGACTGGATGAGATTCTCTTTTCTAGTTTTTCTTTATATTTCATTTTGATCTCCTCACTTAGCTTTTCTATAGAAGTCAAGTATTCTAAGTTAACTGCTGCGAAGTCAGTCTTTCTGCATTTTTCAGAGAGGGCCAGGAACTGTTCATTGACTTCAGTAAAGAGTCTCTCTCCAAAGTACTTATTAATGGCATTTTCTTTCTCATTTTTGTAGCAGAGAGTCAATAAAATGTCGCTGACAGCTTCTTTCCATGAAGTCTCGCTACTGGTATCATTATTTATTAGGAAGACTTTTTCAAGGAGGAATCTTGAAAGAGCAATTTTATTATTCTGAACTAAGAGTATTAATCTGAAGTCAGGGTGGATCTTAATCTTTTCACCATTAAACTCCAGTACTTCAGGCTCTTCCATGATAACAATCTCGGCCTCTTCTCCGATAAAGGTTCCTTTCTTGTCTTCAGCTGCTGTGTGTCTCTTATAAAGCTTATCGATCCAATGTCCATATTTCCAGTTGAGAATAGGTTCAATAAGTGTGAGCAAGCTCTTGTCAAAGTCAACCAAGCAAATAGCATATCCTTCTTGAATAGCCATGGCAATGTTCCTGACAGTGTTTCCTTCAATAGTGAAGTTTTCAACCAATAAATTCTTGTTCATTTTGGTCTTAATGAACTTAAGGAATAGTCCTGAAGGATCTATAATCATAGGGAATAATAAGTTAATTTCAAGCAGCATTTCAAAAATGGCCAGGTTGTCCACAAGACTCAAGCTCATTGGGACATTTTTCTTAAGACAATCGACCAGGAAAGACTCACCAAATAGCACATCATGAATCTTGTATTTTTGGAAGTTGAGGTTAGGGTCCATATTGTTCAAAATCAGCTTGAAAAGGTGTTTGCGGATTTGGGCAGGGTATTTGGCACAATGGACAATATAGAGCGAGGTGGCCATGATATATTCCCCATAGAGTTCTTGGTTAGCCGCAACTGGGTTGTTCAATTCGAAATGGTATCTGAGGATTTGTTCAATATTTTCAGCAATTTTAGCAAGTTTATTTTTAGAGATTAAAGTATTTTGTATTTGCTCTTCAGTTGCGCGAATCTTCTCTATGACTTGTTCTTGAAGTCTGGGCTGCTCTTCGAGGACTTGTTCGAATTGATAGAGAAGTTTTTCACGAGTGGACAAATCAGAAGTTCTTTGGTCTAAGATCTTCTGAATTCCCTTCATTTCCTTAGAACGATAGTCCTTTCTGAGCTCGAACTTGATAATTTCAATAATCAGATCCATCCACTTCAAGATATTCTTCTGGGTTTTGTTTACCTTGACATTCAATGTGTGGAGATTGTTAGCCTTAACGATCTCAATCAGGAGCTTAAGTCGGTCTTCAGTGACTGTTGAGAATTTGAATTGCAAGACATAATTCTTAAGAATAGGGAAATCATTTAACACTCTAGTGAATTCCTTGTGATATGCAACAACCTTTTCATAACTCAATCCGCAAAGATTGACACCAGTAATGTCAAGATCTGAGGAGACCTTTTCATCTTTGGGAATGTAGTTGAAGATGATGCACCAAACCATGGCATATGTAGTAAAGATCTTTGTAGAGAAGAAGTTCTTTTGCTTGATTTCCTCAGGGTAATCCTTATTGTTGAAGGTGATAATTGTGTTTGTGACTTCCTTATAAATTTCATGGAGCTTTTTAAGTGTTTCTTCTTCACTTTGGAAGCCTTTCAAATCTTGGATCAAAAGGTCATGTTCTTGGCGAATTTCTGCAATTTCTTTTCTTAAATTAGCCATCTTGAGCTCTAAATCTACAACGTGTTGCTTTATCTTCTCAATTTCATTTTGTCTGTGCTCGTTAAGTTTCTTCATATCCATGATTTCACCGTCAATTTCATTAAGTTTCTTTTTGATCTTCTTCATCCCGATACTGAAGCCATCACCTGAACTTTTTTGAGCCTTGGCCTTGGATCTAAGAGTGGTGTTTATTTCTTTATAAAGATAATCAGCAACGAGGATCGACTCTCGGAAGTTTGGCAAGATGGAGTATCCATATTCTTGATCGAAAATGGTGGAGAACTGAGTCTCGTAGTTATAGGTATGCTGGAATAATGAGGCTAATTTTTCGTCGAGATTCAAGGGGAATAGATCCTTGTTGAGGATGATCTTTTTGTCAATAGAGAGGTTCATGTCATTAAGGTAGAGGGGCTTAAAGGTGGCGAAAGTTTGTGGGAAATATTTAAGGAAAATTTCTGTGAAAGTCATGTTTTGGGGATTGTGGTTGAACCTGAACTTAAGATTGTTGATCCTGAAAGAGGCTTCTTCACCAATGACGACGAACTTAATATTGGCTAAGAGCTTCTGAGATAAGAGGTAGATCAAATGGGATTCGGATAGATCTTTATAGATGGATTTCTTCATAGCTGTAAGAAGGAATTTGAGCTTGAGGTTGGGGAGAATACCTTGGAGACTGTTGCCAGAGAGTAAGGCGTTGATATCTTGGAGAATATTGAAATATGCCTTATTCAACTCAGCAGAACATTCTGGGTCACCAGCTCTAAAGGCATCAAGTAATATGATAAACAAGCATCTTCTATCATCTTTAGCGGAGACAGCTAAAGTCTGAGCCAGATCGCTTTGGAACTGGATATGGAGATCTGTAGTAAGACTTCGCTTGCTAGTCAGGTTGAATATTGCTACACCATAATCCAATAGGAAAGCTGAGAATTTGAGCATGTGGAAGGTGTAAAGAGGCTGAGAGGTGGAACTCAGGAAGAGATGCTGCTTGGGAGTCTGAAGCTCCATCAAGAGAGTGGAAATATCTGGGAGCAAACTTGACAGACGAGCAGTGAAGTTGTTGAAAATGATCAAGGCTGACTTGTTATTGCTCAGATAGTCTTGAAGATGTTTCTCTAAATACTAAAAAGGTTACAAAGAATCATATTTCATACTTGGTAAATCTCCTTGCGTTTTCTTTCCTGAGAGTAATCAATTAACATGAATCTAGGAGTTTTTCTACTAATGATCTAGGATATTATATTATGGAGTCAAAATTATACCAAATCATTTCTTTCAACGTTTAAGAGTTCAGTATTAAATGCAAAGGCTCTATTTTGAACTACATCCTCATGAACCTTCATATCATAGTCAGCTTTGAGGAACATGAGGATCTTGCTCATGATATTAAGACTTTCACTGGGTAGATTCTTGAGGTTATTCGAAGATTCAATAGAGAATTCTCGTTCCAGTTCGACGACTTCTTCATCTGAATCTGAACCTCCAAAATCAGAACCTTCAGGATCATCAGTTGAGTTCAGAGTGATAATCCTTGAGAATCTTTCTTCCTCAATGTCATTGTTTGAGGGAGACAAGTTAGTTTCCGAAGGAAGCTTAATTGGTTCAAGAAGTTTAACGTCTAAGGTAGGCTTAGGTGAGCGAACATCTTCTTCAAGTTTGGAGCTAGGATTGACATGTGTTCTTGTTCTACTTAAACTTCTCTCGAAGGCGAGGCTAGGATCGCCTTTTCTTGGAGAGTTCTTTCTGCCAGGAGAACTTTTCTTTGTGTGAGGAGAACTCTTGAGGGATTTCGGCTCTTGCCCCATAGGAGTTGAGTCTTGATTACTTGTCATTTCAGTACTTTTGCTCTTTTCAAAAGCCTTAATAGTACCAACTTCTGGATCGATTTTGATCTGAACACTGGATCCTCTTCTCTTGCTTAGAGCAAATCTACTCTTTCCAGTGCCGCTACTGTTGTTAGAAGGTATCCCTAAGTTGATTCCTTGAGAACTAGTTTCAGAAAGTTTGTCTTCTGTTTTATCTTCTTCGATTTTAGAGAGTCTAGGGTGAGGTTCTTCAAACTTATGGTCATCAATCTTAATTTCCAGGTTGTGAAGAAGCAGGGAGCCTACATATTAGAAAAAGCAAACAAAGTTTATTACCTGTTTGAGCATCGAGTGAGGTTTTAGATTTCCGTATCCTTCTCGCAAATCCTTGGCCAGGAGAAGACTGAAGAGAAGAAGGACCTTCACTGTCCTTGGAGTCATTGGGAGTATTTTCCTTGCTATTATTTTGAGATCCAGGTTCTGAGTCGATTTGAGGAACAAGTCCCAAATTGATTTTAGGAGGGTGGATTGGAGCGTCATTGTCTTCTTTCGGCTGTTCCATAACTATTATCGGATCCTCCTGAATATTCTCAGGTTTATGTCCTGGGCTTTCAGCATCCAACTCAGAAACAGCAACTTCTTTTGGACTTCCTTCATTTTGTTCTTGTTCTTGGAATGGATTGATCTCGATATTTTTCTCAGGGGGCTTATCAGCTTTCCCAAGGTTTTCTTCTGAGGCTTTTCTCGATTGTCCTTCTGGTGGCTGGTCAGAGGTGCTCTTAATAACAATGAGAGGAATATTCTTATTTTTAGTTGTTGCCTCATCATCCTTTTTTTCCTCTTGAGTTTCTTCCTTATTTTCCTCTTTTATCGACTGATGCGATCCTTGGCCAGCGGAATTTCCAAGGTCCATGATATTAAGAAGACTCTTTCTTGTTAAACTAGCTGCAGAAATTTGTTCATCATCTATTGTCTCTAGACTAACAATTGCCTGTCTGGAGCGTCTCTTCAGAGTTTCATTGATTCTATCATCTCTTCTAGGGTCCTTAAAGAGAAGAGTCTGCTGTTTCTTTGCCTTTCTGCTAGGAGACCCTGAAGCGTTAACTTGGCCGTCAGCTTCTTCATTGTCAGATCCTAAGCCAGAGTCAGAACCAGATTTGGAACTCCCTTGACTTAATGACATCTTATCAATCTCAAGATTGTTTTCATATCCAATTTCAAGTAAGAATTGCTCTGGAAGCTTGTTTAGTTGTGGGAATTGGTTTCCATAGGTTTGCTTAAGATTATAGAACCAGATATCAATCAACGTCTGAGGAGCTATATCCTCCTTCCAGTCCCAAAGTCTTAGACTGTTGAAGAATTGGAAGGCGATTTTGAGACCAAAGTTACAACCGAAAATGTGGGAAATTGTTTGAAGATTATTCTTGTTTCGGAAAATGAATCTTGCAAAGAGTTTCTCGAAGCGGTATAGAAGTCTATGATACTTTTGGTCTTGAACTTCTTCCATGATGTCTTTTGTGTATTGGGTGAAAATTGATTTGAAGTCCCGTCCGCTCATCTCAGGCGCATAGAAAATATTCATCTTTTGTAAGAACATATTGGGCAGGTTACAGAGACGATCTTCAAACACATTTTCGCTGGACAAAAAGGCATGTGACGAGGATGAGATCATGGAGATATTATCCAGACACATGAAGATTTGGTTAGTAGAACAGAACCAGCCTTTGTTTGTGTGGAAGGCCTTGATTAAGGACCATGGCTTATGTTCACTAGAAAATTAACAAGTTATAATGTTTCACTTACACTGAGGATAAATGAATGTCATCAATGAAGATATATCCTTCACAGGTTTCGTCATTATATTTAGGAGGAGTGTATTTGCCCTTTTCACCCCTTGACAAGCTCTGCTCAATCATTTTGGTCAGTTTAGCTCTTGTGGTAAATGGTGTAATTGAATAGTAGAACGGCCTAATATTGGTGCCATCCAGGCATAGTCTAATTTTATGCTTGATGATTGATGTCTTTCCGTTTTCAGGCTCAGAAACAATGAGCATTGGCTTCTTATAGGCAAGCATATAGTCCATAAAATACATGACTTTTTTCGAGAGATCAGTCTCAAAGAAGATGTAATTTTCATTATCCGGAAACCAATGTGTGAAGTCGTTCTTATCAAAGAAGCGTTTCTTCTTGTAGGGGGAGGGATCCAGGTTGGGATTGAATCTACATTTCTCTTTATGGTCAATGTAAATTTCATGGAAGCTGGAAGAGATGACTTGATGGCTAGGAATTGTTAGATCTTTCCAAGGAATCCATTTTTGTTGTCTAGTATCAAAGCAGTAGTCAAAGATACCAAGTTTAGAGTATTCTTTTTCTCTGCCTTGAGTTACCTTGAAAATGTTTAGGAAAGAGTAGTCAGAAACTGTGTCAACTGTTTTGCAAGTTCTGAAATATGCCTTTACTTTATCAAGTAAAGTCCTGCTGAATAGCTTTCTATTATCAGGGCGGTAGTTGATACCTACAGTCCAGATCAGACAGAAGATACAAGCAGACTCAATCATTGTAATCTGTCTATCTGGCAAATGAGAAATCTTTTCAGAGAGTCCTGGCATTCGATTAATCATGTTAAGATCTTGTTGAGTTGTAGAGTATTTTCTTGAAGCACTGCCTTCTTCTCCGGTACTGGAAAACGAGCTCCTCTTCCTTGTGAGTCCAAGTTGTTTCTTGTTCTCTTTAATAACTCTATTAAAGGTCTCGACATCATTATCATTGACGTTTCCATAAGAGATTTCAACCTTTCTGCATTCATTTAAGAATATCTCAAAATAGGAAAGGAAGTTACTAAGCATGTATTTCTTTGAGATGAAGTAGACCATCTTCTTTTGCTCAGATTCCGAGGAAGCGAAATTAATAACAGGGTAAATGAGGTTCTTATACAAGTTATTCAGGAGATTCATGTTATTCCTGAAGAATTCCGCAGATGAAGCTAGCTTATCCATCTTAGTCATGTAAACATGATCAAGGTTTAGAATAGTTTCATCCATGGTTATGAGAGCCAGATCAGCCACATTTCCAGGACTTAGGTTCTTAATCTTGTCTACTTTGATGATGAAGTTCATGCCTACTGGGATCTTTGTGTGAAGGCCATCAAAAGAGGTTAGATAGCCAGTTTTTGATGCTGCAAAGATTCTATCTAGTACCTTAACATTCTCTTTGAACTTCTGGTCATAGACTCCTTCAAGAATGACCCAATCTAAGGATCTTGTTACAGGCATATCAGGTTCAGGGTTGGCCTTCTTTGAATGCCAGATGCTGAAGAGGTTAGCATAGTCTTTTTCTTTGAGTTGAGTCGAAGTGATATCTTGAGCTGCGATTTCGATCAAGATAGGAAGTATGCCTTGAAGTCTTAGCTGTTTTGGGTTGAGTTTGCCACCAAGCAAGAATTCGGGATCACAACTGTCAATATCTAGCCAGGTTACATAGAAATTCTTTTGGAAATAAAGGGTTATAAGCTTAGCAACTGCCGTAATTAAGGTGGATTTTCCTGAGCCGGGGCTTCCTGAGATGACAATTGTTTTCAGCCTATGAGTGGAGTTGACAATGATTTCAAATAGTTCATAACATTTATCATAGAATTCTTGGAATTCAGCAACACTGTAGCCGTCAAGTGCTTGGATATAGAGCTCCTGGAACTTCTCTCTGATCTTTTCATCTCCTCCTAAGTCTTCAATCTCGGTTTCAAAGACATTGCAAAATAGTTTCTTGACAAGAGGAACTGCTCTGGTGTGGATGATTCCTGAAAAGGCGATTTGTATGGCTTCCCATAGCAGTGAAAAGCTGAATTCGAGGTTCTGATTGCGGGTCATTCTTCTTTGAAGATGCTTGACCAGTTTTTTAATCAAGCTCATTGAAGGCTTGACATGGATAGCTTCCAAGATTTGGAGGTCCTCATAGACAGTGTGTTGTTGGAAGAAGACCTGATTATCAACAGCGTTAGTTACAATTTGTAAGAAAGTAACAACTCTCTCTGCATTCTTTTGAGGCTCGGGGATTTGGAAGGCTTCAAAATAGAGGGTCAATATCTTTGAGAGATGAGGATTGACATAATTGATAACCCTAAAGGACTCAGTAAAGTTCCTGGGAATGTTTTCAAGAGATTTGCTTGACTTGTTTTCACGGAGAGAATGAGTAGCAAATATGGCCCAGTCTGCCTCACTCTTGACTTCGTATAAAGTAGAGCCATATTGGATTGTTGATTTGCCTGTAGCTAAGCTGTTTCTAATAAGGAAGATCTAGAAGTTAAAATGAATAGTATTATACTTTACGTGTTGTGCCATGGTTGACAAGAGGGCAAAGGAATAGTCCTGAATGCCTTGGCACATGACCCAGAATCCATGCTTAACAGCACCAAACACTAGCTGAGTAAGGTGATCATAGGTTGCAATATAGGGGTCAATTATGAAAATTTCTTTTCCTAATGTATTGGCCAAGTTCTAAGAATTATTCATTGGCTGCTTAAAGCTTACCTTAATAGTTTCCTTCTTTCCAATATCTTGAAGACCATTGACAATAGCTCCTGTATGGGTTGACAAAGCTCCTAAAATACTAAGGAAGCATCTCTGGGTTGTAGGAGTATAAGCCAACGGGAAGTAGAAGGGGACCAAGTCATATCCATAATTCTTTCGATAGTTGAATGACTTCAAGATAATGCCATATTGGCTTGGCTCCAGGGATGTGTGAAAGTGCATGTAGTCACAAGAAGTGTTCAAGAATTTATATTCTTGGACTGTTGAGAGTTGGTCAAGGACTATCTTTGCCTTTCCGAGGGTTGCAGTCATGAGATCAGGTTTCTTAGTCAGAACTGCCTTGAGATCGTACTCAAGCATCATTTTTGGTAAGACCAAATATTCAAAGCTATCAAGACTCTGAGTATTGGAGTTGTAGATATAATCAATAATGTCAACATGATGCTTGATTTGGAAGATGAATTGGCTCATAAGAAGATACTTGAGTTTTTCTGCTCTTAAGAATTCTTGATTTTCACAGAACTTCTTCAAGTTTTCCTGGATATTCTCCTTGAACAAATCTAGCCTGTCTTCTATGTAGGAATGTTTCTGGTCAGGGTTAGCGTATTCCTTTGTGGCTATGATCATAGTCAAATCATGATAGAATACGATATCATTCATCAACAAAAGAAGTTGGAACAGCAGTTTCTTGGTGCTCATCAGCTTGAAATTGCTCAAATAATCATAGGCATTGCTAAGCATGAAAGGGAAACAGTATCTCAAGTTATCCTTAATGCATCGTTTTATTTCTTTCTCAACTTGATTAATGACTTTGCAGATAAAGAAATTTGACTTATCATTATCTAACTCAATAGGGACTTTAGTGTGGAAGGAGATATATTGGCCATCTGTAGCAGTGCATCCATCAATGTAGTAAGAATGAACTTCTCCTTCAACTTTGAATGATTTAACTCCAGGGAACATCCATGTCAAATGTGGAATTAATTCATGGGGCTCAACCTGAAGAGTTAGGAGATCTAAGACCTGAGCATCAGTAATCAAATGGAGTCTAGGGCATCTGATTCTCGTGTTCTTTAGAACAACAGAAAAGCCATCCATAATATCATCACATTGAGTGAGGATGGATTTCATCTTGTTGAGGACTTCTTCTCCATTTTGGTTCACTTCATCAACCCTTTCGGCGTCTACCCTTTCAGAGTCTATTCCCACTCCGAACAAATTGAAGAAGTACATCAGTTTTCTTTTCTATACAAATTAGATATATTAACAATTACTTACCTTGGCAACTCCTTCTAAAAGGTCCCTATAGACTTCCTTCAAATGATGGAATGCATGAACGTTGTCAGCTTTTATAAGAGTGCTTATATCTCTGGATCTCATAATAGGAGCCAAACGATAGAGCTTCTTTTGGATATGATCAATCATTTCGAGGAGCTTCTTGGTTTGCTTTATTGCATGATCAAAGTTCATAAGCATGTCATGAAGGTTCTTAGGGTAATTAGGATTTGAGAGCATATCAGAACTAAATAGATTATGACAATTGAGTGTAATTTTTACACTTTGGCCATAGAGTCGTTAAGTTTAGGAATGAGGTTAGGAATACCCTTGATTGTATAGAATCCAACTGAATCTCCGATAGTATAGGCCCCTACATTTATAGAAATTTGATTCAATGCCCTTAGCATTTCCTCAATTTCTTTCTCGATATTCGATTCCTTTTTGGCATCTTCGTAAATTTTGGCTATAACAGGTGCTCTGCTGAGAAGCAAATGATCAACCTTTTCGAGACGAATAGTCTTGTGGTCTGGTTTGTTTGGAAGGACACCATACATTTCTTCCCAAAGTAACTCCCAATGGTGAGACTTGAAATGCTTGAGCATACTCAGAATCTTGAGCAATTCATTGAATCTGTTGACTTCTCTTAAATGATCTTGAATAATTTGCTGTTAAATTATGTAAGGATGTATTAAGTTTACCACAATATTGATATTGTTCTTAAATTTGTCTTCAAGTTCTGAGAGGATTCCTAGACCTGAGTTAATGGAATCTTCCATCCCCTTGAGATCAATGGTATCCATGATGCTTTCGAGCCATAACACTTTTTTCTATGATTTTACTAAAACTAAAGAGGATTGCTACTGATTGCCATTTATAATAAATGAACTCCCAGAGATGATAGTACTTAGCGAAGCTTTCTTTCTGTCTTCCAATTTCAGAGAAATCAGTTCTAGGATAAATAAGCTGGTCTTCATAGCTGTTATATTTTTTGGAGTCTCTTTCTAACTCGTCCAAGTCATGATTAATTCCCATGGCTTCATTCCAGTAGTCGAAGGCCTTGGAAATATCATAGTAATTAGCAAAACTATTGATAGCAATCTTCAATTTCTCCAACTTTCTAAAGAGTTCTTCAGTCTTCTGCTTCTGTTCCTTAATGAGCCTTGGTCTAGCTTCTTCGAGTTTCACATCAGCGATTCTTTTGGCTTTTGCTAATGTCTTCATCCAACCCTTCGACTCAAAGTAGATCATCATAGTGTTTTCATCATACTCAATGAGATATTTTTCGAGACTCTCTGCAATTTCATGGCTCCTAGTGAGTTCATCTTGCAACTTTTCCTCGACCGTCTTCCATTGAGTTTCCTCTAAGTAGGATTTTAGATCAATGTAGTCTTCGATATTGTCAGCGCCTTTCTTGAGATTGTGTAAGGTTTCTTCCACGGACTTTTTTGCATCATTAAGCAATTCCGTCAACATTTGTTCAAGCATCTTTTTGAACTGATTAATATATATCTCAATGTTTGACTTGAGCTTCTCTAGATAATCTGAGACATCAAGCTTGATCAGCCCGAGATCAAATAATTTTGGAATTTTGGTACAGATATGCTCAAGTTCTTCTTGAAGTGTTTCCATTTCCTCACAGATAAGACCCACATCCTAGAAATGTCAACATTAATGCCAACAAAGATTACTGTAGCTTTAAAGTCTGAAATATAGTCATCTTCTTGAAGAATAAGGAAGTCATAGTTTTGAAGGATATTCAGTATGGCAAAGAGTGGGATTGTAGCCATCTTAATGAGATCATCTAATCTAGAACGGAATTTCAGCAGGTCTTCCTGAATTCCAACAGTAGTAACAAAATTGGCAGTTTTAAAAGCTTGAACTTAGAAATAAGTAGAAGAGAAATTACTTGATAAATCAACCTTTTCCAATGAGGGGAGGACTTCAAAAGCCATCATAATTGATTTTTTCAATTGGTCTTCAATATCGAAAATGTTTGGCTTGTGAGAAGCTACATAATCTTTGATTCTAAACCATCCAAGGAGTCCTTTAGTCACAGTTGTGAACTAACTTATCAATAAAAACGATAACAATTCTACATCGGTATTGTTCTTGGGAGAAGCATGATCAACGTCTTTGTTTTCACTATATTCATTGACGAGTCTCTCAGGAAATTCTCTATAGTTGTAAAGATTTTCACGGCAAAATCGTCTCTGTTTTTCTCTTTCTTCTCTGTTTTTATATTTCTTTTTCTTCTTTTCAGATTTTTTCAACACATATTTTATATTGAACAACGGTCTTAATCTCGCAGTTTCGAAATTCTTGAATCCAGATCTGAAGAGTTGGGTGTTGGTACTGGTGTCATTGATTTGATCCAAGATGTAAAGAGTCACTGCTCTAATAAGTTCTTTGTCCATTCTAAGAAGATTGATGCCACCGAGGGGTCCTGAAACGATATTTTGAAGCTTGAGCTTGCTAGGTTGGAACTAAAGATTATACAAGAAAAACAAAAATCTACGTTTTCTTCAGGAAGAGTCAACTTCTCTCTATTTAGAACTCTTCTCTGATATATATGATCTGGAAGAAGGCTTACAATTTCTTGGTTGATGGTGGGGAAAGGAAGCACGGCGTAATATTCTTCTAAATCATCAAGAAGTTGGGCAAGAGATTCCTTCAAGCAAGTCTTCAGGCAACTTTGTACCATTGTATTCGAAAAATGTATGACACGAGACAAAGTTTCATGCTCTATGGCTTCGTTCTTGAGATATTTGATATCTTGTTTGAGTTCTTCAATGCTTTTTTCAACTCTGTATGTGAAAAGTTCAATTTTGCTGGAATCAGTCTTGAATGCTGCGCCAATACTCTCAAGGTCCTCTATAGAGTTAATGCAGTATTCCTTTCTGTATTCCACCATGCTTCTAAACATCTTGATTTCTGACAGGTTCTTCAATGAGGTTGAGACCATTAACAAGAAATGGTGAATAATATCAGGGGGTTTAGGAAGGATTTTAGTAATTTCTCTTGTGAAGGCAGTAATTGCATATGACTTGTAGTCTTTGAGTCCTCTGTCTCGATCTCTGTTATCCATTTTTTTCTTGTCAATCATGAGTTCATGCTCTGCTTTGACTCTTGCAACATTTGCTAGTAAGATATTTCTCTTAATTAAGGCTCTTTCTTTGGATAGAGGAGTTGAGTCTATCAAAGTAACTGGAGAGTCTTTACCCTCTGGAGTAGGGATTGCAGGGGAGTTTGCTCGATTTCTGAAGAGCTTGATGTCCCCAATAAGGAAGATATTTTGGAAATTAAGCTTTTCCATAAGCTGGATAGTAGTCTCAGCAGACCATTGATAGCAGTGTTCAGAATATTTTACTATTCCTTCTAAATATTTCTTGACAGACTCAGGATGGTTAAGTTCACTCAATTCATAAGTCATGATTTCTTGATTTATAGGAACAACACCATCATGAAAATTGGCCAATTCGGCTTTGGGGATATTGATCACTTCTATAGCTTTGTCTTGGTTCTTCATTGAGCTTTCTCTTTTTTCATTGTAGGCATCAGTTACTCTAAACAAATTAAAAAAATAAAGAGCTTTTTACTTGTTAAGGAAGCTGTTGAAACCGGATTGGTAATTTTCAGCTTCTAGTGAAAATCTTATAACCTCTTTTCTATAATGGTCAAGCATTTCATCGACCAGTCTATAGGGGGTGGTCAGTTCATCCAAATTAGGAACTCTATTAAAAGCTAAATTGACAACATTTTTGAGGGTCTTCATGGGATAGTTGAGTCCCTCTTCTTTTTTGGATTTTTCACTCAACATCACTAGATATTTAGTCTAACACTCTTAGAGAATTACCTTCATAAGACTCTCTGTATAGCTGCTTATAACGATTTTCCAAGGCTTCTAGTAAACGATGCTCAAATTTATCCTCTTGTTCAATTGCGAACATCAAATTTAGTCTGGTGACCTTCTTTAAGGTTCCATCATGTCTCCAACGAATAAGGAACTTTTTCTCTTCTTCAAGATACTCAACAATTTCACAAGGCCTCCATTCTAAGTCTCCTTTCTCGTTAGCAAATCTTGAGAAGCCCCTATCTATCCCTTCTTTCAGTAGCTTAGCTGGATCCTGATCGTACAAAGTTTCTATATCATATTGCTCAAGAGGTTCTGCTTTAAAATTGGAAAGATTTTTGATCTTGATCCTGATATAGGGCTCACCCATAATCCTATCAATCTGTTTTATAGCGTGGGGATCGGATTGGTTGATTTCAAGTTCTTTAGGGTCAGGATTTGTGAAGTAACTGGCTCTAAGTGTATTTGGGTTTATTAGGACTTCATCATCCTCACCTTTATCTCCTTTTTCTTGTAAGGGGTCTGAGTGAGGTTTCATAGTACCGTCTTTACTTAGGAGCTCAGCAAGCTCAAGACTCTTGAGATTAAAATTGTCTTGGGAGTTTGATTCTGTAGCAGCTTTGAGGTTGAGAAGTGAGGAAGAGCCTCTGGATGTTTTCCCCTTAATCTAAAGTATAAGCGCTCCAAGGAAAAATATACTCTAAATGCTTTTCTGCTTCTGTCCACTAGTGGTGATTGCTTTTCTAGGGCTTGGGGCGTATGGTCATCAGCTATATCCTAAAATATCTACTATTTTTATGCTGTTGTTACTTTTGGAAGATTATTCCAAGTTCCAAGGTTAAGTCTGTAGATGGGATCAATGCGTGTTTCACCCTTAGAGGCCTTCATGAGTTTTCGTGTCTCCTTCTTAGCGTTGTAGGAGACATTGTTAGATGCATGTTCTCTGAACTAAAAGATTAAAACCTGTTGAAGAGCTATGAAAGAAAAAATGTGTAAAGAATTGGGAAAGGAGTCTTACTGCATCATAAGTGTGAGAAATTGAGCCATATGTTTTTTTCAGCTCAAGGATTTCTTGTAATGATTGAATTGCCTCCAACGATTTCTGATATTTGATCTTGAATTCTTTCAGTATTGTATCGTCTGTGTCTGGAACTTTTTCGTATGAGGCTCCTTCTGAAATACTTGACAGACGTGAGTTCTTGTGTGACTGTTCTTCCATAAAAAAGAAATTCCAATAAAATTAATTCAAATATGTTTCGAAGTTGCAAAAATCTATGTAAAAGAGTCCTTTTTAATGGAACCTTTTGAGTGAACATAACTATGATAAACATTTGCATATCTCCTCCTTCCATACTAAAGTATTCATTGTCAATTTTGATAAATTTTAGACCATAGGTATAGTTATTACAGTTAGCACAGCCTGAATGACCCAAAGCTTTTGTCTTTTAGCCATGTTATTGAATTCTGTAGATTGCTCCAAATATCTTGCTATAATAATGATGAATTTGCAGAAGATATACTTCAGATGCTGTACTGAGCCAACTAGAAAGAGTCATTGATTTGATGAATGCGTTCTTGTTACATCAACACGCTCTACTCGTGAAGGTTTCTAGTTAATTATTAGTTATGCTGTAAATTTTAAGACATTTTTATATTAAATAACTATCTTGTCAATAAAATATATGACAAGTAAACATAAGGACAACTACGAACTGAATTACCAGAAATACTTGAAGACATCTGGAGAGAAGGATAATAATGGGAAGAGTCCTACAAATCAAACTACGCAAAAAATTATGCCCAAGGTCCAGCCAAAAGCAAATTGCAAAATTTGTCGAGTGTTAGTAAAGCCAAGTGATCTTTGTAGGATACTAAACCAAGGGCTTTATCACAAGTATACAGCCAGTCAAGATTTCTTCTATACAAGGGATATAAATGCCTTGTTAAATAAGCGAAGAAAGCCATTTTGCATTAAATATTATGATGATCTGATTTTTGATGAGAAGAAAGAATACCTAAAGAAGTATTACAGAAAGAAGGAAATGGCCCCTCTAATGGAGGAAATTAAAGCGTTTTACACCCAGTTTCATGACTATCCAAGATGTTTCGAGCTTCCCTTCTACAAAATCATGAATTCTTATATTCGAAAACATAGACGATTGGAGTATGTCAAGGTTTTTAAGAACGATAGTATTGAAGAGAAAGAGCACAAAAAGGAAAAGATTAAGAAGCAACCCAAAGCTGAAGACAAAACTGATGATGAGGACGAGAATAAAAAATTCAATATTATGGAACTGTTGGGTGAATCTTTTATCAGAGATAATTATAAAGACATCCCCAGCATCAAATTACCAGATACTGTGAGCAAGGAAAAAGAGAAGACCAATGATTCCTTACTTGAGATTGAGAATAACTTTAAGCTACTCAAAAAATTAGCAGAAAGAAATGAGAAGCCACCTACTCCAGTCGTTTCCAGTGCATTATATAATAGAAAGTATGTTCTCTATTCCAGAAATGACAGTGAGACTGCTGAGGATATGCTAAGGCAGATTGTCAAGGGATTCTCATTCAGAGCTGACACTGAGAGATCTCTAGCAGAACAGCTCGAGAAATTAACAGAATCTAAGGCAGACATCAAGAAGGAGCCTACAATCAATAATGTGAATCCTAAGGATGATTACAAGGCTGCCATAGAATTTATCAAGGAGCCAACATCCCCATTGAAAATTGAACCTTTCCTCAGGGAAAAAAATTCTGCTAAAGAAAACCCCCATCCTGCCCCGAGAGTTCGAGCTGCTACTCAAATAGTCCCACCACAGACTCGTATACTGCCAAATTCTGAGTTTGTTTCAGGGAAAAAAATTCCCAAGAAATCAAAACCTAGAGCTGAAGCTTTGGATGACCTGACAATAGACAGGAATGCTTTAATGAGTAGAGTCAACCAAATCCGGTCTACAAGACCAGCCACATCTATGAAGATCAATTTCGTATCTAAGATATCGAGTGGGACCGCAACG
>Ga0065720_1002769_pt1 | contig 60933 bp, 54 predicted proteins | sample Thericmetagenome_FD_59107 | JGI IMG/M metagenome (GOLD analysis project Ga0065720, IMG submission 59107) | Thermophilic microbial communities from the Joint Bioenergy Institute, California, USA of rice/straw/compost enrichment - eDNA_2 v2... | ecosystem: Engineered > Solid waste > Grass >...
TCCTGCCACCGGCCGCCGCGCCGCGGCGTACGGTCAGGCAACAACGGCTCCAACCGAGCCCACTCCGCATCCGTCAAATCATGACGACCAACCACAAAAGTGGTCTATCCCACCCGCCGTCAAAGATCCAGGAGACACGCCCTAGTCCAGACCGCAGGCGCTCGGCCCGTCCCGGTAGCCCTCGCTGAAGGCCCGCGCACGCTCCTCGAGCGTGCCGTGGTCGCGGTCATCGCTCTCGGCTGAGGCGATGATCGGGAGCATCAGCCTGATGTCGTCCAAATCGGACCGGCCGTTGGGCGAGTTCTCCGCGGTCTCGAGGTAGCCCTGCTGTCCCATCCATCGGGCCCAGACGCCGGAGATGCAGTCGGCCTGGTTCTCGAAGCGGATGCTCTGCGCCAACGTGCGCGGAGCCGGGACGCCGAGCATGTACTGGATGTGGTGGCCGTACTCGTGGGCGATGCCCATCGCGGGGCCGGCGTCGCCGGTCTCCGTGTAGAACTCCCACAGCGTCTCCTGGCCCACGTACACCGTCTCGTCCCCGGGGCAGTACTCGTAGGAGTACTCGGTGTAGTAACCCGGCTCGCCCTCGGCGTCGACACAGTTCTGCGGGCCGGTCTCGCCCCGCTCGACGTAACGGACGTACGGCGGCCGCATGCCCGGCCAGGTCTCGTTCAGCCACGGGTTCATGAAGCCGGCCACGACTTCGTCCACGTAGGCGCCCATCGACTCGTAGTCGAACGCCCCCTCCAGCGAGCCCAGCGTCGGCGTCGGGGTCGGCGTCTCGGGCTCGGTGGTCACAGCCGGCTCGGACGGATCCACCTCGTACCCGGGCGGCTGGGGAAAGGTACAGGCCAAGGCGAGCAGCCCGGCCACGGACAGCGCGGCCGCGGTGACAGCGGAGCGTGTGCGCATGGATTCTCCAAAGGAACATGGCTGCGTCAGGGCCCCAGTGTGAACGCATGCGGCAAGCAGCGGCCTTCCCCGCGGTCGCCCCGTGAGCCGGAACTCACCCGGGCCGGCCGGCGGCAGTCGCCGCTCGGCCCGCGTCCGGCCGGCCCAGGCGGCGGTTCGTGGGGGTCCGGTCCCTGACCCTGGCGTTATCCAGTACGCTCGTACTGTTTGCGGAGCACCCCGCCCACTCCGGCCGCACATCAAGGCCTGGGTGGGCACGTACGGGCGGGAGGCGCCAGCGTGAAGATCAAGGTCAACAACCCGGTCGTAGAGCTCGACGGCGACGAGATGACCCGGGTCATCTGGAAGCAGATCCGGGAGCAGCTGATCCTGCCCTACCTGGACATCGAGCTGGAGTACTACGACCTCGGCATCCAGAACCGGGACGCCACCGACGACCAGGTGACCGTCGACGCCGCCAACGCCATCAAGCGTCACGGGGTCGGCGTCAAGTGCGCCACCATCACCCCGGACGAGGCCCGGGTGGCGGAGTTCGGCCTCAAGAAGATGTGGAAGTCGCCCAACGGGACGATCCGCAACATCCTGGGCGGCGTGGTGTTCCGTGAGCCGATCATCATCTCGAACATTCCGCGGCTCGTCCCCGGCTGGACCAAGCCGATCGTCATCGGCCGCCACGCCCACGGTGACCAGTACAAGGCCACGGACTTCGTGGTGCCCGGCCCCGGCACGGTGACCATCTCCTACCAGCCGGCCGACGGCGGCCAGCCGATCGAGCTCGAGGTGGCGAAGTTCCCGGGCGGCGGCGTGGCCATGGGAATGTACAACTTCGATGACTCGATCCGGGACTTCGCCCGTGCCTGCTTCCGGTACGGCCTGGACCGCGGGTACCCGGTCTACCTGTCGACGAAGAACACCATCCTCAAGGCGTACGACGGCCGGTTCAAGGACATCTTCGCCGAGGTCTTCGAGAACGAGTTCAAGACGGAGTTCGAGGCGGCCGGGCTCACCTACGAGCACCGCCTGATCGACGACATGGTCGCGGCCGCGCTCAAGTGGGAGGGCGGCTTCGTCTGGGCGGCCAAGAACTACGACGGTGACGTGCAGTCGGACACCGTGGCGCAGGGCTTCGGCTCGCTCGGCCTCATGACGTCGGTGCTCATGACCCCGGACGGCCGTACGGTCGAGGCCGAGGCGGCGCACGGCACCGTGACCCGGCACTACCGGCAATGGCAGAAGGGGCAGAAGACCTCGACGAACCCCATCGCGTCGATCTTCGCGTGGACCCGGGGTCTGGCCCACCGGGGCAAGCTCGACGGCACCCCGGCGGTCATCGAGTTCGCCCAGAAGCTGGAGCAGGTCTGCATCTCCACTGTCGAGGGTGGACAGATGACGAAGGACCTCGCCCTGCTCATCGCTCCGGACGCGCCCTGGCTCACCACCGACGAGTTCATGGACGCGATCAACACCAACCTGGCCAAGGCACTCGCCTCCTAAAGCCCTCGCTGCGGGGCCGCGGCCCGCGCCCGTGGCCCCGCACCCGTGGCCTGCGCCCAGCGGCCTGCGCGCCCGTGGCCCGATAGCCCTGTTGATCTAGGGCTTGGAGTGGTAGTTGGAGATCAACTCACCACGCCAAGCCCTAGATCAACGTTCATAGAGGCTCCACTCGGGCCCGTTCGGGGTGTCCCGGACCTCGATGCCGCCGCTGGCCAGGGCGATACGGAGATCGTCGGCCAGGGCGAAGTCCCGCCGGGCCCGGGCTCGGGACCGGATCGCCAGCACGTCCCGGACGAGCGGGGCCAGGCGTTCGCGCGGATCCCGCGTTCCGGCGCGGGCCAGCTCGCCCAGCCGTACCACCATCGTGCGCTGGACATCCCGCGCGTGGTCGGCCGCGTCGGACTGGGTGGTGTCGGCCGCCCAGTCGAGGCGAATCTGGTCCAGCGCCAGGATCGCCTCGACGCAGCCATCGACGTCGCCAGCGGCGAACGCCGCATCGAAGCGGGCCGACTGCTCATCCGTCGCGGCCCGCAGGGACGCCGGTTCCGCGGTTAAGTCCACAGTAGAGCGATCAACCGAAGACGATTCCTGGCGGCTGACCCCGGTAGGGGCACTCGCCGCCGCAGTACCGCTGGTGGCGGCCGAGACCAGATCGTCGAAGCCGACCACGCGGCCCGATCCGTACACCACGCTGACCCCGCGACGACGGATCGTCATCCCACCTCGGCCGGCCACCGTGGCCGTACGGGCGTCCGGGTCGAGCAGCACGGCCGTGTGCTCGTCCACCCCGAGGATGAACGCCTCCTCGGGCAGCTCGGCCTCGAGCCGGGCCAGCCGCGATTCGCCCAGGTAGCAGTACCGCGTGTCGTGGGTCCCGCCCTCGGCGTTGTCGTAGTGCGGAATGACGACCGCGGGCAGGCCGCACACCCGCGCAACCAGGTCCAGCCCCGGCTCCCAGTAGGGATCGAAGCCCGCCTTGTAGATCTCGTAGACGGGAACGCTGTGCGAGCCCGCCGTGACGGCGGCGGCGCTCGCCAGCACCACGACCCCGTCGCGGGCCAGCACGTCGACCAGGCACGAGGTGATGGGCGTGTGACGCCACTGGCGCAGGGCATAGGTCGGCGAACCGGGCCCGGAGAAGATCCAGCCGGCAGACGCGATCGTGGCCAGGGTCCGCTCCCGGGCCAGCCCTTCGGGCGGAATCGTGCGCCACGACGCCACCTGCACCCGGCGGCCGACGCTGTCGGCGAAGTACGCGAGCGCCCGGGCCGTGATGTCGTCGGCATTGGATTGAAAGCCGTACGGCGTGTCCAGCAGGACCGCGGGGCGTTCACCCACCCGCTCAAATATTGAGCGATGCAGCTTTATCATGGTCGGAGTGGTCTCGCCCGATCCCATGATGACCAGCAGCCCTGCCATCGACGCCTCCCCGGGCCGTACCGCCTCTGGCGAGCCGCGTCGGGCGCCTGCTCGGTGCGGTCCCGCCCGACGTCGCCGCGGCCCGCCGCATCGACCGTAGCCCGAGACCCCGACAATCTGCTCAGGTCGAGCGGTCAGGCTGTCAGGAAGGACGCCCTCCTAGGCAGAAAACGTCAAGAGGGCGTCCTTCCTGACATCAGCCCTCGGGCCCGACATCACCCCCGCGCACCGGACTGGGGCCGCGACGCGGGCCGCTCGCGAGCCAGGGGCCAGCGCGGCAGGGTGCCGAGCTTGGTGGTGGGCTCGTCCAGCGCCTCCGCTCGGCCCCCGAGCCAGACGTCGTGCGTCACCACCGGATCCAGCGCGACGGCGGCCTGAGGCTCCGGGGAGACGGCCGATTCGGGCAGGCGGGGCACGGTCACCACCCCGAGCACTCGGGTCCCGACCCGGGCCAACTGGGTCACGGCGTCGGCGACCTGGGCGTGCCGGGTCCGCCCCAGCTCGACGACGAGCAGCGCCGCGTCGGCGGCCGCGGCCAGGCTCTGTGCCTCGGCGCCGGCGGCGGTCGACGGGGCGTCGACGATCACGTACCGGATCCGCTGCGCCAGCGCCCGCAGCACCGACCGAGCGCCCTCCGACTGCAGCAACGTTCCCGTCGTGCCGATGCCCCACCCGCCGGGTGTGACGACGCGCAGCCGCGGCTGCCGGGCCACCGACTGCACGATCCGGGGCAGGGTGGTCCGGCCGGCCAGGACATCGGTCAGACCCGGAATGTCGGCGACGTCGAACAGGGAGGCCAGAGACGGCGGGCGGCCGTGAGCCCCGACGAGGACCACGTCGTTGTCCGCGCGGGCGAAGGCGGAGGCCAGGTTGGCCGCCACGAGCCGGGCCGCGGCCCCGGAGGCGGCGGCGGTCACCNGGAGCGTATGGTCGGCCGGGCCGAGCGCGGCCACGATCTCGTTGCGCAGTCGATCGAACGCCGTCGTGGCCGGGGTGTTGGAATCTCGTGGTGGCGGGACGACGGCGAGCGGGGACGATGCCCCGGCCAGGGCTGACATCTCGAGGTCGGCCAGGACCGTGACGGCACGGTGCCGGCGCAGGTCGGCCGGCTGGCGGACCCACCGGGACCACCGCCGGGCCACCACGTGTGCCAGGGCTCCCGCGAGGCCGCCCAGGGCCCCGCCGACGCCGAGCCAGCGCCGGTCCGGCCATACCGGCTCGCTGGGCAAGGACGCGGCCGAGACGATCCGGCCGGGATCGACCGGGGTCGTCCGTAGTTCATGGAGCGTGGCGGTGAGCGACGCGGCCTCGGCGGCCAGCGCGCCCTGTCCGGCGCGCAGCGACTCGATCTCGGGCGAGTCCGGCGGCAGCTGCGCGATCAGCATGGTCAGCCCGCCCAGTTGCCGACGGACGTCCTCCAACCGGGCCTCGGTGGCGGCGATCCGCTCGTCGACCGCGGCCTCGGCCGCCTCGCCCCGGGCGCGCAGGTACGCCTCCGCGAACGCCATCGCCCCGGCCTGCGCGAGTTCCGGTGTGTTCGCCTGGAACGTGATGACCAGCAGCGACGTCCCCGGGACCGGCGTCACCTGCACCAGCCGACCCACGGGCGGGGGCCGGGCCGGGTCCTTCGTCAGTCGTGCGAAGGCGTCCTCGGCCGTCTGCGTGGCCCGGACCAGCTCCGCTTCGGTCCTCATGTTGACATCGGCGCCCATCGACTCCACGAGCACCGATGTCGACGCCTCATAGACAGGCGGCGTTCCGGCGAGGATGGCACCGCCAGTCCCGAGGCCGACGGCGACGCCCACGCCAACCCGCAGCCAGACGATCGCCCGCATGTGGTGTCCTCTCGTCACCGCCACGCCTCGCTCGAAGAGGCGCGAGCGTGCGCGCGGTCCTCAGCACTGCATCGGGCCGCCCGAAGGGCTCAACGGACCACGGGGACGACGCGTGACGCTGACGGACCGAGCCGGCGTCCACTCGGGACGATCGGCCGATGGCCGGGGCCGGTCAGACGCCCTCGATCCAGCCCTCGGAGGCGAGGTGGTCGAGCACGATCTTGACGGCTTCGCCCACCTCGAGCGTCGAGTTGTCGATGACGAGGTCGGCGTCGGTCGGCGGCTCGTAGACGTCGTCGGTCCCCTCGGGATCGGGCACCTGGCCCGCGACCTCGCGAGCGGCCCGACCCCGCGGGTCCCGCTGCTCGCACACCTCACGGGGAGTCGAGACATGTACCAAAATGAATCCAACCCCGGCCTCGTGGGCCAGCCGGCGGGCGACGGTACGACCAGCCGCGTAGGGCGCCACCGGACAGCACAGGGCGAGCCCACCGTGCCGCGCCGCCTCGGCCGCCACGAAGGCGATCCGTCGCACCAGCTCGTCCTGGTCGGCCCGCGAGGAGCCCAGCCCGGCGGTCAGGAACCGCCGTGCCACCCCGCTGTCGATCACGGTGACGGTGCGCTCGCCGGTCTCATTGAGCTCGTCGGCCACACCCCGGGCGAGCGTGGACTTGCCGGAGCCGCGCAGGCCGGTGAAGAAGACGACGAGGCCGCGCACGGCCCGGCGCGGACGGGCCTTCGCCAGCTGGGCCGCGACCGCCGGGGGCGTGTGCCACTCCGGCAGGGTCGCCCCCCGGTCGAGCATGTCGTTGATCTCCTCCACCGACAGGGCGCGCCGACGGTGGCGGGGCGGAATGTCGTCGGCACCGCGCCACTGCCCGTCCCGCCCGTCGTAGGCGAGCTCACGCGGCAGCAGCAGCCGCGGCCCGGACCCGACGATCTGCGGACCGGTGGCCAGCAGGTGAGTGGCGCCGAAGTTCTCGGCGATGCGGGCCCGCAGCAGCGCGTCGGCGACGTCGGGGGCGGGACCGGGGCGGGCCGGGTAGTTGGCCCGCCGGATCAACGGCACCGCCACGAGCGTGGCCGCCGGCAGTCGATCGCGCGCCGCCAGTACCGTCCGCACCAGCGCCTCCGGCGGCAGGCCGTCCGGGCCGGGCTCGCCGACCGGCATCAGCACCAGCACATGGCCGGCGATGGTGCGCGCGGCGTAGGAGATCTGGGCCAACTGCGGCCGGTGCAGCGGCCGGTCGGCGTAGACCGCAAGCACCCGGCTGTTCGGCGGGATGGTCTCGCGCACCTCCGCCGGTGTGAGCCGAAGGTCGCGGAACGAGCCCCCCAGGCTCTCGCCGATACGGCGCAGCGGGCCGCCGATGCCCACGAAGCCGCTCGTCTCGGCGGCGACCACCCGACCCTCGCGGGCCGCCAGGCCGGGGGCCGGCCGCCCGTCGGCGACGGGCCAGATGTCGACCACATCGACGGCGGCCAGCGGCGTCCCCTCGGAGTCGGTGAGCACGAGCGCCCGGCGGAACGGGTTGGAGAGGTCCAGCCCGGCCACCACCGAGGCGGGCACGCTCAGCGTGATGGGCACCGGCCAAGGGGTCCCGTCGGCCAGGCGTCCGACCCGGGCGATCGACTCGAGGTCGGCCCGGGTCGGCAGGCCGGACAGCGGCGCCAACGCGCCCGAAAGAAGAAGCTCCAGGTCCGCGAGTTCGCGCGGACGTGGCGCGTGGGCGGGAGCCTCGCGCAGCACATCCTCAGGCAGCGCCCACCCTGTCATCCTGTGTGACTCCGCTTCCGGTCAACGCAGCCGGCCGGCTCTCGGCCAGGGTCACCAGTGTGTCAGCCGGGCCGCGACCGGTCGAGTACGACACCTTCCCCTCAGCCGGTGGTGAGCCGCCGATATCAGGCTCGACCACCAAAGGTACTGAGACGGCTACGCAGGGTCGAGCCGGGCGACCGCGAAGGCGACGGTGAACCGCTTGCACCAGATCGTGACGCTGATCGGTCTCCAGGGCCGCCACTCTGGGCGGACTGTGCCGATCGCCCGACAACCGCGCTGCCGTCGTCGAGGTACGCCATCGTCGACGGTATGCCACCCGCCATCGAGCCACGCCACCGTCATCGAGAAACCGAGTCGAGCCGACGTATCGCTACGCTGAATCCGTAGGTCGTACGCTTGAGCCTCGAGCCAATCGGACCTTCCGGTCACTCGTCCCTACCCGGGCCAAAAGGGGGAGCACGATGCCGCGCTACGAGTACCGCTGCCGCGCCTGTGGCGACACCTTCGAGGTGAGCCGCCCCATGGCGGAGGCCTCGGAGGCCGCCCTGTGCCCGCAGGGCCACGACGACACGGTGAAGCTGCTCTCGACCGTGGCGGTCACCGGTCGCTCGGGCGGCGGGGCGCCGGCCGCAGGCGGTGGTGGCGGCGGCTGCTGCGGCGCCTGCGGATGCGGCTGACCCGCACGCCGTAGCCGCACGCGCCGGAATCCACGCAAAGCCCGCCTGCCCGCAAGCCGGCATCCGCGTACGGTGGGTATCCGCGCAGGCGGACATCCGTACGCGCTCGTACTCCGGCCGGCCGGTCACCGGCCGGGATCGGTGAGCGTGCCCGTCACCCGGTCCTGGGCATCAACCGGTGTTGCGCATGCCGGCGGCGATCCCGTTGACCGTGATCAGCAGGGCCCGCTCGAGCTTCTCGTCCACCGTGGACTGACTGCGGTACTGCGACAGCAGCTCGACCTGCAGGTGGTGCAGCGGCTCCAGGTACGTGTTGCGCACCCGCAACGTCCGGGCCAGGGCGGGCTGGGTGTGCAGCGGCTCGGTGCCGCCCGTCACCCGGAGGACCTCGGCCACGGTCCGTTCGTACTCGTCCCGGATCGTGTCGAAGATGTGCCACAGGCGCTCCGGCGCCAGGGCGCGCACGTACCGCTCGGCGATGGCCAGGTCGGTCTTGGCCAGGGTCATCTCCACGTTGGAGATGAACGTCCGGAAGAAGTTCCACCGCTCGTACATCGCGGCGATCTCGTCCCCGTGGCCGGCCGCCCGCGCCGCGGCCAGGCCGCTGCCGACCCCGAACCACCCGGGCACGATCTGCCGCGTCTGGGTCCAGCCGAAGACCCACGGGATCGCGCGCAGCCCGGCCAGCCCGGCCGCAGCGTCGGGGCGGCGGGACGGCCGCGACCCGATGTTCAGCGCCGACAGCAGCTCGGTCGGGGTCACCGCCCAGTAGTACGGCGCCAGGTCGGGATCGTCCACAAGGGACCGGTAGGCGGCGTGGGCGGCATCGGACACCGTGTCCATCACGGCGTCCCACCGCGCGAGGTCGGCCGCGGGCAGCCGCGGGGCGGTGTGCAGCACGGCGCTGCGCAGCACAGCGGCCACGGTCAGCTCCAGGGTTCTCCCGGGCCAGGGCCGGCAGCAGGTACTTGTCGGAGATGACCTCGCCCTGCTCGGTCACCTTGATCTCGCCGTCGAGCGTGCCGCCCGGCTGGGCCAGGATCGCCTCGTGGGTGGGCCCGCCGCCGCGGCCGATCGTGCCGCCCCGGCCGTGGAACAGCCGCAGCCGTACGGAGTGCTTGGCCGCCACGTCGCGCAGCGCGCGCTGCGCCCGGTGGATGGACCACTGGGAGGTGGTGATGCCGGACTCCTTGTTGGAGTCGGAGTAGCCCAGCATGACCTCCTGCACGTCGCCCCGCGCCGCGACCAGCCGGCGGTAACTGTCCACTGAGAGCAGTGCGTCGAGCAGCTCNCCGCCGGCGGCCAGCTCGGCCCGGGACTCCAGCAGGGGCACGAACCCGATCCGGGCCGTGCCCTCGACCAGGTCGACCAGGCCCGCCTCCCGGGCCAGCACCACTGCGGCGAGAACGTCGTCGATGCCCTGGGTCATCGAGATGATGTACGTCCCGATCGTCTCGGGCCCGAACCGGTCCTGCACCGACGCGATGGTCGCAAATACGTCGAACGTCTTCTGGTTGGGCTCGCTCAGGCGCATCCCTGGCCACCGCAGCGGCCGCCGGCTGTTCAGCTCCCGGATCAACAGCTCGGTCCGNCTGCGGCGGTCCAGGTCGACGTAGTCGTCCTCGCCCACCCGCGCGTAGAGCTCGGCCAGCACCTTGTGGTGCGCGTCGGCGTGCTCCCGGACGTCCATGGTGGCCAGGTGCAGCCCGAACGCGCTGATGGTCCGGATGGCGTCGGCCAGGCGACCCGCGGCCGCGAGCGTTCCCCGGCTGCGCAGCAGCGACGTCCGCATCAGCTCGAGGTCGGCCACCAGCTCGGCCCCGCCGAGGTAGTCGTGGCCGGGCCGGTGCGGGGAGTCGGTGGCCAGCCGGGTGCGCGTGTTGGCCAGCTTGGCCAGGATGCAGCGCAGCTTGAGGCGGTACACCTCCTCGGCGTTCACCCGCCGGAACCGCTCCGGCACGTCCAGGCCGAGCGTGTCGAGGTCGCGAGCCAGCGACACCGCCAGGTCCAGCGACACCGGCCGCAGCCGCCGTGACTGGCTCAGCTCGTCGATGAGGTCGCGCACGATCTCCTCGGCCCGGCGGATGCCGTGCTCGTGCTGGATGAGCAGCACGTCCCGGGTCACGGCCGGGGTGACGTACGGGTTGCCGTCGCGGTCGCCGCCGATCCAGGTGCCGAACGAGAGCGGGGTGGCGGTGACCGGCACCTCGACGCCCAGCTCGGCCAGCACCGCGGCCAGGTCGGCCAGCACCCGCGGCGCCGGCCCGGAGGCGAGCTCGCTCAGGTAGTAGACCGCGTTGCGCGCCTCGTCCCGCGGGTCGGGGCGGACCAGCCGCAGCTCATCGGTCTGCCACAACGCGTCGATGAGCTCGGCCAGGCGTTGCTCGGAGCGGGCCCGCTCGCGCTCGTCCGGCCCGTAGGTCGCCTCGCGGCTGGCCTGGGCATCGAGCTCGTCGGCGATGGCGCGCAGCTTGGCCAGGATCGACCGGCGGGCCGCCTCGGTGGGGTGGGCCGTGAAGACCGGCCGGACGCCCAGGTGGTCGGCCGCGGCCGCAATCTCGCTCACGGCGACCCCGCTCTCGCGGATGAGCGCGGCCGTCCGGTCCAGCCAGCCACCGCCCTCGGCCCGGGCCCGCCGCAGCTCGCGACCCCGGTGGGCCTGCTCGGTGATGTTGGCGATGTGGAAGTAGAACGAGAAGGCGCGGGCGAGCTGGGTGGCCGTGGCCAGGTCGAGCTGGGCCAACCGCCGGGCGGCCGCGGCCCCGTCCGTACGGACCAGACCCCGGACCTCTTCGACCAGGTCGAGCAGCTCCTGCCCCTCCTGGCGAGCCAGGGTCTGCCCGAGCAGCACGCCCAGTCGGCGAATGTCGGCCCGCAGCTGAGCGTCGATATCGCCCCCCGCGGTGCCGGGCTCGCCCGCCCGGGCGGGGGTCGTCGTCACGCCAGATTCAGCCGTTACGCCGGATTCCTTCGTCAGGCCAGATTCGTCCGTCGCCACGCCAGTCCTCCCCGGTTCACGGGACGGCGCTGTCCGACGGTCGTCCGCGCCCTGCGTGTGGGCCCCCTCAGGGTGGGCACCGTCCGTGTCGATCCCCACCGCCTGCGCTGAGCCCGCTGGCGCTCGCACCTGCGCATCGTAGTTCGTCGGTCGCTGACCGAGACCCCTGATGTGCGCCCCGTCACCTCCCCGGGGCCCGCGACGATCGCGCCACGTTCGGTGTCGGTCCGAGCCGGCTACCCGTCGACGCCGCGCCAGGCCGGTGTCACCAGGCCGGATTCGTACGCCGCGATGACGGCCTGGACCCGGTCACGGCAACCCAGCTTGCGGAGGACCTCCGACACGTGACTCTTCACGGTCTGCTCCCCGATGACCAGTTCCGCCGCGATCTCCGCGTTCGTCGACCCGCGGGCGAGGGCGAGCAGAACCTCTCTTTCGCGGGGGGTCAGAGTCACCACCAGCGGCTCCCACGGATTGCCCGACGCCGGCCCGGTGCCGGCCCCAGCCGGCGACCGGGCGCCGCCGCCATCGACCTCGGCCTTCGCATCGACCTCGGCCTTCGCATCGACCTCGGCCTTCGCATCGGCATCGGTATCCCCATCGGCGGCGGTGGTCGGGGGAAGCGGTCGAGCGGCCGAACGCCCGGGCCCGCGGTGGCGCACCGCCCAGCCGGCGATACAGGCGGCGATCACGACGGCGGCGACCACGCCAAGGTAGGGCAGAAGGTAGCCCGGGTCCTGGAGGTTGACCGGCCCAACCAGCGGGACGGACCAGTACACCTGGGTCGTGGCGTAGATGACCGCCAAGGTGACGACGATCAGCCCGCTCGGCAGCGCACGCAGCCCCGCACCGTCATAGACGGCGACGGCGAGCACGGCCAGCGCGGCGAGCCACCACCCCCAGACCAGCGCCCCCGTCAGTGGCGAGGTCAGCCACGGGACCACGGCCAACACGGTCGCCATGCCCAACCGGTGCCGGGACAGGCCCACCGCAGCGACGGCGGCCAGACCGGCGAGCAGGACCAGGGCGTCGTGGGCCACAGACCCATAGGGGGCGCCGAACGGCCCGGGTATGGTCGGGCGCTCCTCGAACGACGGGGTCAGGTAGAGCAGGAACCCCACCGCCACGGCCAGCGACAGCGGCAGTATCCAGGACCTCAGGTTGCGGCCGGCAACGGCCACCGGCCGGGCGGGCGCCCACCCAGCCCGCGGGTCGATCGCCGTCGTTTGAAGGGCGTCGTTGTCAATCATGGTGGTCAGGGTGGCAGCCGGGACGGAGGGGCGCATCCAGCGTGCGGGGGAATTGGAGTCGGCGTTCTCCCCCACGCGGGGGAGAAGCGGCGCCGCGCCCGCCGTGGTCGGGTCCAACACGGCGCGCGCCGGTCAACTCCCGGGCCCGGGGATAGACTCAAAAGCCGCTCCACACCCCCTGCCCGTATCCGGCAGGGGGCACTTTCGCGTGGCCAGGAGATCCCATGAGACTGCACGGCCTGCTCACCGCGGCCTTGGCCGACCCTGCCCTGGCCCGGGCCCGCGAGCTCGCCGCTCCCGACGCGGTCGACGCCGACCAGGTGGACATCACGGCGCCGGCCAGCATGCGCGTCTTCGTGGCGGCGGTGCTCGCCGCCGACGCCGAGCACGGCGGGGCCGGGCGCCCGGTGCTCGCCGTCACCGCGACGACCCGCGAGGCAGAGGAGCTCGCCGCCGGCCTAGGCGAGCTGCTGCCCGCCGACACCGTGGCGATCTACCCGGCCTGGGAGACCCTGCCGCACGAGCGCCTGTCCCCGCGCAGCGACACGGTCGGCCGACGCTTGGCGGTGCTGCGCCGGCTGGCTCACCCCGAGGGCCGTCCCCTGCGGGTGGTCGTGGCGCCCGTCCGCTCGGTGCTCCAGCCGCAGCTGAAGGGCCTGGGCGACCTCAAGCCGGTCGAGCTGACCACCGGCCAGACCATCGAGCTGGAGACAGTGGTCCGGCAGTTGACCGACATCGCCTACGCCCGCACCGACCTGGTGACGCGGCGGGGCGAGTTCGCGGTGCGCGGCGGCATCCTCGACGTCTTCCCGCCCACCGAGGAGCACCCGCTGCGGGTGGAGTTCTGGGGCGACGAGATCGAGGAGATTCGTACCTTCGCGGTCGCTGACCAGCGCACGATCTCCACAGTGGACCGAGTCTGGGCGCCACCCTGCCGGGAGCTGCTGCTCACCGACGAGGTGCGGGCCCGGGCGGCGGAGCTGGCCCGCCGCCACCCCGAGCTGGCCGAGATGCTCGACAAGATCGCGGCCGGCATCCCGGTCGACGGCATGGAGTCGCTCGCCCCGGCCCTACTGGACTCGGAGGACGGCGCGAGCCGCATGGAGCTGCTGCTGCACTGCCTGCCGGCCGGGGCCATGGTGCTGCTGTGCGACCCCGAGCGGATCCGCGCCCGTGCCCACGACCTGGTCCGCACCAGCGAAGAGTTCCTGCAGGCGAGCTGGGCCGCGGCGGCCGGCGGGGGCGAAGCCCCGGTGGATCTCGGCGCGGCCGCCTTCCGCTCCCTGGCCCAGGTGCGGGCGGTGGCGGCCGAGCTGGGCCAGCCGTGGTGGTCGATCAGCCCGTTCGGGCTGGCCGAGGTCGAGCGACCGCGGCTGCGCGACGACGAGCCGTGGCGTGGACCCGACGAGGACGTACTACCCGACATCACGCCGGACGCCGGACGGGTCCTGACGCTGTCGGCCCAGTCCGTCCCGCTCTACCACGGCGAGACGGGCCGGGTCACCGACGACCTGAAGCGGTGGTCGGGCGACGGGTGGCGGGTGGCGCTCGTCTTCGCCGGATCGGGACCGGCCAAGCGGGCGGCCGAGGTGCTGCGCGAGGCCGGCCTGGGCGTGCGCATGGTCTCCACAGTGGACAAAGAGCCGGCACCCGGCGAGGTGCTCATCGCCATCGGCGCGCTCGAGCACGGGTTCGCCGACGAGGCCGGCCGGTTGGCCATCGTCACCGGCAACGACATCAGCGGCGGCCGGGGCGCCACCGGCCGGGACCTGTCGAAGATGCCGGCCCGACGCCGCAACCAGATCGATCCCCTGGAGCTGCGCCCCGGCGACTTCGTGGTGCACGAGCAGCACGGCATCGGGCGATACATTGAGATGGTTCAGCGGAAGGTGAACGGGGCCGACCGCGAGTACCTAGTCATCGAGTACGCCCCGAGCAAGCGCGGGCAGCCCGGCGACCGGCTCTTCGTGCCCACCGACTCGCTGGATCAGCTCTCCCGCTACATCGGCGGGGAAACCCCGACGCTGCACAAGATGGGCGGCGCCGAGTGGAAGCAGGCCAAGGCTCGGGCGCGCAAGGCGGTGCGGGAGATCGCGGCCGAGCTCATCAAGCTCTACGCCGTCCGGCAGAACTCGAAAGGCCACGCGTTCGGACCCGACACCCCGTGGCAGCGGGAGCTCGAGGACGCCTTCCCGTACCAGGAGACCCCCGACCAGCTCGCCGCCATCGAGGAGGTCAAGACCGACATGGAGCGGCCGATCCCCATGGACCGGCTGATCTCCGGCGACGTCGGCTTCGGCAAGACCGAGATCGCGGTGCGGGCGGCGTTCAAGGCCGTGCAGGACGGCAAGCAGGTGGCGGTGCTGGTGCCGACCACGCTGCTGGCCCAGCAGCACTACAACACGTTCACCGAGCGAATGAATCAGTTCCCTATCCAGATCCGCCAGTTGTCGCGGTTCCAGACGGCCAAGGAGGCGGAGGAGACGCTGGCCGGCATCGCCGACGGGAGCGTGGACATCGTCATCGGGACGCACCGCCTGCTGCAGGCGGCCAACCGGTTCAAGGACCTGGGCCTGATCATCGTCGACGAGGAGCAGCGCTTCGGCGTCGAGCACAAGGAGGAACTCAAGAAGCACCGCGCGTACGTCGACGTGCTCTCCATGTCGGCGACCCCGATCCCCCGCACCCTGGAGATGGCGCTCACCGGCATCCGGGAGATGTCGACGATCACCACTCCGCCCGAGGAGCGGCACCCGGTGCTGACCTACGTGGGCGCCCAGAACGACCGGCAGATCGCCGCCGCGATCCACCGCGAGCTGCTGCGCGACGGCCAGGTCTTCTACGTGCACAACCGGGTGGAGACGATCGAGCGGGCCGCGCGCAAGGTGCGCGAACTCGTGCCCGAGGCCCGGGTGGCCGTGGCCCACGGGCAGATGGGCGAGGACGCGCTGGAGAAGGTCATGGTGGCCTTCTGGGAGAAGCAGTACGACGTGCTCGTCTCCACCACGATCATCGAGTCGGGGATCGACATTCCCAACGCGAACACGCTGATCGTGGAGCGGGCCGACCTGCTGGGCCTGGCCCAGCTGCACCAGCTGCGGGGCCGGGTCGGGCGCGGCCGGGAGCGGGCGTACGCGTACTTCCTCTACCCGGCGGACAAGCCCCTGACCGAGCAGGCCCACGAGCGGCTGGCCACCATCGCCCAGCACAGCGAACTCGGCGCGGGCATGTACGTGGCCATGAAGGACCTGGAGATCCGCGGCGCCGGCAACCTGCTCGGCGGCGAGCAGTCCGGGCACATCGAGGGGGTCGGATTCGACCTGTACGTACGCATGGTCGGCGAGGCGGTCCAGCAGTTCAAGGGCGAGACGCCCGAAGAGGTGGTCGACGTCAAGATCGACCTGCCGGTGGACGCCCACCTGCCGCACGAATACCTCGGCGTGGAGCGCCTGCGCCTGGAGATGTACCGCAAGATCGCCGAGGCGAAGAGCCCGGAGCGGCTGGCCGAGGTCGAGGCCGAGCTGCGCGACCGGTACGGCCCGCCGCCGGAGCAGGTCGGGAACCTGATCGCCATCGCGAAGTTCCGGCTGCTGGTCCGCTCGCTCGGGCTGACCGAGGTGTCGCTGCAGGGCCGGCACATCCGGTTCGGGCCGCTCACCCTGCCCGAGTCCAAGCAGCTGCGGCTCAAGCGGCTCTACCCCGAGGCGGTCTACAAGAACACGGTCGAGCAGATCTCGGTGCCGCGCCCCATGACCAAGCGGGTCGGGGGCGAGCCGCTGCGCGACATCCCCCTGCTGCAGTGGTGCGAGGAGCTCTTGACCACCATCGTCGCGTCGTGACGCGACCAACGAACATCCGTCGCGTCGTGACGCGACCAACGAACATCCGTCGGGTCGTGATCGTCCGACCGGGACCGGCCAGGGCCCGGCCGCGCCGGCCACGAGAAGGAATGAGAGGCTAACGGCATGCGTACGGTCAGGGTGAAGATCACCGCGCTGGCGCTGGTCGGAGCGCTCGTGCTCACCGGTTGTGCCCGCTCCACCGACGACGCGCTTCGGGTCGGTGACGTCTCGGTCAGCACCAGCCAGGTCGACGCGGCGGTGACGCCGGTCGCCGAAGCCCGCGGGGCCACCGCGGGCGCCAGCGCCGAGACCGCCTCCATCGTGGCCCAGCTCCGCCAGGAGGTGGTGCAGCTCACGATCTTCACCGAGGTGGCCAGCCGGTACGCCCGGGAGCAGGGCGTCCGCATCGACGAACCCAACTACCAGGGGGCCGCGAGCGCGCTCCAGCTCGACGTCGACGACCCGTACGTCCGGCTGGTCGCGGAGGCCGAGGCCTACCGGGCCGCCCTCCTCGAGAACGCGACCGGCCGCGAGCCGACCGAGGACGAGATCAGCGCGGTGTACGACCACTACGTGGCCGTGGAGCGCGCCTCCGGCACCAGCGAGGGCAATCTGGCCACCTTCGAGCAGATCCGCGACGAGCTGCTCAACTGGCCCGAGTACCACCAGGCCTTGGCGCTGCGCGACGCCCTGATCGACGCGGCCGACCGGTACGACGTGTTCGTCCACCCGCGCTACCAGCCGATCGTGTACCCCCTGCTCAAGGGGGGCATCCAGGGACAGTTCACCCTCGTCACGGTCCCCTTCGGACCTCCGGGGACGGGGGCCGTCCGCTCGGCGGAGTGACGTTCGCTCGGCGAAGTGACGTACGGCGTGTCCGAGCACCGGCCGGGGTCCCGGCTCCTCGACGTGGTGGCGATCATCGACCGCCTGGTCGGGCCGGGCGGCGACCCGTGGAAACGGGAGCAGACCCACGCCAGCCTGGCCCGGTACCTGCTCGAGGAGGCGTACGAGGCGTACGACGCCATCCAGGCTCACGACCTCGCCGCGCTCAAGGAGGAGCTCGGGGACGTGCTCCTGCAGGTTGTCCTGCACGCCCGGATCGCCCAGGACGGCGACGAGCCGTGGTCCATCGACGACGTGGCGCAGTCGCTGGCCGAGAAGATGATCCGGCGCAACCCCCACGTCTTCGCGGGCGTGCCGGTCTCCGGGCTCGACGAGATCACCGCCAACTGGGAGCGCATCAAGCGCGCGGAGAAGCCCAGGGCCTCGGCCCTGGACGGCGTCGCGTTCAGCCAGCCGGCCCTGGCGCTGGCGGCGAAGGTACTGGCCCGCGCTCGGACGGCCGGCATCGAGGTATCGGCACCCAGACCCGAGGACGTCCCGGCCGACGAGGAGGCCCTGGGCGAGCTGCTGTTCGGGCTCGTGGCCGCCGCAGCCGCGCGCGGGCTGGACGCCGAGGCCGCGCTGCGGCGGGCGGTGCTGCGCCGGGCCGAGGCCATCCGGGAAGCCGAGGCCACCCGGGAAGCCGAGACGACTCGCCCCACCGACGCCGGCCCGTCGCCCGCCGCCGGCGCCCACGATCCGATAGCCTGACGTCCATGACTGTGATCCGGCCCGCCGTCGTCGCCCATGGCCGCTGAATACACCGACCTGGCCGAGCGCATCGTCGACGAGCTGCTCGCCGCCGATCCCTACCTCGCCGCCGACGCCGGGGACCACCGGTACGATCACCGGCTGCCCGACCTGTCGCCCGACGGGGTGGTCGCGCAGGTGCGGATGCTGCGCGACGCCTCGGCCGCACTCTCCGGTGTGGACACGGACGGGCTGTCGCTGGCCGACCGGGTCGACCACGAGCTGCTGCTGTCCCTGGTCGAGCGGAAGCTGTTCCTGCTCACCGAGGTGCGCGAGCACGATTGGAATCCGTTGGTGCACAACCCGGGCAGCCTGTTGTTCGCGCTGCTCGCCCGGCCGTACGCGCCGGCGGAGCAGCGGCTGGAGGCGCTCGGGGCCCGGCTGGCCGCCATCCCCGACGCGCTCGCGATCGCCCGCTCGGTCCTGGGCGACTGCCCGCGCATCCACCTGGAGACCGCGGCCGGCCAGTTCCGGGGCACGGCCGCCCTGGTCCGCGACGAGCTGCCCCGGCTCGGCGCCGAGGCGCCCTCGGTGTGGTCCACAGTGGAGCCGGCAGCGGCGGCCGCGACCGCGGCGCTGGAGTCGTTCGCCGCCTGGCTGGACGAGCGGGCCGCGGCGGCCGATCCCGGCCGGGACCCGCGGCTCGGCCGGCCCCGGTGGGAGGCGAAGCTCTGGCACACGCTCGACACCGAGCTGACGGCGACGGAGATCAACCGCCTCGCCTGGGAGAACCTCGACCGGGTCACCGAGCAGATCCGGGCGGCCGCCGCCGAGCTGATCGGCGGGCGGGCCGACGACGACACGGTCCGCGAGGCGCTGTACCGGCTGGCCCAGGAGCACCCCGACGACGCGTCCATTGTGGATCTCGCCCGCGTCACGCTGGACGAGACGACGGCGTTCGTCCGGGAGCACGACCTGGTGTCCCTCGTGGAGGACCCCTGCGTGATCCAGACCATGCCGGAGTTCGCGCGGGGCGTGAGCGTGGCCTACTGCGACCCGCCCGGCCCGCTCGAGCCGGGCGACCTGCCGACCTTCTACTGCATCGCCCCCACGCCGGCCGGGTGGTCGAGCGAGCGCGTGGAGTCGTTCTACCGCGAGTACAACAACCACATGGTGCGCAACCTGACCGTGCACGAGGCGATGCCGGGGCATTTCCTGCAGCTCGCGCACGCCCGACGGTACCGGGGCGCCACCCGGGTCCGCGCCATCGTGCGCTCGGGCCCGTTCGTCGAGGGCTGGGCCGTCTACGCCGAGCAGCTGATGGTCGAGCACGGCTTCGGCGGCCTGCCCGTGCGCCTGCAGCAGCTCAAGATGCAGCTGCGGATGACGATCAACGCCATCATCGACCAGGCCGTGCACTGCGACGACATGACCGAGGGCGAGGCCATGGCGCTGATGCAGCGGCGCGGTTTCCAGGAGGAGGGCGAGGCGGCCGGCAAGTGGCGCCGGACCCTGCTGACCTCGACCCAGCTCTCGACCTACTTCGTGGGCTACCAGGAGGTGGCGGCGCTGGCCTCCGAGCGGCCCGCCGACGTGAGCCCGCGGGCCTGGCACGACCGCCTGCTGGCGCACGGCAGCCCGTCCCCCCGCCACCTGCGCACGCTGCTGCTCGAGGGGCGCTAGGCTCACCGACGTAACTCCCGCAGTGCCGCGGACCGCACGACGAGGCGACGGCCAGCACTTCCGCGCAGCTTGCCGGAGCGGAATTTGCGAGAAACTCACACAAGGAGCGAGTTCACGTGGCAACCATTGAAGCGATCGTTGCTCGGGAGATCCTCGACTCACGGGGCAACCCCACCGTCGAGGTCGAGGTCGGGCTCGACGACGGGACGACGGCCCGGGCGGCGGTGCCGTCGGGCGCGTCGACCGGCGCGTTCGAGGCGGTCGAGCTGCGCGACGGCGACGCCCAGCGCTACCTCGGTAAGGGCGTCGAGAAGGCGGTGGCGAACGTCGGCGACCGCCTCACCGAGGAGCTCGTCGGGTACGACGCGACCGACCAGCGCATCATCGACCAGAAGATGCGTGACCTCGACGGCACGCCCAACAAGTCCAGCATCGGCGCCAACGCGATCCTCGGCGTCTCGCTCGCCGTCGCCAAGGCCGCCGCGGAGTCGGCCGGCCTGAGCCTGTTCCGGTACCTGGGCGGCCCCAACGCCCACGTGCTGCCGGTTCCCATGATGAACATCCTGAACGGCGGGGCCCACGCCGACTCCAATGTAGACATCCAGGAATTCATGATCGCGCCGATCGGGGCGCCCACCTTCCGAGAGGCGCTGCGGGCCGGCGCGGAGGTGTACCACGCGCTCAAGTCGGTGCTCAAGAAGAAGGGCCTGTCGACCGGGCTGGGCGACGAGGGCGGCTTCGCCCCCAACCTGCCGGCGAACGCGGCCGCGCTCGACCTGATCGCCGAGGCGGTGCAGGCGGCCGGCTACACGCTCGGCACCGACATCGTGCTGGCCCTGGACGTGGCCGCGACCGAGCTCTACAAGGACGGCGCGTACACCTTCGAGGGCGCGACCAAGTCGGCCGACGAGATGATCGCCTACTACTCCGGGCTGGTCGACGCCTACCCGATCGTGTCCATTGAGGACCCGCTGGCCGAGGAGGACTGGGCCGGCTGGAAGGCCATGACCGCGGCGCTGGGCGAGCGCATCCAGATCGTGGGCGACGACCTGTTCGTCACCAACCCGGAGCGCATCGCCCGGGGCATCGCCGAGAAGGCGGCCAACGCGGTGCTGGTCAAGGTGAACCAGATCGGCACGCTCACCGAGACCCTGGACGCGGTCGATCTCGCCCACCGGGCCGGGTACCGCTGCATGATGAGCCACCGGTCCGGTGAGACCGAGGACACCACGATCGCCGACCTGGCCGTGGCCACCGGCTGCGGGCAAATCAAGACGGGTGCTCCGGCCCGCTCCGAGCGCGTGGCGAAGTACAACCAGCTCCTGCGCATCGAGGAGGAGCTCGACGACGCGGCGCGTTACGCCGGCGCAAGCGCCTTCCCTCGGTACTCTCGGCCCTGACTTTGGACGAGCCCTGCTGTTGATCTAGGGCTGGGAGTGGTGAGTTGATCTCCAACCACCACTCTATGCCCTAGATCAACGGGGCCGAGGTCCTAGATCAACGAGGCCGACGCCCCAGACGAACGGGGTTGGACAGGTGAGCGAGTGGTGAACCAGCGGCGGATGCCCAGCGGGCAGGGCCCGGCGCGCCGAGGCCCGCGGCCCGGGACGGCCCCGGGGCGCCGGCTGCGGGGTGGGCTCGCCCGCCGGCTCTGGGCTCGGGCCACCAGTGCCCCGCCCCGCCGGCCCGGACGGTTCACCGTGCCGCCGGTCGAGTCGACCACCCCGGGCCTGCGCCGGGGCGGGCCGGCCCGGCGTACGCGTGCCCCGCGGGGTCCGCTGCGCATCTCCGGCCGGGCCGCGGCCCTGGGCATGGTCCTGGTGGCCCTGCTGCTCGCCTACGCCTACCCGCTGCGCGTGTACCTGGCCCAGCAGGCCGAGATCGCCCGGCTGGAGGCCGACCAGCGCGAGCAGCGCGAGCGGATCCAGCGCCTCGCGGACGAGGTCGCCCGCTGGAACGACGACGAGTACGTCAAGGACCAGGCCCTGCAGCGGCTGCTGCTGACCGAGGTCGGCAGTCGCGTCTACGTGGTCGGCATCGATCCCACGGCGGCCGACCAGCCCGATGACGACGCACCGCCGCCCCCGTGGTACGAGCAGGTCTGGACCAGCCTGCAGACCGCCGACGAACCCCCGACGCCATGACCGACCGGTGCGCTCCGTCGCGCCGAGCGTACGCCCGCGCTTTCACCTGCTCCGAGGACCGCCATGGCTCTTGACCCCCGCGACCGCGACGTGGTGGCGGCCCAGCTCGGACGACCGCCACGGGGCGCCCGCGCGGTCGCCCACCGGTGCCCGTGTGGCCTCCCCGACGTGGTCGAGACCAATCCCCGGCTGCCCGACGGCTCCCCGTTCCCGACGCTGTACTACCTCACGTGCCCGCGCGCGGTCAGCGCGGTGAGCGCGCTGGAGTCCGCCGGCCTCATGCGGCAAATGTCGGCCCGCCTGGCCGAGGATCCCGAGCTCGCGGCTCAATACCAGGCGGCCCACGAGCGGTACCTGCGTCGACGGGAGGAGATCGGGGTGGTCCCCGAGATCGCCGGGGTGTCGGCTGGGGGCATGCCCACCCGCGTCAAGTGTCTGCACGTGCACCTGGCCCACGCCCTCGCCGAGGGACCGGGGGTCAACCCGTTCGGCGACGAGGTCCGGGAGCGCATCGGCGCCTGGTGGGCCGAGGGGCCCTGCGTCGCCCCGCCGGCCGACGAGTGATCCCCGTCAGGCGGCGCACAGGCTGTAGGCGATGCCGTCGAGGATGTCGTGCTCGCTGACCACGACCGCGTCGGCGCCCACCTTCTCCATCACCACGCGCAGGATGAGCGCGCCCGCCCCGATCACGTCGGCCCGCCCGGGATGCATAGGCGGCAGGGCGAGCCGCTCGGCCTGGGTGAGGCTCAGCACCCGGTGGGTGACCGCGGCGACGTCGGCGTACGGGATACGGGAGTGGTGGATCCGGGCCGGGTCGTAGGCGGGCAGGTTCAGGGCGAGGGCGGCAACCGTGGTGACCGAGCCGGCCAGGCCGATGAGCGTGCGGGCCTGCTGGCCGGGGACGACGGCCAGGGCCTGGTCGACGACGGCGGCGATGTCGGCCTCGGCCGCGGCGACCTGCTCCGGGGTCGGGGGGTCGTCCGGCAGGTGCCGCTCGGTCATCCGCACGCACCCGATGTCGACGCTCACCGCGTGGGTCACGGCCACCGCTCCGTTGGCGGCTACCGGCTCGTTCACGTCAGCCGGTCCGTCCGCAGGGGCTGGTATGTCCACAGTGCCGCCAGCTTCGTCCACAGTGGTCGTGTCACCGCCGCCCGCTCCGTCCACAGTGCCCGCTCGGTCCACAGTGGCCGAGCCGCCCGACGGGGCCGGACCGCCGAGGACGAACTCGGTGGAGCCGCCGCCAATGTCGACGACCAGGTACGGCGGCTGGGCGACGGCGGGCAGGCCCCGGGTGGCGCCGAGGAACGACAGCCGGGCCTCCTCGTCGCCGCTGATCACCTCCGGCGCCACGCCCAGGGTCGCCAGCACCATGTCCCGGAAATCGCTGGCGTTGCTGGCATCGCGGGTCGCGCTGGTCGCCACCAACCGGACCTTCTCCGCGCCCAGCTCGGCGATCTGGCGCGCGTAGTCGGCGAGCACGACCCGTACGCGCTCGATCGCTTCCGGGTCGAGGCGCCCGGTCCGGTCGACCCCCCGCCCCAGGCGAACGATCTGCATGGTCCGCACGACATCGACGAGGCCGGCCCCGGCTGCGGGCACGTCGGCCACAAGCAGTCGGACCGAGTTCGTCCCGCAGTCGATGGCCGCCACTCGGGTCATGAGGAACCTCCCCTAGAGATGAAGCAGCATGCGCGTGTTGCCCAGCGTGTTCGGCTTCACGCGCTCCAGGTCCAGGAACTCGGCCACGCCCTCGTCGTAGGAGCGCAGCAGCTCCTCGTACACGTCGGGCGGTACCGGCGTACCGGTGATCTTGGTGAACCCGAAGGAGCCGAAGAACTCCGTCTCGAAGGTCAACACGAACACCCGGCGTACGCCCAGCTCGCGCGCCGCGGCGAGCAGCGCCTCGACCAGCCGACGGCCGATCCGGTGGCCCCGCCACCGGGGATCGACGGCCACGGTCCGGATCTCGGCCAGGTCCTCCCACAGGACATGCACTGCCCCGCACCCCACGACCTGGCCGTCGTGGTCGGCGACCCAGAACTCCGGCACATCTTCGTAGAGCGTGACCAGGCTCTTGGCCAGCAATCGACGATCGGCGGTGTACAGGTCGACCAGGCGACGGATGCCGCGCACGTCGGAGGTGCGCGCCCGCCGGATCGTGACCCCCGCGCCACCCGCCGTCTGCACGGGTGGAAGCGTATCGGTACCGACGACCGGCGCCGCCGGACGCGTCCTGTGACGGTCGCCCGTGTCGGCGGGTGTCTGGCGGGCGGGTGCCGTTGGTCGGGGGCCATACGTGGACGGGTGTCGCCTGGTCGACCCGACGGCCGGCCGGGCGGGGCGGAGGGGCCGCGAAGCGGCCGGTACGGTATGGGCCATCCACCGGACGGAAAGGATCTTTTCGTGTCGGACGAGACGCGCCCGAGCGAACAGCCATCGCCTGGCGTGAGCCCGGCGGGGCCCGCCACCGAGGCTTCCCCGACGCCCGCGCCCGCCGACGCTCCTGGCCCCGAGCCGATCGCCTCGGCGGCCGAGGCGCCAGCCGCGGCCCCGTCGTCGGGCCCCGCACCGTCCGCGCCCAAACCGCCCACGCTGCCGGCCTATCCGCCGCCGCCGCAGCCGACCGTGATCGTGTCGCCCCCGCCCGCGGTCACGCCGTCCCCGACCGCTGCGCCGGCCCCGACCGCTGCGCCGGCCCCGACCGCTGCGCCGGCCCCGACCACACCGCCGGCCGCAGAGCCGGCCCCGACGACCTCGCCCGCGGCGGCACCGTCCGCACCGCCAGCGGCGCCCCCGTCCCCGACCACCGAGGCCCCGTCGGCGGCCAAGACCGCCGCCCCCGCGGCGACGGTCGTTCCGGCTCCCGCGACGCCCGCGGCCCCCGCCGCGCCGACCGTGCCGGCCGCGTCGCCCACCGTGCCGGCCGCGTCGCCCACCGTGCCGGCCGCGTCGTCCACCGTGCCGGCCGCGTCCGTGGTCACCGAGGCTCCCGCCGCTCCGCCGGCCGAGGCCCCGGCGACACCCCAGGACGACAGCTCGCCCCAGGCCAGCGGCCCGACAGGGCCGCAGGCGGTGCCGGGCGGCCGGCGCGGGCGGCGGCTCGTGGGCACGGTGGTGTTCGGGACGGTCGTGGTCCTGCTGGTCGCGGCGATCGGATACCTGGTGTACCAGCGCTTCTACGCCGATCCAACGAAGAACGCGGCGGCCGGCGACTGCCTGGCCGACCTGCCGCTCCTGGCGGTCGGCGAGGACCGCGAGGTCCCGGCGGGCCGGATCGTGGCCTGCACCGACCCGGCCGCCAGGTACGTGGTCGAGGGGCGGCTCGACCGCCTCACCGAGGAGCAGGCCAGCAGCGCGACGATCTGCCAGGCCTACGAGGACGCGACGTTCATCTACCGCGCCGTGCCGCGCGGAGGTACCGGGTACGTGCTGTGTCTGCGCGCGCTCGACACGTAAGCACCGGGCCCGAGGGTCGTGCGCAACCGGTGGGCCGCGTACCCAAGGCCGGCCGGGCCGGTGCCGAGGACAACCGGGCGGCCGGCGCCCGCGACGCCGCCGAGGTGGCCCGGATCGCCGCGGCCGCGCCCGACCTGCCGGCCCTGGACGCCGCGGTCAGCGACTGCCGCGCCTGTCCCCGGTTGGTGAGCTGGCGGGAGGAGGTCGCGGCCGTCCGGCGGGCCGCCTTCCGCGACCAGACGTACTGGGGCCGCCCCGTACCGGGGTTCGGGCCGACCGACGCGCGCATCGCGATCCTGGGTCTCGCCCCGGCGGCCCACGGCGGCAACCGGACGGGCCGGGTCTTCACCGGCGACCGGTCCGGGGACGTGCTCTTCGCCAGCCTGCACCGGGTCGGTCTGGCCAATCAGGCCACCAGCGTCAGCCGCGACGACGGCCTGCAGCTGTATCACACCCGCATCGTCGCCTCGGTGCGCTGCGCCCCGCCGGCGAACCGCCCCACCCCCGACGAGCGGGACACCTGCGCCCCCTGGCTGCACCGGGAGTTCGCCCTGCTGCGACCGACCGTGCGGGTCGTCGTGGCCCTGGGCGCCTTCGCCTGGGACTCGTACTGGCCGATGCTCCGGGCCGTCTACGGCGTACGACCGCCGTCCCCGCGCCCGGCCTTCCGCCACGGCGCCCGCGTCGATCTTCCGGAAGCGCCCACGCTACTCGGGTGCTATCACGTCAGCCAACAAAACACGTTTACCGGGCGACTCACGCCACACATGCTCGATGACGTACTTCGGCACGCGGCGGGCATCGCCGGAGTAGCCTCGCAATAGTGAGGATTCTCGTTGTTGGCGCGGGGCATGTCGGCCTGTACGCCGCCCTGCGTCTGTCACGCAAGCTCCGGGCCGGCGAGGCCGAGGTCACGGTGGTTGATCCCCAGCCGCACATGACCTACCAGCCGTTTCTGCCCGAGGCGGCAGCGGGCAACATCTCGCCCCGGCACACGGTCGTGCCGCTGCGGCGTGAACTCAAACGCTGCCGGGTGCTCTCCGGCGAGGTCACCCACATCTCGCACACGGACCGGGTGGCGACGGTGCAACCCATCGTGGGCCCACCGGTCGAGGTCAGCTACGACCACATCGTGGTGGCGCCGGGGTCGGTGTCGCGGTCGCTGCCGATTCCGGGACTGCGCGAGCAGGCGGTCGGCTTCAAGACGATCGGCGAGGCCGCCTGGCTGCGCAACCACATTCTCGAACGGCTCGATGTGGCTGTCACCACCGCGGACCCGGCAACCCGACGGCGCGCCCTCACCTTCGTCTTCATCGGGGGCGGATACGCCGGCATCGAGGCATTGGCCGAGATGGAGGACATGGTCCGTACGGCCCTGCGCTACTACGAAGGGCTCTCACGGTCCGACCTTCGCTGGGTGCTGGTCGAGGCGACCAACCGGATCCTGCCCGAGGTCGGCGAGAAGATGGGCGCCCACACGGTCGACCTGCTGCGGGAGCGAGGCATCGATGTCCGCCTCGAGACGCGACTGCAGTCCTGTGTGGACGGTGTGGTGAAGCTGTCGGACGGCGACACCTTCGAGGCCGACACCATCGTGTGGACCGCCGGGGTGAAGCCGTCGCCCATGCTGGAGCGGACGGACTTCCCGCGCGACGACAAGGGTCGCATCACCTGCCTGCCGACGCTGCAGGTCGTCGACGCCCAGGGCCGGGTGGTCCCGGGTGCGTGGAGCGCGGGCGACTGCGCCGCCGTTCCGGACCTCACCGCCGACAAGCCCGGCACGATGTGCGCGCCCAACGCCCAGCACGCGATCCGGCAGGCCCGGGTGCTCGCCGACAACATCGTGGCCACGCTCCGCGGAAAGCCGCTGCGCCGCTACCGGCACCGCACGGTCGGCTCGGTGGCGAGCCTCGGCCTGTACCAGGGCGTGGCGCAGATCTACGGCATCAGCGTCCGCGGCTGGCCCGCCTGGTTCGCGCACCGGACGTACCACGTGCTGCGGGTCCCCAGCGTCAACCGCAAGGTCCGCGTGCTGGTGGACTGGACGCTCGCCCTGGTGCTGCGCCGGGAGGTGGTCTCGCTCGGTGGCCTGCACCGGCCGCGCGAGGAGTTCACCGAGGTGACGCCGCACGTGGACGAGCCCGTGCCCGAGCGCGAACCGGTGGGCGCCCGCTGAGGCCCGGACGGTTCGCTGAGGCGTCGGAAGGGCGCACGGCGCGGAAGGTTTGCTGAGGCAGCAGACCGTACGGTCGCCGGCCCACGTGGCCGCCGGACCGTACGGTCAGCGGGTGATACGCCACGTCCAGGTGTCCACAATGGGTGTTCCCGGCCCGAGCAGTTGCTCCAATGTGGACCTCAGGGCGGCGGCGTGGCGGACGTGGGCCAGCGCCACGCAGTCCGCGCGCCAGAACTCCAGGTCCGCCCGGGCCTGCGCCCGCATCTCGTCGGTGACCACGGGCACCTGGCCGGTGACGGCGACGTCGGCGAGCAGAGCCGACGTCGGCAGCTTCCACGTGCCGACCGACGCCCGGCCATTCGGGCCGTAGGCGCCGAGGAAGAACCCCTCGGGGAGGCCGAAGGCGGCGTTGGCGGCGGCGGCCCAGCGCATGGTGTCGGGTTCGTACGGTGTCGGCAACGGGACCGGGACGAGCACGCCGCCCTCGGGCACGCACTCCCGCCACGCCCCGGTGGTGATGAAAGCCGGCACCGGGTCCCGGTCCGTGGCCGGCAAGGGCTTCGGGAACAGCGGCAGCAGCGCGGCGGCGACCAGCAACGGGACGGCCGTCTGCATCCACGGGTCCACGCGCGTCGGACCGCCGAGGCGCATCGCCTCCCGCAGTGTGGCCAGGCTCCCCGCCCGGGCGGCCTGGATCGCGTCGACCAGCACCACCGCGATGAGCGGGATCAGGGCGAGCGCGTACCGGGTGGGCAGGGCCGCGTCGATCACGGGAAAGTCGGCGATGAGCCGGTAGAGGCTCGGGAACCCGGTCGGCTCGCCGTCGACCGTCACCGTCACACCCAACGACAGGTAGGCCAGCACCACCATCGCCACGGCGGCGGCGACCACGCTGGGCCTACGCCGGCGCCACACGACCAGGGCGACGAGCAGGACGATGAGGGGCGCGCCCAGGAAGGCGTTCAGTTCGGCCTCGCTGGAGGCGAGCCGTGCCGCGTCCGGCGACCCAACGATCGACAGCGGGGAATAGGCGAGATAGCTGTACACATCCGCGTAGAAGTACTCGGCGGCGAACGGGGCGTTCGGCACGTGCCGTGGGCCGGCGAACTGCATCCACAGTGGATAGACGAGCGCCAGCCCGCTCACCGACGCGGCCAGCGCCAGCCCGGCGAGGAAGGTTGGCGCTACCCGCCGGGCCCACCGCGGGCGGGTCGCCGCGTAGGCGAGCGTGAACAGCGCCAGGGTCAGGGCGGTGAGGTAGAGCACCTCCTCGCCGAGGAAGACCTGGGCGCAGACCAACGCGGCCAGCCCCAGGGACGCCGTCAGAGCCGAGCGGGGGGTGCGGGCGTGGGCCAGCCGGATGACACACCACACGATCGGCGGCACCAGCCACTGGGCGCTGATGTGCAGGTGGCTGTTCGACTGCGAGATCATCCCGGGCGCGAACCCGGTCACCAGCCCGCCGACCATCGCGGCCACCCGATCGCGCCCCAGGCCCCGGGCGAACAGCAGGTACCACCCGGTCGCGGTCGCCGCGAGGTTCAGCGGCACCAGCAGCGCGAACGACACGCTCGCCCCGAACAGCACGGTCACCGGCGCCAGCAGGATTCCGTGCAGGATGTGCGAGGCGTTGCTCATCAGGTTGACCCCGTCGGGCGAGTTCAGGCGCACCGTGTGCAGGTCCAGCTCGCCCGTCCAGAACAGGACCGCGTGGGCCAGGAACCACTCGATCAACGTCTGGTCGCCCACGTTGTGGGCCAGGGCCCGGGTGGCCGGATCGGGCCAGAGCCCGTGCCCGATCCAGGCGGCCAGGGCGAGGTAGACCAGGCCCACGCCGAGGTCGGTGCGAGCGTTCGCGGATAGTCGCGCGGCCAGGCGTCTCGCCCTCGTCACCGGCCGCCGAAGAGCCCCCGTCGTCACCACGTGCGTCACGCTATCGGCTGACGCCCGTTCACCGGATACTCTGAGCAGACGAAGGTTGTCTCACCGCGACTGACCATCGGGCAACCGGCGGCGACCAGCCCCGCGGCGCGGGGATCGACCGTACGGCGCGCGACCGCCCGGGCCCGTCGAGGCAGACCGACCTTCGTAGCCCGCCCGGGTGGTGGAATGGCAGACACGGCTGCCTTAAAAGCGGCTGCTTCGGCGTGCGGGTTCGAGTCCCGCTCCGGGCACCTGAGAGGCGACGCCCCGGCGTGCCCTGAGGCAAGTACGCCTGACCGGTCGCACCACGACCACGCCCGGTATGTCCCACTGCAGTCGAAGCTGGCTGCACGGCCGTCGGGCCTGGTTGACCAGGGTCAAAGCCGGGTCTACCTCAGCCGGCGCTCGGTCACCGCAGTCGGAGCCAGGCGCCCTCTTCATCGACCTCGATGACCGGCCGGACGGGCTCGGACACGTCACGGTGCGCGGCGGCCGCGAGCGCCGAGGCCACGTCGGCGAAGCCGGCCAGGTCGGTGAGGACCTGCCGGGTCGGCGGCAGCATCGGCAGGCGGCTCAGCGCCTCGGCCGGCGGCACCCACAGCGCGTGGTCGGCCTCCCCGGACGGGTCGACGGGCGACTGCCCCTCGGGCAGGGGCGCGAGGAAGAAGAACGTGTCGAAGCGGCGCGGCTCGAACTCCGGGGTGAGCCAGCGGGCCCACGGGGCGAGCGCGGTTGTGTCCAGCGTCACGTTGGTCTCCTCGGCGACTTCCCGGACGGCGGCGTGCAGAACGGCCCGGGCGGTCGCCGGAGGCAGCCCCATGCGGCCGATCACCGAGCCATCGGAGCCCGGTTGGGAGCCATCGGCACTCGGCTCGGTCGGCGGCTCGGTGCCGCCAGCCCTGATCGGGTCATCTGGGGTGGTATCAGCCGGCGCACCATCCACCGAAGCCAGGTCGGCCGAGGAGACGCTGCCACCCGGAAAGGCGTACATACCGGGCGCAAACGCCATCGTCGCCGCACGGCGCTGGGTGTAGATCTCCAGCCGGCCCTGGTGGTCGCGGAGCAGGACGACCGTGGCCGCCAGGCGGGGCACGGCCGGCGCGGCTCCTGACTCCCGAAAGCGCTGCGCGTGCTCGGCGAGCCAGCGCGGCGCCGCGACCCGGTCCGGTCCACCGTCGACTGCCACGCGTGGACCATAGCCAACCCGGTCGGACCGGCCGACACCCACCGCCCGGAAAGTGGAGACGGCCATCGCAGGAGCACCAGGCGGTGGGCTTCGCATTCTTCGCGTGTGCGCGTGGCGGCGTTACGCTGTTGACTGCTTCTTTGACACAAAACAAATCAGGAGGCGTACGTGCGTAGCTCCAACCCGGTGCTCACCCGGCTGACGCCGGAGACCCACACTGCGCCCGCACCCGGGTACGGTGCCGGGTACGGCTCGCCCTACCCGACGTACCAGGAGCCGCCCACGTATGTGGCGCAGCAGGACCGCATGACCATCGACGACGTCGTCGTCAAGACGGTCAGCCTGCTGGGCCTGGTCGTCCTCGCTGGTGTGGCGACCGCAGTGGTCCTGCCCAACGAGCTGCTGGGCGTGGCGTGGATCGGCGGCGCCATCGTCGGCCTGGTCCTGGGCCTGGTCATCTCGTTCAAGCGGCTCGTCAGCCCGCCGCTGATGATGGCCTACGCGGTCGTCGAGGGTGTCTTCCTCGGGGCTGTCTCCGAGTTCTACCACGCCATCTCTCGCGGCATCGTCACGCAGGCGGTCATCGGCACCTTCGCGATCTTCTTCGTGATGGCCGGGCTCTACAAGGCCAAGGTCATCCGCGCCACGCCGAAGTTCGCCCGCTTCATGCTCGGAGCGGTCATCGCCGCCGTGGTCGTGATGCTGGTGCGTCTCCTCATGGGCCTCTTCATGGCGGACAGCCCGCTCTCCAACGGCAGCTCGTTCTCGATCCTGGTCAGCCTCGGGATCATCGTGATCGGCGCGCTGACCTTCATCCTCGACTTCAACCAGATCGAGCAGGCGGTGGCCCAGGGCGCGCCGAGGAACATGGCCTGGCTGTGCGCCTTCGGCATCCTGGTCGGCCTGATCTGGGTCTACCTCGAGGTGCTGCGCCTGCTCAGCTACCTGCGCGGCTCGGAGTGACCCCCACCGAGTGACCTTCGTGCCCAAGAGCAAGCCTGCGCCAGCGGCCGTGCGACTCCGCGCGGCCGCTGGTCGTTTGATACGCCGGGTCGAGCACTGGAGCCCGGACCGCTGGTCCCAACCGGCCCGGCCGGTCCCCGACCCTGCCGTTGATCTAGGGCAGAGAGTGGTGCCTGGAGATCAACTCACCACTCCAAGCCCTAGATCAACGGGGTCTGGGGGCGAGACGACGGGGTCGGGGGGCGAGACGACGGGGTCGGGGGAAACGCGGGCCGAGGTGGTACACGCGCTGGTCCAGCGTCTGGCCGACCTCTGCGCCCGTCTGGAAGGCCGGCCGGCGCAGCCCGTACCCCGGTTGGACAACGACCTGTCCCTGCCCGATCAGCTCCAGGTGATGGTGGCCGACCTCGCCCTGGCCGGGGCGAGCGACGAGGAGATCCACGCCGCCATCGCCGACATCGAGGCCACGGCCGAACGCCTGTAGCCGCCTGCGGCCCGACCGACGGTCAGTCGTTGATCGACGACGGAAGCCCGGCGGCCGCGGCGAGCTCCGGGAAAAGCGCGTGGGCGATGACCCGGTACCCGTCGGCGGACGGGTGGAAGCCGTCACGGCACAGCATCCCCGCGTCGGCCCGGAACACCGGTCCGGCCTGGCCGCCGAGATCCACCACGGCCGCCCCGGCCGACCGGGCCGCGCTGGCCTGAGCCCGGGCCACCCGACGCCCGTACCAGCCGGCGAGCTGCCGCAACGGCGGGGCGAGAGCCCGTACCGCGCCCAGGTCGGGGCAGGTGCCCACGACCACCGAGGTCCCCCCGTCGCGCAGCCGGCGGACCGCCGTGGCCAGATGGGCGGCCGCCTCGCCCGGGCGGACCAGATGCGTGGCGTCGTTGGTCCCCACGAGGATCACCGCGACGTCTGGCTTGGTCCCGAGCTGCGCCCGGGCTACCTGGGTGGCGAGGTCGGCGCTGCGGGCACCGGCAACGGCCACGCTGGACAGCGTCACGTTGGCCCCGGCGTCGCTGAGCATGCGGATCAGCTGACCGCCGAGGGTCTGCTCCGCGGTGTCGACCCCGACGCCGAGGGCGAGGGCGTCACCGAGCAGCATCAGGCGCAGCGGGGCGCCGCCCTTCTCGCTGGCCATACCGCGCACGGTGAGCCCCAGGTCGGGCTTGGCGTAGGTACGCGAGCGGGCCGCGACGATCTCGGCGGCGAGCAGCGCAGCTCCGCCGAGCGTGCCGGCGAGGAACGCGATCCCCGCCCCCTTCGCGAGGCGCCGAACCGCCCGGCGAGCGTTCATGGCCACCTCCGTGCCCCGTTGCGCCACCCGGCGCGTCTACGCGCTCGAGTGCGACTGTGACACGCAGGGTACGGCTCCGCCCGGCGTTCGCCCAGCCACGCCGGCGTCTGCTCCTTTCGTGGCGTCCTCGGCCCGGGCACCACCCCGGATACCAGCCGGCGCCGTCCGGCCGTCGGCACGCGCACCACCCTCGGCCCGGGCAGTGTCTCCGGCGGCCGAGGCTCCCCCGGCGCCCCGCCCGTCAGCGTCGGCGTTCCGGCTCGCGACCGTACGGTCGAGGACCGCGAACACCGTCGGCAGGACCACATCGACCGCGGCCCGGTACCCCGCGGCCGACGGGTGATAGCGGTCGGGCCCGAAGAGCGTGTCGGGATCGGCGTCGAACACAGGGCCCAGCAGCTCGCCGAGGGGCACCGTACGGGCGCCCTCGGCTTCGACCACCTTCCGCTGCGCCCGCGCCATCTGCCGACTCCACCGCCGCACCAGCCAGCGCAGGGGCGGCATGATCGGCGGGATCGTGCCCAGGTCGGGGCAGGTGGCCACGACGACCTCGCTGCCGGCCCGCCGCAACGCACGCACGGCTTCGGCCAGGAACGCCACCGCCTGCTCCGCGTCGACGCTCCCGGTCACGTCGTTGGCGCCGATGAAGATGACGGCGATGTCGGCCCCGCCGGCATCGAGGACGTTCTCCGCTTGCGCGGGCAGCCAGGCCGACGGGGAGCCGACTGCGGCGGTGCAGATGAGCAGGACCGGCCGCTGGGCGTGGTCGGCGATCGCGGTGGCGAGCATGGCGCCCGGCGTCTGCGCGCGGGTGTGTACCCCGTAGCCGGCGGCGGTGGAGTCTCCGAGCACGGCGAGCCTGATCGGCTCCCCCTCGTACTGCCGGCCGTACCGGCCACCGCACTGGGGTGGCGGCGCCTGCGCTCCGGGGATGGTCCGGCGGGCGTAGAGCACCTGACCGCTGATCAGTCCGGCGACCAGGGCGCCCGCCATGGTGGCGGCGCCGCCGACGTACGCCGCGAGCGTCCGGTACCGCCGCTGCCGCATCTCTCCTCCCCATCGCAGGACCGCGCCGTTGCCAGCCCCTGGATCTTCGAGCGTACCCAGACCTGGCCATTGGAAAAGCCGGCTATCGTTGGCGCATGTCACCAGGCCCACGCCGGCGCGCCGCACTGCTGGCCCTCATCCGCGCCTTTCGGCCCGGGACGCCGGGCCTGGGCCGTCGCCTGGCTGCCCTGCCCCGCATGATCATGGCGTCGATCCGCGGTGAGTACGACGGCTGGCCTCGGCTGCTGCTGATGGCGGGCGCAGCGCTCTACATCGTTTCGCCCGTCGACCTCTTCCCCGAGCTGGTCTTCCTGGCCATGGGCGTGATCGACGACGTATTCGTGGCCACCTGGCTCGCCGGGGCCGTCCTGTCGGAGACCGAGCGGTTCCTGGAGTGGGAGAAGTCCCGCGGCCGCGGCCCGTCGGTGATCGACGCCGAGGTCCTCCGGTCCTGAGCCCTGGATCACCGAGAGCGGGAATGCGGGGGTAGGTTCGGCGCATGCGCTACGTCGACAACGTCGTCGAACTGATCGGCAACACCCCCTTGGTCCGGCTGCACCGGGTCACCGAGGGTATCTCCGCGACCGTCCTGGCCAAGGTCGAGTACCTCAACCCGGGCGGGAGCGTTAAGGACCGGATCGCGCTGCGGATGATCGAGGACGCCGAGCGGGCGGGCCTGCTGCGCCCCGGCGGCACGATCGTCGAGCCGACCAGCGGCAACACCGGCGTGGGCCTCGCCCTGGTCGCGCAGCAGCGCGGCTACCGGTGCATCTTCGTCTGCCCCGACAAGGTGAGCGAGGACAAGCGCAACGTCCTGCGCGCCTACGGGGCCGAGGTGGTGGTCTGCCCCACCAACGTCGCGCCCGAGGACCCCCGCTCCTACTACCGGGTCTCCGACCGCCTGGCGGCCGAGATTCCGGGCGCGTACAAGCCCGACCAGTACCGCAACCCGGCCAACCCGCGGTCACACTACGAGACAACCGGTCCGGAGATCTGGGAGCAGACCGAGGGCCGGATCACCCATTTCGTGGCGGGCGTGGGCACCGGCGGCACGATCTCCGGCGTGGGGCGCTACCTCAAGGAGGTCTCCGGCGGGCGGGTCCGGGTGATCGGCGCCGACCCCGAAGGATCTGTCTACAGTGGAGGAACAGGGCGACCGTACCTTGTGGAGGGTGTCGGCGAGGACTTCTGGCCGGAGACCTACGACCGTACGATCTGCGACGAGATCATCGAGGTCTCCGACAAGGACTCCTTCGCGCTGACCCGCCGCCTGGCCCGCGAGGAGGGCCTGCTGGTGGGGGGATCGTGCGGCCTGGCCGTCGCGGCGGCGCTCGAGGTNGNCCGCCGNGCCTCGGCNNNCGACGTNATCGTGGTGCTGCTGCCCGACGGTGGCCGCGGATACCTCTCCAAGATCTTCAATGATGACTGGATGGCCCGGTACGGCTTCCTCCGCCCGGACTCGGCCGAGGCCACGGTGGCCGACGTGCTCGCGGGCAAGCCGGGCGGGCTGCCCCCGCTGGTGCACGTGCACCCCAGCGAGACCATCCGCGAGGCGATCGACCTCATGCGGGAGTACAGCGTCTCCCAGCTGCCGGTGCTGCGGGCCGAGCCGCCGGTGGTGACCGGCGAGGTCGCCGGGTCGNTCTCGGAACGGGACCTGCTCGACGCGCTCTTCACCGGGCAGGCGGCCCTGCACGACATGATCGAGCGGCACATGGGCCCGCCCCTGCCGATGATCGGCGGCGGGCAGCCGGTGGCCGAGGCGGTGGCGGTGCTCGAGAAGGCTCCCGCGGCCATGGTGCTCATCGACGGCAAGCCGGCCGGGGTGATCACCCGCCAGGACCTGCTCACCCACCTCGGCTCTCGCTGACCTCCCCGGCGCGACGACGGGACGTCCCACACGGCGATGGGGCGTCCCGTGCGGCGCGGGCGTCCCGCGCGGGGCGTCCCGTGCGGCGACGGGTTCCGCGGGCCGGGCCCAACGGCGGCCACGTCAAGGGCGGCCACATCAGGGGCGGCCGCGTCAGGGCGGTCGGCCGCGCGCGGGCCGGGCCGCGCTCAGTCGAGCGGGGCCGGGATGGCGATCACGTCGACGAAGGCGCCCCGACGCAGCACCGTCAGCGGCAGCCGGGCGCCGATGGCCGAGCCGAGCATGAGGCGCTGAACGTCCTGTACGCCCTGCACGGGCCGGCCGCCCGCGTTCACCATGATGTCGCCGATGTACAGGCCCGCCTTCGCCGCCGGGCTGCCCGGGATCACCTCCACCAGGCGCAGGCCGCGGCGCTGCTTCAGGTTGCTGGCGACCGGCGGGGGCAGCATCACGGGTACGCCGGCGATCCCCAGCCAGGCCCGCCGGACCCGGCCGGTGGAGATGAGCTCGGAGATGATCGATCGTGTCGTCGAGTTGATCGGCACGGCCAGGCCGAGCCCGATGCCGGCCACCGCCGTGTTGATGCCGACGACCCGGCCGTTGGAGTCGGCCAGCGCTCCGCCGGAGTTGCCCGGGTTGAGCGCGGCGTCGGTCTGGATCACGTCGTCGATCATTCGGGCGCGGCGACCGTCACCGACCGGCAGTGAACGCCCCAACGCGCTGATGACGCCCGCGGTCACCGATCCGGCCAGCCCGAGCGGGTTGCCCACCGCGATGACGAGCTGCCCGATCCGCAGGGTGTCGGCGTCGCCGAGCGTGGCCGGGGGTGCGCCGCCGTCGCGCACCCGTAACACCGCGAGGTCCGACAGAGGGTCGGCCCCGACGACGTCGAAGCGGCTCTGCGTGCCGTCGGTGAACTCGGCCAACCCCGCGTGGGCGCCGGCCACCACGTGAGCGCTGGTCAGGAGGAAACCGTCCTCGGTGAACGAGACGCCGGAACCGGCGCCTTCGCCTCGGGAGGTACGTACGGTCAGGGCGGCGACGCTCGGCAGCACCTTGGCGGCGACGGCCGAGACGACGGTCGAGTAGGCGTCCAGCGCCTCGGTCTCGGTGGGCATACGAGGTTCCGGGGTGCGCGGGGTGTCGGGGGTGGATTGGGCCGGCATATGGGTGACAACACTGACCGGCGGCGCGTCATTCACGTCGGGCGTTCGCCTGCGGCGAAGAGGATTCCACGCCATACCACATAGCCAACCATCCACGCGCAATCTGGGCCAGCGCCCGTCCGGCCGCGAGCGCCCTCAGGTCAGGCACACATCGAGCCCGCAGATCAGGAGCACCTCGCGCCCTCACGTCAGGCACACCGCGGGCCCTCACGTCAGGCACACCGCGGGCCCTCACGTCAGGCACACCTCGGGCCCTCAGGTCAGGCACACCTCGGGCAGCTCGAACCAGCGCAACTCCTCGAACCCAGGCGAGACGCGGCCGGTCAGGTCGGTGTCCGGGCTCTCCGACGGCGCCTGCTCGGCCAGCCGGGTGAACAGGTCCCGGGCGTACGCCAGGTACTCGGCCAGGGCCGACTCGTCGGCCCGCTCGTGCCGAGAGGGCCACCGTAGCGCCCCGGTGGCGTCGAAGCTGAGCTGGCTCAGGCGCAGCGGCGGCTCGACCAGGCCGGCCCGGTGCCGCCACAGGCCGGTCGCGGGGTTGAACCGGTACTCCGGCAACAGCAGCCAGCCGTGGCGGGCCACCAGATCGACGGCGTCCACGATGTACTGGAACGTGGTCTCGGAGATGAAGTAGTTGAAGCTGACCCGAACCCAGCCTGGTTTGATTCCCTCACATCCATTGATGATTTCCCGCTCGAACCGGTGCGAGCGCTCCAGGTCGATGCCGAGCAACCGGTGACCGTACGGGCCGGCACAGGAACAGCCGCCCCGCGCCTGGATGCCGAACAGGTCGTTGAGCACCGCCACCACGAAGTTGTGGTGCAGGTACCGCCCGTTGGGCCGACGCACCACAAAGGACAGGATGGACAGGCGCCGCGCCTCGGTGTTGCCGAGGAGCGTGATGTACGGGTTCGCCTGCCACGCCTGCACGGCCCGACGCAGGAAGTACTCCTCGTGCGCGCGGATCACGTCGGTGCCGACCGCCCGCTTGAGCGCGAAGACCAGGCCGGCCCGGATCGACTCCACGATGGCCGGCGTCCCGCCCTCCTCGCGGTGGGCCGGGTCGGTCAGGTAGTGGTGCTCGAACTCGTTGACGTAGTCCACGGTTCCGCCACCGGGGACCGTGGGCACCCGGTTGCGCAGCAACTCCCGTCGCACGACCAGGACCCCCGGAGTGCCCGGCCCGCCCACGAACTTGTGCGGCGACAGGAACACCGCGTCCTTGTACGCCAACGGGTAGCGTGTACTTCTGCCATACATCTCAATATCGACGTACGGTCCGGCCGCGGCGAAGTCCCAGAACGACAGCGCCCCGTAGCGGTGCAGCAGGTCGGAGATGGCGTGGGTGTCCGACATGATGCCGGTGACGTTCGAGGCGGCCGAGAACGAGCCGATCTTCAAGGGGCGCTCGGCGTACCGGCGCAGCTGTTCTTCGAGCCGGACCACGTCGATGTACCCGTCGTGGTCCTCGGGAATGACGACGACGTCGGCGATGGACTCCCGCCAAGGCAGGTCGTTGGAGTGGTGCTCGAACGGACCGATGAACACGACCGGACGCTCGCGCTCCGGAATCTGCCGGGAGAAGCCGTACCGGTCGTCGAGTTCGGTCGGCAGCCGGATGCCGAGGATGCGCAGCATCTTGTCGATGGCGCCCGTCGCGCCGGAGCCGGTGAAGATGACCACCGTCTCGTCGTCGCCACCCACGGCGGTCCGGATGATGTCGCGGGCATCCTCACGCAACCGCGTGGTCTGCAGGCCCGTGCCGGAAGACTCGGTGTGCGTGTTGGCATAGCGCGGCAATACCTCGTCGCGGATAAAATCCTCAATGAAGCCCAGGCTGCGACCGGAGGCCGTGTAATCGGCATAGACCACGCGTCGGGGCCCGAACGGCCCCCACATGAGCTGGTCATCCCCGATGACGCTGTCCCGGATTCGGCACAACAACGGGCTGTCGGGTGGAGCGTCGACCATGGCTCATTATGCGTCGCACCGGCTGTGCGGCCATAAGAGCGCGGCCGTTCCTACGATCACGACGAAGCACCCGGAAGGTTGTATTTCCGGCAAGGGGAGGCGTCGTGAGCGTAGTCACCGTACGGTCGACTCCGATCGATGGCGACCTGCCCGAGGGCGACTGCCCGAACGACGTCGTCGACCGCCTGCTGTGGCGCAACGCCCAGCGCATCATGAGTCGCCACTCCATTCGCCTCGACGGAACCTGCCGCTGGTGCGCCCAGGCTGCCCCGTGCGACGCTCGCCGGCTGGCCGTCCGGGCGTTGGAGGTGGCGCGCCTGCCCTGGCGGGAAGCCTGGCACGCCCGCAACGAAATCACGAGCCTGCTGCCGGTGGTCGAGGCCCAACTGCGCCGCACCAGCCCTTCGCCCAACCGCTCCACCGACGGTCACCGGGCGGACAACGGACCGTCTGAGCGCTCCCGTCCGGTTGCCCGGATCCGGACGCGCACCTGGGTTCGGGTCAGTGTCCGCGCCGCCCCAGCCAACCGAAACACCACCGACCATCTCCCGGCCGGCCGACCCTAGCGTCGCCGGCCACGCCGCGGCCGCCGTTCGCGCCACCGCCAGCGCACGCCGGCCGCGCCCCGCCCGGACGGACCGGCAAGCCTCCGCCGGCCAGCGCGCCACCGGCCAGGCGCGACATCCGTCACAAACGGGCGGGCCCGGTGGGCGAGGGCGCGCCGCCGCCACTCACCGCGCGCCCTCGCTCACCGCTAGGCTCTCGCTCCGCCGACCGGGCCCGGCGGCCGCGAAGGCTGGCTACGGTGACTGGCATGGCCACGCTGCTGTCCACCGACGAACTGCCGGACCGACTCGCCACGCTCACCGGCTGGTCGGGCGACACGACCGCGATCGCGCGAAGCGTCGAACTGCCCACCTTCCCGGCGGCGATCGAGGTCGTCAACCGGGTCGCGCAGGTGGCGGAGGAGATGAATCACCACCCGGACATCGACATCCGGTGGCGGACCCTGCGCTTCGTCTGCACCACCCACTCGGCCGGCGGAGTGACCGACCGGGATGTCGAGCTCGCCCGGCACATCGACGAGATCGTGGCGACCGCCCTCGGGTAGAAGTCCCGGCCTCTCAGCCGATCCCGGAGTTCTCAGCCGTCCCGACCGGTCAACCGGTCTCGATGGACCAGCCGGTGTGGGCGTCTCAGCCGGCCTCGACCGGGTCCGGGGTGGCGCTGCGCTCGGGATCGGCCGTCTCTTCGGCCGGTTGGGCGCCGACCGCGACCGCCGGCTCGGTGCTCGCCCCGGCTGGCGCGGCCGTGGCCGGGGTCAGTTCCTTCCCGGCCGGTGACGTTGCCGCCGATGCGTCCGTAGCGGGTGACGTCGCCCCCGATGCGTTCGCGGCCGTTGCCTGCACGGCGGACTTGGCAGCCGATGACCTGACTGCCGACGACTTGGCAGCCGGTGTCTTGGCCGCCGATGGCTTGGTTGCCGATGCCTTCCTGGCCGCCGCCTCCGCGACCGTCGCCTCGGCGGCCAGCGCCCGCGCCTGGTTCACCAGGCCCACGACATGGGCACGGCTCTCGGGGCCGGGCGGGAACGAGACGGTGTGGTACAGGCCGTCCCCCACCACGGTCACCTGCACCGCGCCGGCCAAGTGGTGCTTCTTGATGCGCAGGAACAGCAGGGGCACGAGCAGGATCCCGAAGACCGCAGCGAGCACGCGCGCGTAGCGTGGCGTCTTCGCTACGACCGTGGTCGTGTCCCGTACCGTCCACGTCGTCCCCGCGAGCGGGAAGCGCCCACGCGGGACCAGCACCGAGTCAGGAGTGACGAGCACATCGCCGATCGTCACTACCACACCCTGGTATCCCGGGCGGGCGGCCCCACCGGGCCCGGGGTCGTCGTGGCCGCCCGGCGCCTGAGCGTTCACGGACAGGTCGGACACGTCTTTCACGGTAAGCGCGCCCACGGCCGAACCCGGGCAGGCGCCCCGCTTCGGCCGGCGTGTCAACCTTCCGACTCACCCGTTACCTCTCCGCCCACCCTGAACCGCCCACGCCCCCGGACCGCCCACGCGCCCGGCGCTGCGGCGCCTCGCGCGAGACCCATGATCACCGTGAGGCAGTCGTGCCCGTCACGCCGTACGAACGCCTCACCCCGATCACGCCGTTTGATCACGGTGAGGCGACCGCGCACGCTGGAACGTACGACCGCCTCACGCCGATCATGGGGCGGACCGCCCGCAGTGGGCAGACCCCCAGCGTCAGGGCGCCACCCCAGCGTCAGGGCGCTTCACCCCAACGTTGGGCGCCTCACCCCAGGAACAGGCGGCGAGCTCGCGGGCCCGGGCCACCTGGTCGTACACCCGCTGGGCAGTCGTCGGCCCGACCGCCACGTGGGTGGTATGAGAGAAGCCCTCGCCAGCCACGGTGACGACGACGAATCCGAAGTACCGCTTCTCCCTGATCAGCAGGAATAGCAACCCGAGCAGGCAGAGCGGCAACAGGAGTATCCCGAGGACGATCGCATAGGTCGGGGTGACCTCGCTCTCCTGGGTGAGGTCCTGCGCCGTCCAGGTCGTCCCGCGCAGGGGGTAACGGCCCTGCGGGACCTGAACGCTGTTCTCCGTGACCACGATGTCGCCGATGACGAGCGGGGGCTGGCCCGGCCCACCCAGGTCGCTTGGCGGACGCCCACCGGGAGGCGTCGGCCGGAGAAGATGCGGTGGGGGCCCGACGGGTATGTGGGGATTCCACGCCAGCCGCCCCGGGTCGACGGGCGTTGAGAACCCAGCGGACGCATCGCTCACGCCAACAACGGTAGTCAATGTGACCCGTACGGCGCAGCCCTATTACTTCTCGGCCCGGCCTGGCGCAGTGCCGAGGTCGCCCACGCATGAGCACGCGTTGGACGGCCGGTATTGCGCCAACGGCTACGCTCGATAGATGTCCGAATCGCTGCTGCATCGGTGAACGGCAGTTCACTGGATACCCAGGCGAGGCGGTGAACCGTGGCTCGGCTGTTTCGAGACCTCCTGACCTCCGTCGTCGTGTTCGTCGCCGCCTCGCTGGTCGTCTACGCCATCCGAGGCACGATGAACCTGGCCATGCAGGCAACGGCGCTGGGCTTGGTCATACTGTTTTGGATCATTCGATGGTTCTGGCAGCGCCGCCGCGAGCAACGCACCGGCGTCCCGCACCCATAGGCGCAATCCGGCTCCCGACGTGATCCGTTGAAGCGATAGCGCCGTCACAGGATCGATTGGCGCCTGAACGGCGATCGGTTGGTCAGCCCAGGGCTGTGGCGTCGCTCTGGTAGCTGGCCACCGAGCGACCACATCAGTGGGATACGACGTTTCGCCAACCTCGTGGGCGTTCGCACAACTGTGCACCTTGGCCGGTGGAACGGTGCAGCCCCGTATTGTCGGTCGGGGCCGATGTGCGTGCCGTGGTATCCAGGACATATGCAGAGGCCCCACGGTCGATATCACGGAGCCGGATGGGTCATTGACCTGTCGGCGGGCGATGTCATGGAAGCGGACCGGCTGACGAGCATTCACGAAGCCTGGCACGACCGGCTCCAGTTCACCACGATTTATGGGCTCTTGATACAGGTTCTGTGGGCCATGGGTGATGCGTCCGGCGACGACCGCTGGTCGCTGCAGGCCGATGCACTACTGGACGGCGCGATTCGCACTCATGAGGAGTTCGCTTCCTGGATGACCGAGTTGCTTGCCGGGCCCGCCCGCGCGTCGCTCCGCACGGGTTACCCGCTCTACGCCGGTCATGCCGACCGCGCCCGCCAGCGCATCGCCCTCAGCGGCAGTGACTACGTACTCGCCCATGCGATCAACGCCGTTTACCGGACCGCGATGCAGCCGGCAATGGTGGCCGCCGCCGTCGGCGGGCCAAGCCCACGTCGGCTCGAGCAGATGACCGCGGCGGCCTTTCCGAGGACGGCTCGGCCCGATCACCGTCTACGCGTGCTGTCCAGCCAGCTTCGCCGGCACGGCTGGGGTGACGCGCTCGCATCAGTCAGCGGCGGATTGCACACCATCCAGGACTATGCGGATCAGGCCGACGACGCGTGGGAACACGTCAGTCGTTGCTTCTACGAGCGATGCGTGACGCTGCTGCGTCAGGCCGGTTGCGAGACACTGCCGTACGAGGGACAGCTGGCCTACGCGGATGCCCTGCATGAGCGGGCCGTGGGCACCATCGGTTCATCGATTCGCCTCGTACCGGCCAGCGCGAGCACCGAAGGCTCTCAGTCCGACGCCGATGTCGTTCTCCGAGCCGTGGAGGCGGAGCGACTCAAGCTCCGGACCCCTTTGCCGGCGACCATGCTCGGCCCGGACACGGCGCCCGCCGTCCTGATCTCCGGCCGCGGCGACGCCAAGCATCTGTTCGTCGCCATCCGCCCGACCGCCCGGGTCCGCACTCAGTACATCCTCGACCGGCCGCTTACGTCACCTGGCCGGTTCGTCGCTCTTGTTCGCAGCAGCCAGCGCACGGACGGGCCACGCACCGTCGCGGTGCTGGATGTCACGGATCGTCCGGTGGCTGAGTTGACGGCTGCGGGTGTGCCGGTGCTGACCAGCATCAGTATGTCCGCGTTGGCCGACGACAGCGTTCGATCCCGCTGGGCGGCTCTGCTGAGCGTGGGCGCGAGCACCGTCCTGGTCGATGTATCGCCGACCAGACACCTGCGGCTCTGGCTTAGCACGCCGAACCACCTGCTGCGCTATGCGATCGTGCGATACCAGGCAGCCGACCGCATCGTCGTCGCGGTTGTCTGGCAGCTATCGACACCGTCCGGCGCACGATCGCGGCTACATATCGCGATCACTACCCCGACCTACGCGGCGGCGTTGGAGGTGTGGCTCGACAGCCATCCCGACCTCCGGGCGTGTGCAGTGCGCGACGATAGTCTGGCCGATCAGCACGAGACACTGCTGACCACCACCATCGGCCACCTTCTCGCCGAGGAGCCATATTTCGACTTCCAGGCAGGAGCTGACGGATGAATTCGGAGCCCCCCGTGCTGGCGACGCTGCCGCTACAGTCGCTGACCGACGCCCAGGTCCGGCAGTTGCTGTTCGAGTTGACGGGCATCGACCCAGCCAACAATCCGGACGTGTGGGAGGCGTGTGAGGACGCCATTCTCGCCGCTGTCAACGCCGAACGCGGACTGCACATGCGACCCGGAGGCTGGACGGTCGACCTGACCGACAGCACCGCCAGGTTCGTCGTGGCAGCCGCGCTGATCGCCGCCTGCCTGTGGTACGTGGGGCTCGACCAACTTCCAGCCATTCTCCTGCCACAGGTACTGCCGATCTTGTTCGACATCAAGAAGGCTCGGCTGAGCCGCAGCGATCAGCGACTGTTGCTGCACCTTCGGCTGGCCATGACCGCCGAACAGATGCAGTACCCGTGGCCGCCCGAGGCTCTGTACGGCCGGCTGCCCGATCATCTGCGGTCGGTCGTTTCTCAGGAAGACTTTGAAGACTTCATCCGGCGACTTGTGCACGTGGGCGAGGCCGACGACGCCGGCCATGACGAGGTGCGGATCAGACCTGCGGGTAAGGCAGCCTGGTTACGTATAACCATTCGCTGACTGGGTTGGTGCCGCCAGCGACGTCCGGACCGCTCCTCGGGGGTTTCAAGTTGGCGGCCAGCGCCGTCGTGAACGCCCACCGGGCAGGTCAGGCCGTTCGGCCGTGGCCTGTACGGTCCCGACCGACAAGGCACGCGACCACCAGGTCGTGGCCGGTGCGCCGCCGCCCGGCAGGCGGCGCACCGAAAGCAAGGACCAGGCGTCCATCCAGCGCTAGAAACCGCCGGCCGCGTTGCACTTCACACCCTGGTTGATGCAGTTGCGCACCCGCGCCGCGAGCGCCTCCTCATCCCACCCGTTGAAGAAGTCGGCGTGCATGGACACCGCGTTGCCGGACGAAAGCGTGATTCCCTCGGTGTACCCGCTCAGCGGGTATCCGATGACGAACGAGATGTTGGGAATCGGGATGGGGTGGGACGCCGGGCATTCGCCAAGGTGGTTCCCGTTGGCCACATGGTCTTTGTGGTTCGGACTGTCGAGGTGCTTGCCGTCCCAGCAGTCCGCGAAGGTCACCTGCCGCACCAGATGGGCGGTCGGCGCGCAGATCGGAAACTCGCCATCCGCGGTCCGCCCGATCTCCCCGCCGATGCCGGCGCACCAGAAGTGGTTGCCGTGCGGGTCGGACTGCTTCGTCGCATCGCCCGTGATCATGCGAAAGCCAGGCGGGAACGGTTGCGTGCGGCTCGGATCCTTGAGCCGCGATCCATAGTAGACAGTCACCTCGATGGGGTCGACCACCTTCCCATGCTGGTACAGAGTAGGGATCCAATATGCCGACTTGTCCTCGCTCGGGTTGCACGTCGTGGCGGTTGCGGCGTACAGCGATGCGGTGGTCGTCGCCGCGTTCGTCGTCGTGTTGCCCCAGAAGGTGTGGTTGTGGGACGCGCCCGGCAGGCCCGGGAACACGATCGGGTCGTCGTCGGCGTGGTGGCTGATCTTGCACGACGCGTGGAACTCAGGCACCGCCACCGGATTCCCGGTGACCGGGCGGGGAGTCCGGGCGAAGAACTGCGCGGTCTTGGCGGCCAGTTCGGCCTGGTCGACCGGAATCCAACCGCCGAGCGGTGCGCCGACGGCCCTGGTCGGCGTGCCCGGTGACGGTGAGGAACCGGTGCTCGGAAGGCCGGCACCCGGGACGTCCGTCGGCCCGATCGAACCGGTGTCCGCCGGATTCGTGGGTTGGCCCAACGCTGAATCGAACGGCGACGGCTGGGCGCTCTGGTTGGACCCGGCTCGTACAAGAACGACCGATGCCGTGACGGTGCCCGCGACGATGATGACGGCGGCCGTCATGGCCAGATACGGCCAGTAGCGTGTGACGTATCGTGGGATGGACAAGCGATTCATCTGACGTCCTCGGTGTCCAAGGCTTGGTTGATATTCCACGTACGGCAGCCACGACCATCCGGTTCACACACGCCGGTCATCCGCCCTGCCGGCAGCGCAGGGCCGCGACAGTGGTCGCGCGCAGTTCCACCATGGACTGCGCCACGGTGCGCACGGCCGGATCGCTGCCGTTGTCGACCTCCGCCTGGGCAACCCGCAACGATTGGTTCAAGTGCCAGCAGAGCACCTCACGCGCCACGGTGTCACGGTCCGAACCCGCTTCAACCCTGGCGAGCTGGTCAACGGTTACGTACCCGGGCATGTCCATGCCGGCGTGCAGACCCTGCTCCGCGACACCGCCGGCCTCGAGTGCCGCGCGTAGCTGAGCAGTCTCGTCCGGGTAGCTTCGCAGCAGCATCACGGCCGCATCGCGCAGGTCAGCGGCCACGGAGCCGTCGACGAGGAGATCGAGCAGAGGGAGCGCCCGCTCATTCATCGGAATCATCAATTCGATGAAGGCGATGTCGGTCGGGCTCAGCGACACGGACGGCGCGGCGCCCACCGGTGGAGTCGCGCCGGGCGACCCCGGTAACGTGCTGCCGGCGGCTGGGGCGGCTTCGGACTGGCTGGGGGTGTCGAGCAGCCACTGGACCGTTACGACCACGGCGACGGTAACGGCGACCATGGCAACCGCCGTCACCGTGGCGCCGTAACGCCGGCCTGGAGCATCGGTTGACACGTCCATGGTTTCGTACGAGAGGCTCAGTTGGTTCAACGTATGGCCGATCGAGCGACGCCACACGAGCCGAGCACGTGAACCGTCCACGGGGGCCGTACGTATACCCGGTCGCGCCCGGCCATACCTGGCCCGGGAGCCGCTACCGGCGTTCCACCGAAGCGACCTCGGGCCATGACCGCCTACTCGAGCACGTCGTCGCTTCGTCGGTCTGCCTTCTGATCGTTGGGAGCAGTTCGTGTCGTACCCCCCGGTCGGTAAGCCGGACGCGATCGGGACGCGTCCGCAGCCGCGGTCGCGTCCCGGCGCCCTGCGATGGCTCGTGCGCGAGAAGCGGGCGGTCGCCGGCGGCTTGGCTGCCGTTCTGGTCGTCGCGTCCGCGGTGGTGTACTTCGCGGGCACAGCCGCCGGCCCTGAGTCGGCGACCGCCGACAACGCCGCCGGCCACAGCGTGCCGTCAACCGGGCCAGAGGCGTCAGCCGGGCCAGTGACATCGTCCGAGGATGCCCGGACGGCCGCGGCGACGCCCTCGACCGACGCCTCGCGGACGGTTCCCCGAACTGGATGGATTCCGATTGATCAGGCGGCATGGCGAGCCCAGGTCGAGGCGTACGAGGCATTGACGATCACTCCCGTGCCGCCCGGTGTGGGAAACCTTCCGGAGTTCCGAGCCGACTGCCAGCACAGTCACTCCCGGCCCGACGACCCCATCGTCGCCCCTGGCCTGCCGGGGGCCTCACACATGCATTCCTTCTTTGGCAACAGGTCCGTCAATGCGCACACGACGGCCGAGGATCTGCTCAGGTTTACGGCGACCACGTGCGAGCCGGCTGCGGACCATTCGTCCTACTGGATACCGACCCTTTACGACAGCCGGACCGGCGAGCCGGTCGAGCCCACGGGCTTCCGGGTATACTACCGATCGCTCATGCGCGACTCGGCCGGGCAGATGCCCATGCCCAACGGTCTGCGCCTGATAGCCGGCGATCCCACCAGAAGGGAGCCGACGCCGCGGGGCGCGCACGGCCAGTTCTACTGCGCACATTACGGCCCGGGCGACATCGACGGCATCGCCCGCAGCTCGAACGGCAACTGGCCAATCTGTGGCGGGAACGCCACGCTGCACTTCATCCTGCAGTTCCCCGACTGTTGGGACGGCAAGCACCTGGACAGCCCCAACCACAAGGACCACGTCGTGTTCGGCTACGCCGACACCTGCCCGCCCAGCCATCCGGTGAAGATTCCGGCGCTGACCTTCGATATCCAGTACCCGGCCCGGGGCACCGTGGAGGGCTACTACCTCTCGTCCGACCCCGAGGGCAGGAGTGCATCGTCCATGCACGGCGATGCTTTCGTTATGTGGGACATCGCCACCATGAACAGGATGACCAAGGACTGCATTCTCCAGCGCAGAACCTGCGACAACTACGGATACCTGAGGTAGCGGAGCAGGAGTCGTCGGCGAGTCCTTCAGTGGCGTGCCGCCTAGGCCTTGAAAGCATCGCGAGGGTCGTCGTGCCCTTGCCAACAGCGCCGAAACGGCCGCCTGGCCTATGGACGTCCGCGGGTCAACGCGATGAGGGAACTCGGGCGACACCCACCGGGCAGGTCAGGCCGTTCGGGCCGTGGTTGCAATAGCCGTACGGGTTCTTCGCGTCGGACAGGTACTGCTGGTGGTAGTCCTCGGCGTAGTAGAACGGCCCCGCCTTGGCGATCTCGGTCGTGATGGGGCCGAGGCCGGCCGCCGTCACCACCGGCTGGAACGCGTCGCGCGAGTGCTGGGCCTCGGCGAGCTGCTCATCGGTGGTGGCGTAGATCGTCGAGCGGTACTGCGTCCCGATGTCGTTGCCCTGGCGCATCCCCTGAGTGGGGTCGTGGTTCTCCCAGAAGACCTTGAGCAGGTCGGCGTACGCCACCTTGGTCGGGTCGTACACCACCTGGACCACCTCGGCGTGGCCGGTGCGGCCGGTGCAAACCTCCTCGTACGTCGGGTTGGGCGTGAACCCGCCCTGATACCCGACCGCGGTCGAGTACACGCCGGGCACGCGCCAGAAGAGCCGCTCGGCGCCCCAGAAGCACCCCATGCCGAAGTACGCCACCTGCATGCCCTCCGGCCACGGCCCCCGCAGCGGGGTGCCGAGCACGGTGTGCCGGGCGGCCACCGGCATCTCGGTGGTCCGGCCGGGCAGCGCCTCGTCGGCGGTGATCATGACGGGATTGCGTCGCAGGAACATGGTGTTCAGCCTTCCGCGTGACGGGGGAATGCTGTCGTACTCAGCGCTGACGACCGGCCGCGCATTCCAACTCTGGCCGACGTACGCGACCCGGCCCAGACGCTCCGACCCCGGCCGGCACTCCGGCCCCACCGGACCGCCCAGCACCGTCGGGCCGGGGTCAGGCGTCGGGGAAGGCCGCGGCGATCCGGGTCGCGTACTCCGTGGCCTCCTCGGCCGAGGCGTACCGGGTCCGCGGCCAGAAGAAGCCGCGCAGCCCGTCGCCCTTGGTCCGGGGCACGACGTGCGTGTGCAGATGGGGCACCGACTGGCTCACAGTGTTGTTGATGGCCACGAAGCTGCCCCCGGCGCCCAGTCCGGCCTGCACGGCGATGGCCACCCGCCGGACGTCGGCGAAGTAGTCCCCCACCAGCTCCGGCGGCAGGTCGGCAATCGTTACGATGTGTGACCGCGGCACGACCAGTACGTGTCCTTTGAAGACCGGACGGTGGTCAAGGAACGCGACGACGGCCGGGGTCTCGACCACCATCTGCACCGGGACCGTCCCCGCAACGACGGAACAGAACAGACAGTCGGGCATGCGGGGGACCGTACCGGCACACCCACCCACCGGCGTGGACTAGGGTTCGCGTGTGGCACGAAAAGTCGGCCCTGCTCAAACCTCGTCTCGCCGGACCGCGGCGGCGGAGCGTCCTGCCCGCCCGAGCGCGGAGCGTTCGGCCCGCCCCGTCGTCTACGGCTTCGAGACGCTGGCGATCCACGCGGGCCAGGATCCTGACCCCCGCACCGGAGCGGTGGTTCCTCCCATCTACCAGACGTCCACGTTCGCCCAGGACGCGGTCGGCTCGCCCCGCTCGGGGTATGAGTACGCCCGCACGGCGAACCCGACCCGGGACGCGTTGCAGGAGTGTCTGGCCGCGCTGGAGGGCGGCCGGCGCGGGCTGGCCTTCGCCAGCGGGCTCGCGGCCGAGGACACGCTGCTGCGCGCGGTCGCCAAGCCAGGCGACCACGTCCTGATTCCCAACGACGCGTACGGCGGCACCTACCGGCTGTTCTCCACAGTGGCCCAACGCTGGGGTCTGGAGTGGACGGCCGTCAACCTGTCCGACGTGGACGCGGTGCGGGCGGCGCTACGTCCACAGACGACGGTCATCTGGGTGGAGACGCCGACCAACCCGCTGCTCAACATCGTCGACATCGGAGCCATCGCCGGGGTGGCGCACGACCACGGGGCCCTGCTCGTGGTGGACAACACGTTCGCCAGCCCGTACCTGCAGCAGCCGTTGGCCCACGGCGCCGACGTCGTGGTGCACTCGACGACCAAGTACGTGGGCGGACACTCCGATGTGGTCGGTGGTGCCCTCATCGTCCGCGACGAGGAACTGGGCGAGAAGCTGGCCTTCCACCAGAACGCCATGGGCGCGGTCGCGGGGCCGTTCGACGCCTGGCTGACCCTGCGCGGCGTCCGCACCCTGGGCGTGCGGATGGACCGGCACTGCGACAACGCCGAGCGGATCGTGGAGTTCCTGACCCACCACCCCAAGGTGGCGAAGGTGCTCTACCCCGGNCTGCCCGACCACCCGGGGGCACGAGACCGCGGCCAAGCAGATGCGNCGNTTCGGNGGCATGGTGAGCTTCNGGGCGGCCGGCGGTCCCGAGGCGGCGATCGAGATCTGCAACCGGGCNCGGCTCTTCACGCTCGGTGAATCCCTGGGCGGCGTGGAGTCACTCATCGAGCACCCGGCCCGGATGACCCATGCCTCGGCGGCCGGCTCGCCGCTGGAGGTGCCGGCCGACCTGGTCCGCCTGTCGGTCGGTATCGAAACGGTCGACGATCTCGTGGCCGACCTGGAGCAGGCCCTGCGCTGAGCCGGGGCGTGAGGAAGCGCGTGTCAGGAAGGACGCCTTGTTGACGCCAAACGTCCAGGAAGGACGCCCTCCTGACGCCGAACGTCCAGGAGGGACGTCTTCCTGACACGCGCGACGACGCCGCTCCCGTGGCACGATCGGCCTATGTCGTCATTGGTGACGGTTGAGGCGATCGAGGCCGCGCGCAAGGCGCTCGCCGGGATCGTCCGTGTGACACCTCTGGAGCCCAGCCGTCCACTGTCGACCGCCGTCGGCGGGCCGGTCTGGCTCAAGTGCGAGAACCTGCAGCGGGCCGGTTCGTTCAAGGTGCGCGGCGCGTACGTACGCATCGCGCGGCTCACGCCCCAAGAGCGGGACCGCGGCGTGGTGGCGGCCAGCGCGGGCAACCACGCGCAGGGCGTCGCGCTGGCCGCCGGCCTGCTCGGCACCCGGGCCACGGTGTTCATGCCCGTGGGCGCGCCGCTGCCCAAGGCCGCGGCCACCCGGGCGTACGGCGCCACCGTCGAGTTCGCCGGCGACACCGTCGACGAGAGCCTGGTGGCCGCGCAGGAGTTCGCTGAGCGGACGGGCGCGGTGTTCATCCACCCCTTCGACCACGAGGACGTGATCGCCGGGCAGGGGACGGTCGGGCTGGAGATCCTCGAGCAGTGCCCCGACGTCCGGACGATCATCACCGGCGTGGGCGGCGGCGGCCTCATCTCCGGAATCGCCGTGGCCGCCAAGGCCGCCAACCCGGCCATCAAGGTGATCGGCGTTCAGGCCGAGGGAGCGGCCGCCGTACCGGCGTCGCTGCGGGCCGGGGCACCGCAGCGGGTGCCCGGGCGCACGATCGCCGACGGGATCGCGGTGGGCCGGCCCGGCGACCTCACGTTCGCGCACGTGCAGGCCCTCGTCGATGAGGTGGTGACGGTCAGCGACGAGGACATCACCCGAGCCATGGTGCTGCTGCTCGAGCGGGGCAAGCTCGTCGTCGAGGCGGCCGGCGCCGTCGGGGTCGCCGCCCTGCTCTCCGGGGCCGTGACCGACGTACCCACGCCGGCGGTCGTGGTGCTCTCCGGCGGCAACATCGACCCCCTGCTCATGGTGCGGGTGATCGAGCGGGGCCTGGCCGCCGCCGGACGCTACCTCCGGTTCACCGTGCGCTGCCCCGACCGACCCGGCCAGCTCGCCGCCCTGCTCGCGCTCATCGCGCAGGAGGGCGCCAACGTCGACGACGTGGTGCACCGCCGGCACGACCCGAAGCTCCGGCTCGGGGAGGTCGAGGTCGACCTGTCGGTCGAGACCCGCGGCGCCGAGCACTCCGACGTGCTGCTGACCGCCCTGCGCAGCGCCGGCTACGAGATCACGTTCGATCGCTAGGGCCTTGCGTGTCAGGAAGGCGTCCTTCCTGCGCAGAAATGCCCAAGAAGGACGCCTTCCTGACAACGAAAGCCGACGCTCAGCCGGTGAATGGCTCGAAGGAGACGACCGTGACCTTGATGTCCTTGCCGTTGGGGGCCGTGTACGTGACCGTCTGACCAGAGCGGGCGCCGAGGATCGCCTTGCCCAATGCGGACTCAGGGCTGTACACGGTCATCGACGTGGTCTGGGCGATCTCCCGCGACCCGAGCAGGAAGGTCTCGGAGTCGTCGGGGTCGTCATCGAAGTAGATGGTCACGACCATGCCCGGGGCGACCGAGTCCGACTTGGGGGCCTCGCCGACCTGGGCGTTCCGGAGCAGCTCCTCGAGGTACCGAATCCGCGCCTCCGCCTTGCCCTGCTCCTCACGGGCGGCGTGGTACCCGCCGTTCTCACGCAGGTCGCCCTCCTCGCGGCGCGCGTTGATCTCGGCGGCGATCACCGGGCGGTTGGCGATAAGCGCGTCGAGCTCGGCCTTGAGTCGGTCGTAGGCCTCCTGAGACAGCCAGGTGGGGGTCGCGTCGGTAGACACGTTCAGTTCTCCTCGGTAGCAGTGTCGCGATGGTCCGGCCAGCACGGGGCGTCGCCGGACGTGCCATGCTGTCGATCGCTGAGCGCGTTCGAGCGAATACCGGGCGCACCCGGATCCTCCAAGGTACCAGCGGTGCACCCGACCACGCCGCTACGTTTCCGAGGGCCGGTCATTTCGGGTTAACCCACTACCCTTCCGGGCAAGCGTGGGAATAGGGGCTAACTCGCCGTTACCGCTGAGCTTCGCCCGATCCGGAGACGGCCGACGCCGGCGGCGTGTACACAGGGGGCTCGTAGCTCGGGGCGGCCGCATCCGCGCTGGTGGTCGTGGCGTAGCTCGGCGCCGCCGAGACCACGGTGTCCGAGTAGGTGGGCGCAGCCGAGGCGACGGCCGTCGGGTAGGCGGGCGCGGCATCGAAGGTCTGGGGAGCCGCGGTCGCGCTCTTGCGCCACCGGCGCGGGCTGAACACGGTGAGGATCAGCGGGGCCGCGAGCAGCGCCGTGCCCATGCCGACCGGGCGGTGCAGCGCGCCCTGCTCACCGAACAGGTCGGCCGGGATCACCGAGGTGAACCCCTCCCGATCCACCAGCCACCAGATGGTCACGCCGAGATACGCCAGACCAGCGACCATGGGTCCGACCGGCGAAAGCCGAACCATCACCAGCACCGCGTAGAGCACCCCGGCGAGCAGTCCGGCGCCCAGCCCGATGCCCGCGGTCGTACCGAGCTGGTGGGCGTCAGCGAGCCGTGCGGCCGACACGCCCGCGACCGCATAGATCACCGGTGTCAGCCCGAGCGCCAGCAGCAGACTCCAGAGGTGACGCATCGCAACCTTCTCCCGATCGGTGACTGTCGAGGAGCACCGTAGCGCGCCTGCGGGTGCGCCGAGGTCCCACGATCGGCCGGTCCTGCCCGGACCGGCCCAAGGCCATCGATTCGGGCCACCGGGGCCGCGCGGGTGGACGGCGGCGGGTCGGTCGCGCGGGACGCTCGGGCGGCGAACGACCTCGTACGGGACCACCGCACGGCCGCCGGGCACCCGTCGAGGCGGCCGGAAATCCCGCAATGCGGACCCTGATGGGCCGTCGGATTGCGCAGCCGGAACAAGGTCAAGAGTGTGTGGTTGACCACCATGGGTTCCAGGGCACCAACAGGGCAGGATGAGGGACATGACGCCAGGCGAGGTGCTGTGGACCCCGCCCGCCGATGCGCGGGAACGAACCCGACTGGGGGATTTTCTCCGGTTTGTCCAGGAAACTCAGGGTTTGACGTTTGACGACTACGAGTCAGCCTGGCGCTGGTCGGTCAGCGACATCCCGACCTTCTGGCGGGCGATCTGGGACTACTTCCAGATCGCCTCGGACACCCCGCCCATGCAGGTGGTCACCGAGGCGGCGCTGCCCGGCGCCCGCTGGTTCCCCGGCACCCGCATCAACTACGCCGAGCACGTGCTGCGCACGCCNGGCATCGCCGACGACGAATTCGTGGTGCTGGCGTACTCGCAGACCCGGGAGCCGATCACCCTGACCGCGGCCCAGCTGCGCGAACAGGTGCGGCGGGTCCGGGCCGGGCTGCAACGGCTCGGCGTCGGCACCGGCCACCGGGTGGCGGCGTACGCCCCCAACCATCCCGGAGACGTACGTCCTCATGCTGGCGGCCACGAGCCTCGGGGCCGTCTTCTCCTCCTGCGCCCCGGAGTTCGGCACGCGCTCGGTGGTGGACCGCTGGCAGCAGATCGAGCCGACCGTGCTGTTCGCCGTGGACGGCTACCGCTACGGCGACAAGGCGGTGCCGCGCTCGGAGGAGGTCGCGCAGATCCGACAGGCCCTGCCGTCGCTGACCGACGTGGTCTGGCTGTCCTATCTGGACCCGGACGCGCCGCCTCCGCCCGGCGCGATCGCCTGGGCCGACCTCGCGGCCCCCACCGAGGAGCCCCTGACGTTCGACCGGGTGCCGTTCGACCACCCGCTCTACGTGCTGTACTCGTCGGGCACCACGGGCCTGCCGAAGCCGATCGTGCACGGACACGGCGGCATCCTGCTTGAGCACCTCAAGACGCTCGCGCTGCAGAGCGACCTCGGCCCGCTCCCCGAGCGGACCGGGATCACCCGACCGGCCGACCGGTTCTTCTGGTTCAGCACGACGGGCTGGATGATGTGGAACCTGCTCGGTTCCGGCCCGGCCGTGGGCTCGGCGATCGTGCTCTTCGACGGCAACCCCGCCTATCCCGACCTCGGGGCCCTGTGGCGGCTGGCCGAGGAGTCGGGCATGACGTACTTCGGTACCTCGGCTCCGTTCCTGCTCGCCTGCCGCAAGGCCGGGCTGGTGCCGCGCGAAATCGCCGACCTGTCCCGGCTGCGGGCCGTCGGCTCGACCGGGGCACCGCTGCCGCCGGAAGGTTTTCGGTACGTCTATGAAGCGGTGAGCACGTCGGTGCAGCTGCACTCGATCTCCGGTGGTACGGACGTCTGCACCGCGTTCGTCGGCGCCGCCCCGCTCGTTCCGGTGCGCGCCGGGGAGATCTCGTGCCGGTACCTGGGTGCCGCGGTGCAGGCCTTCGACCCCACCGGCAAGCCCGTCGTCGGCGAACTGGGCGAGCTCGTCGTCACCGAACCCATGCCCTCGATGCCGGTCGGGTTCTGGAACGACCCGGACGGGTCGCGGTATCGGGAGGCATATTTCGACGTGTACCCCGGTGTATGGCGACACGGGGACTGGATCACGATCACTGAGTACGGCTCGTGCGTCATCACCGGCCGCTCCGACGCCACCCTGAACCGGGGCGGGGTGCGGTTGGGGACCAGCGAGTTCTACTCGGTGGTCGAGGGCCTGCCTGAGGTGGTCGACTCGCTCGTGGTGCACCTCGAGGACCCCGAAGGCGGCCCCGGCGAGCTGCTGCTCTTCGTCGTGCTCGCCGACGATGTCGTGCTCGACGACGCGCTGCGCGGCCGCATCGCCACGGCGCTGCGCACCTCTCTGTCGCCCCGGCACGTACCCGACGAGATCCATCAGGTCCGGGCGGTCCCGCGCACCCTGTCGGCCAAGAAGCTCGAGGTGCCGGTGAAGCGCATCCTCACCGGTACGCCGGTGGAGAAGGCCGCGGCCAAGGGCGCCCTGGCCAACCCCGAGTCGCTGACCGAGTTCGAGCAGCTCGCCGCCACCCGCGCCCGGCGCTAGCGCGCTGGCTCGGGTCCCGCTCCTCGGTCCCGGCTGCGGGCCGGTGATCGGCGGACCCGGCCAGCGCGATCGTCAGGGCTCCGGCGTCCCGGAGGGTGAGCGGCGCACGAGGCGGCCGGTGACGACGGCGGCCAGGGCGCACAGGACCGCGACGGTTACCAGGACGAGACGCCAGGTGTCGGTGAGCCGATCGGCGAGCAGCGATGCGTCGACGCTGTCCGGAATGTTGCCGGTAGCTACCCGGCCGGCGAGGTCGCTCGAGCCGACCTTGCCGGTCAGGATGGCGATGAGCGCCGAACCGAAGAGCGCGATCACGGCGGCACTGGTCGTGCCGCGCACCGTGCTGAGCATTCCGGCGGCCATACCGATCTCGGCGTCGCCGACGTCGTTCATCGCCTGGGCATCGACGATTCCGGACGCTAGTCCGGCACCGGCTCCGATGAGCAGGAGCGGGGCCGCCAGGGCCAGCGGAGTGACCCCGGGGTGAAGGAGCGCGAGCGCGGCGTTGCCGGCGGCGATGGCGAGCAGGGCGGTGGTGATGAGCAGCGCTGGCGGTAGACCGCGGTTGATGAGCCGACCACCCGCCAGGGGCATGATGATCATAGGAAGACTGGGCAGGATCATGACGAGGCCCGCGTCGGCGGCGGTCAACCCCACGGGATCCTGAAGGTAGCTGGGCAGGTGCGCGAGGACGCCGACGAAACCCCCGGACATGGTCGCGAGGGCGAGCAGCCAACCCACGAACCGGCGTCGACGGAGCAGGGACAGGTTGAGGACGGGGTTGACGGTGCGGCGCTCGACGAGCACGAAGAGCGTGAACGCCACCGCGGCCCCGACCAGCGAGGCGAGGACGGGCGGGGCGGCCCAGCCGCGCGTCGATCCTTGAGTGGCCGCGAGCATGAGGGCGGCGATGGCCGCCACGAACGTACCGGCGCCAACGACATCGATGCGTGGACGTGTGTCGGCTCGGGCCTCCCGCACCAGCCTCGCCCCGACGACCAGGGCGAGTCCGGGCACGCTGAAGACACCGAAACCGGCGCGCCATTCGAGAGTGTCGATGAGCCACCCGGACAGGGTCGGCCCGAGGGCCAAGCCGAGGCCGGAGACAGCGCCCACGCCGGCGAAGGCTCGGGCGCGGGCGGGGCCGGTGAAGGTGGCCGCGAGGATGGCTCCGCCGCCCGCCATGACGCCCGCCGCACCCAGCCCGGTGACGACGCGGGCGGCCAGCAGGACCTCGATCGAGGGGGAGAAGGCGGCGGCCAGGCTTCCCGCGGTGTAGGTGGCCGCGCCGAGACGGTAGATGCGGCGCCGGCCGACGACGTCCCCGAACGAACCGGCGACGAGCATGAACGACGAGGCGGTCAGAAAGTACGCGGTGACCACCCACTGGGTGGTAGCACCCGAGGACTGCAGATCGGCGCCGATGCGCGGCACCGCCACGCTTGCGCCTGACATCGACATAGGCAACACCAAAAAACCGAGCAGGGCGATCGCCAGCGTCAGGGCGTCGGCGGAGCGCGCGCGGCGAGTGCCGCCCGGTGTCGTCGCAACCGACATGGTCATGCCTCCGTGGATGTCACCGACGAGACCAGCCGCCGGTCGGGCCGCGACCGACGCAGCCGCGCCAAGGCTTCCGACCAGTCGACCACCTCGTCCAACATCCGGATCAGGACCGGCTCATGGTGGTCGGCGGGCGTGAACCGGCCCGGTTCGGCCATGTCACTGATCGTGAAGTCGCTGAACAGGTTGAGCGCGACCTGGCTGCGGACGCAGGCGACCTTCACCTCGGCGAGCGTCAGTCGCAGTTGCTCGACCGCCCGTACGCCGCCCGCGAAGCCGTAGCTGACAAAGCCGGCCGCCTTGTCGTTCCACTCGACGAAGAGGTAGTCGATCGCGTTCTTCAACGCCGCCGGGACGCCGCGGTTGTACTCCGGCGTGACGAATACAAACCCGTCGAACGACGCGACCTGCGCGGACCATCGACGGGTGTACTCGTGCTGGTAGGAGCCGAGCGCGGCCGGCACCGGCTCGTCCAGTAAGGGCAGTCCGACCTCCGCGAGGTCCACGATGGCGAACTCGACGCCCGACCACCGTCCGGCCGACCGGGTCGTGGCCCCGTCGTACACCCACCGGGCGACCTGGTCACAGCGCCGGCCCGGCCGAGTGCTGCCCAGCACGATCGCGATCCGCAACATTCGCCACCTCCATGCGACGCTCGGGTGCTCCCGAAAGGCCACAGTACAACGCTCGTAGTACTTTCTACACCGATCGTTGTAGTAGGCTGGGTCACATGGACGCGGCAACCGGGCGCAAGCTGACGCAGGGTGGCGCGCCGCGAGTCGACAAGCGGCGCGCGCTTCTCGATGGCGCCCTGGAGGTGTTCGCTCAGGACGGTTACGCGCGGGCGAGCATCGATGCGATCGCTCGGCGGGCCGGGGTGTCGACCAGGACCATCTACAACCAGTTCGGCGACAAGGCGGCCCTGTTTGAAGCGGTGATTGTGGACAGTGCACGCCGCACGGCCGACGCCCAGATCGCGATCGTGCAGCGATGCCTTGGCAAGATCGTGAATATCGAAGACGACCTGATCGAGTTCGCACGCCTATGGGCGCAACCGTCACCGGAGTTCGCGCTGCATTTCGCGCTGGTCCGGCAGGTCATCGCGGACGCCCGGCACATCCCACCGGCCGTCCTGCAGGCGTGGCAGGAGGCCGGACCGCGGCGGGTTCTCAAGGAGATCGCGGCCCACCTGCGCCGGATCGCCGACGCCGGTCACCTCACCATCGACGACGCGGATCTCGCCGCCGTCCACCTGGTGCAGCTGGTAGCCGGGGACGCCACCCGACGGACCTTCTACGGCGCCATTCCGTTGCCGACCGAGGAGGTGTATCGCGTCGCCGACGCCGGGGTGCGGGCCTTCCTCTACGGCTACGGGGCGCGTCGGCCCCGAGCCTCCCGGGCCGCCCGAGGCCGACCACGTGACTGATCGCGCCGGCGCGTACCGGCCCTCTGGTCCGTGCAGCTGGCGGAGCGGAATCTGCGAGTAGTTCGGAGCCAACCTGAGCACTGCCCCGTCTACTTGCCTACGCCCGGTACTTGGCAATACAGAGTACCGGGTTTAGCATTGCTGCATGCCGCCGTTCCTGGACCCGCAGCTCCTCAAGGGAGTCCTCCCTTCGCTGCTGCTGGCGCTGCTGGCTGAGCGGGAGTCGTACGGTTACGAGCTCGTCCAACGCCTCCGCGAGGCGGGCCTGACGGGCATGTCGGAGGGGACGGTCTACCCCGCCCTGGCCCGCATGGAGCGGGACGGCTGGGTCCAGGCCCGCCTCGTGCCGTCCCGCAGTGGCCCCGCCCGCAAGTACTACCGACCCACTGCCGCCGGGTACGCCGCGCTACGCGACGGCGCGGCCGCCTGGCAGACCCTCACCACCGTGGTCACCCCGCTCCTGAGCCGACCGGTCCCCACCGAGCCGGCTCCCGCCGCCGAGGAGGTCTGACATGCCGGCCCCGACATTCATTGATCACCTTCGTATCGAGTGGGCCGTGTGGACGGTCGATACCTACACGTCGATCCTGCCGATGCGCCGCCAACGGGAGATCCGCCGGGAGCTGCGCGCCAACCTGCGGGCCTCGGCCGCCGAGGTCGGGGCGAAGGCCGCGGTGCGCAATCTGGGCAGCCTGCGCCGGCTGAGCTACGAGTACCTCAGTGCGGAGTACCGGGGCCGACCGTGGCCGACCCCGTTCAGGGGGATCGCCTGGATGATCACCGTCGCGGTCCTTCTCACGATCACGCACGTGATGACCATGGAGACCTACCTCGACGGTCTCACCGACGCCGACGCTGCGCCGGGTACGTACACCCTTCGACGACCGATCATCGGGCTCGTCAGCGAGGTCACTGTGGACGGTTCCGGCGACACGTCCAGTCTGGCGTTCCTGGTGTCGCTGCCGGTGTGGCTGGCGTGGCTGCTCGGCGCCTTCGTGGTCGGGTCGCGGCTGTGGCGGCTGATCCCCCGCTGGCGGGACCGGCTCCGTGACCGCCGGGCTCAGCGCACCGCTCACTCCGCCGCGGAGACGTGAGCGCCGAGCCGGCCTCATCGGGTGGGATCGGTGCTGTCCCAGCGACACCAATCCCACCCGAAGGTCGAGGTGGCCCAGCTGCTCGACATGCCGGAGGCGACCGTACGGAGCCGGCACCTGCGAGCCCGGCAGCGGCTGCGAGCCCTCCTCGGTGAACGGTCCGAAGCGATTCGGACCACCCGCACGTCCGTGTCGGGGTGACATCGGGGGTCGAGGAGGGCCTTCACCGCGGCGCCGGTGACCGTACGGCTGGTCGACGGCCGTACGGTCACCGGCCAGGGCGTCCACCGAAACCCGAAGATCATCTTCGATTGTTCACCGTACTCTGTGGCGTGTGGACACGGTTCCTTGGGACGCGGAGGCGTACGACCAGCACGCCCTGCCCCATGTGCGGTGGGGACTGGAGACCCTCAAGCGGCTCTGTCTTTCTGGGACGGAGACGGTTCTCGACTTCGGGTGCGGCACCGGGCGGGACGTGGCGCGTCTCCTGGACGCCCTGCCCCACGGTCGGGTCATCGCCGTGGACGGCTCACCGGTCATGCTCGCCCGGCTCCGGCAACGGCTGGCCCACCGGCTCGACCGGGTGGAGATCATTCAGGCCGATTTGCGGCGACCCCTTCCGGTGGCGACGCCGGTCGACGCCGTGATGAGCGTCGCGACGCTGCACTGGTTGCCTGACCACGCAACGGTCTTCTCGCACATCGCGGCCGTTCTGCGTCCCGGAGGACGGTTCGTGGCCGAGGCCGGCGGCGCCGGTAATCTCGCCGCCGTCTTGGCCGCGGTGGCCCGGGCAAGGCCTGACCTGGCCCACCTGACAGCCCCGGCCCGACAGCGTCGCACCTTTGCCGGGGTTGACGAAACGATCCGCAACCTGACCGCCGCCGGCTTCGTGAAGATCGAGGCGGAACTGGCCGCCGACCCCATGCCCGTCCCCGCCGAGACGTTCGAGGACGTGCTCGCATCGATCGTGCTTGTGCCCGAACTCAGCGCCTTACCGGTGGCCGAGCGGCCCGGCTTTCTCCGGGCGGTCGCCGCGGAGATCGGGGAGCCGGTCGTGGACTGGGTACGTCTCCGGCTGGCCGCGACTCGCGGGTCCCCCGACGCCATCCCGGGCCACCCTGCCGTGTCGATCTAGGGCTTGGAGTGGTGGTTGAAGATCGACTCACCACTCTACGCCCTAGATGTACTACCCACAGAGGTTGGTGACAGGGACACGACTGTTGGAGATCCACAAGGGGTGAAGACCTCCGAGTGAGTGTGGAGCTGCTACCACACCAACTCTCCTCGGAGGTCTTCGTGCCC
>Ga0065720_1002912_pt1 | contig 60842 bp, 54 predicted proteins | sample Thericmetagenome_FD_59107 | JGI IMG/M metagenome (GOLD analysis project Ga0065720, IMG submission 59107) | Thermophilic microbial communities from the Joint Bioenergy Institute, California, USA of rice/straw/compost enrichment - eDNA_2 v2... | ecosystem: Engineered > Solid waste > Grass >...
TTTAAAGAAGTTATTCCAAAAGCTAAGATCCTTTAGATTCTTAGCAAAAATTGGTAAATTCTCAACGCGCTTGAAATTTTTATAGACAGTGTAATTTGTAAAGAAGGCCTTAATGGATTCTAATTCGTCATAGAATTTTTCATAATCAAGCAGAGAGCCCTTAAGGCTCTCTGTAAGATTCATCTTCTCCTCCAGTGAGAACGGTTTCTTACCTAGGATAGTGAGAATCACATTCAGTAATTTTTGATGATTTATCTGAACATTGATACACTTGTCCAGTTTCTGAAGTAAATCTTCATGGAATTTATAATCAACATTCATATAATTCGCCATGTTTTTAGTATGATATTCAAGCAAATCCTGCTTTAAAGCTTGGGCATTGGGGTCTTGTATTTGGAGGGAATCCAATTCCTGCTTCAACTCGAGCGCTGAGTCTGTCTGTTTCAGGACATGATTGAACTCCTCGTAAAATCTTTTATCCATGAGCACTAAAGTACTGTCTCTATATTCAAAGAACTTCTCCACAGTATTTGCATTCTTGATCGAGTTGTGGAACAAGATGAGCACTTTGTGCATCTTCTTTTCGAATTCTATTCTCTTTTCCCCAACTGCAATCACCTCCTTTGAATATTTTTGTGAATTTGTATCGATGTTAGTCTTGATATCATCAGCATGATGTGCCAAATTAGTTATAATATCCTCCAACCCCTTACGATCTAAGTAAGCTGTAGCTTTCAAGAGCGCGGCTCTTAAATTCTCTATATTGAAAAAGTTTACGTCGTCAAAAACCATATGCAAGAATCTTGCATTGTCCACATCATATTTCAATCTCAACACAGCATTATTAAATCTAGTTTTAAATGCTTCGATCTTCTGTGGGTTCTCTGTACTCATTTTCTCCAGCTTTGCTAAATAAGACTGTGATTCTCTAATCAATCCAAGAAGACGATCAAGTTCTTCCTCAATAGCTGAAGCAGTAATTGAGTTTGTGATCATTGAGTAGTAGTTTCCATTGAGCTGGAGAGCATTCTTTGCTATGATGTTTTCAGCTGTTGTTAATATTTCACTGAGATCGTTTGTATCTGTTGAGGAGATAAATGAGATCTTGTTTATTTTATTAATAGCTGTCTTCTGGTACTTGAAAAGCTCATCATATTTCTCTTGAACTTTCCTCCTTAGCTGCGAGGAAACAGCCACATAACTACTGAAACTCTTGACTTTTTCTATCTTTTTTAACTTTGATAATACTTGCCCAAGCCGTAGCATCTGCTGATTCGATTGATCTAACACATCTTTTCGGTCTGTAAGCGTAAAAGTACTGTACTTTTGATAAAAAGCATTAATGTCATCAGTTATCTTGGAGAAAGTTTTCTCACATTCTGCAATTTCTCTAAAAAGTTTGATCACCTCAAACAAATCTATAATTCTTGTATGAGTATACGCAAGTCTGTCCTTAATCTCATTAGCTAGCTGAAGCTTAAGGGACTGGCAATACAGGGAATCTGACTGAGTTTCTATCATTTTGACCTCCTTTTTGACACTAAGGAAATATGTTTCTACTCCTTTGTTAAAACCCTCTATGGCATCGAGCTCTTTTTGGCTGCTGATCAGAGAAATAGGAAGGTTTACTGTCAGCAATCTACTCTTGCATGTGTCAATGTTCTGATCGATTGAAGGAAGTCTCTTTTCTTGAATGATGACCAGCTTGAAAATACTCGAGATATTGAAATTTATATCTTTGGAGAAGAAATAGAGTTCTTCAAATTCCTTCCAAATAGTATTTACTAATTCTTTTCTTCTCAAGCACATATTTTCAAAGAGCAAGACCAGATCTTTCATTATTCCTCGAATATCCTCAAAATGCTGAATCATTTCCTCTCGGATTTCCTGCAGAAAATATGCATTCTCCATAAGGCTGGAAATCGGTGACCTTGGGACTGACTTTATTGCCTTTAATGTTTCTGTGAGTCTATTCGTCATTTCAATGAGGTTATCTGTCGAGTTTCTATAAAAAAGATCAACATCAAGTTGGTAAGTTTCTATTCTGGCAGGATCAATTTCAATTTTTTGAAAGAATTTCAGCCTCTTATCTTTTAAGCCTACATATAGGGCTAATACCCGATTAAACTTTATATTGAAGTCGTTCATATATTCTGTGATCAGTTTATCAACGTCAGAAATCGTTTTCACGTGAAGTTTTTGAATTCTTTCCCATATTATTCTCAGTTCTGCAACCATTACCTTGAGTTCTTTAAAATATCGCTCATTTTCGCCCATTATTGCCATATTATCTTTTAATATCGCAGCTTGGTGTTGCAAAAAAGGAAGACAAGAAGAGGCAATAGTTTCGAGGACTCCAACGTCGTCGAGCTGGTGCTCTCTGAGGTAAAGATGATCAAAATTAAAGTTAATTGGAAGAACATCATATAATTCTTCGTTCCTGATGTAATCATTATTAGTCCCGTAGATGGTTTTGCCTACAGGCAATGTTAATTTCGGATATCTTTGTAAAAGAAACCCGTCAAGATCGTAGTCGTCGTATCCTATGTTTTTCATTTGATCAAGACTGCATAAATCTGCATTCACAATTCCTTTGAAAAATTAAAGTTTTAACTGCAATATTCAATTAATATATACAACCTCCTCATGAGCCAGGCTGACTATGCTACTTTCAGGAAGAAAGCCCACAGTATCTTCGAATTTTTAGACAAGGATAAGGATGGTGTTCTAAGGCTTGACGAACTGCAAAAAGGATTCCAAGCCTTGAAAATCCCCCTTGCAAAACATGATGAGTTTATTAAAGAGCTTCATGCATCTGCAAAGACCCAGATCTCCAAAGAAGATTTTGAGAGATATACAGAGAGTCAATATTTAAAGATCAGAAGTCTCTTTGATAAGCTAGATACTGAGAAAGATAACAAAATTACCTTTGAAGAGCTGAAAGCTGGCCTTAAGGAGTTCGATCCTACTACAAATTACACAGAAGCAGCTATGAGGAAGCTATTTAACTATCTGGATAGGGATAAGAATGGAACTATTGACTTTGACGAGTGGTGTGAGTTTCTAATTCTTATCCCCAAAGTCAATATCAAGAGCATTGTCAGATACTGGGAAATAGCCGTTGCCATATCAGACCCTCACGATGTCTACTCATACGAACAATCTGAGGAAAAGTACCCGACATCCAGGTCTGAAATAGTGAATTTGATCATGTCTTTTGGTGCTGGAGCCCTAGCTGGAGCTGTTTCTAGAACTGCCACCGCACCTTTAGACAGACTTAAAATCTTATATCAGGTTTATTATACAAACACTAACCCTCCTAATGTTTTCACTGGACTTAGAGAAATATATCACAGAGATGGATTTAGAGGGTTATTCAGAGGAAATCTTGTGAATATACTTAAGGCAACCCCTGAAACTGCTATCAGGCTAACTGTCTTTGAGAAACTCAAAGCCTCGTTAGGTGGCGAGAAGGAAAGACTTTCCACAAATGTACTTTTTATGGCAGGGGCTGTCTCTGGATTGGTTGCCAGTTTTATTGTCTTCCCAATGGATGTGATTAAGACTAGATTGGCTGCTGCGCCTACAGGGACATATAATGGAATATCTGATGCTCTTCTGAAAATTGCTAGAAATGAAGGACCTATCCTTCCATTCTATAAAGGTGTTCAGGCAAGTCTGAGCGCTACGATTCCAAATTCTGGACTAAATCTAATGTGTTATGAGATATTAAAAAAATTTGTTCTTGGAAGGGATCCTAATGAGGAACCAGGAGTTTTTAAATTTATGTTTGTGGGTGGGATGTCTGCGATGTTCTCCAGTACCCTTCTGTATCCATTCCAAATTGTGACATCAAGATTGATTATGCAGGGTATGAACGATAAGAACACGCAGAGAGATGGAATGATAAGTCTATTTAGAAAGATATATGCGAAGGAAGGAGCACTAGGATTTTATAAAGGATATGTGCCTGCTATCTCCAAAATTATAGCAGGTAATGCTATTTCTTTTGGAGTATTTGAATTCTGCAAAAGGGTTCTAGGTGTAAATTTCAAGAAACACTAGATGTAGTTGTCTATAATTAATAGTAACAATTCTATAATCTTCATGTTGTATCCCTATCAAACCTCTTACTCTGCCCTCATCCTAGGCTCATCTCGAAAAAAGGATGGAAAAATCTTTCTCTTCTCATTTAAATAAATTGAATAAATAAGTAAATCGTTATAGATTAAATATTATGAGCAGTAACTCACTGCAAAATACTCCAGTTTCGAGAACCGATCGGTTGAACTTTCGAGAATTAGCAAAAATCCGTGAACTCGAAAAGCGAGATCGAAGTTATGAAATACTTTCAGAAATACACCCCAAGTCCAATCATAGCGACAGCTTATCATTATCATACATATCCCTAAAGCATCCAGGAAAGCCAGAGCTCAGGAGCCTCAAAAGCGAAAGATTCTTCTTCAGGATGTCACGCTCAGAGACTAACAGTCCTCGAGTTGAGTGTAATTCAAGTTCTTTTGCAAGTGCTGTTAAGAATAAGCTCTCGTTTCATGGGAATATATTTCCAGGCCTGGACCTGAGTAAAACAAACCTCATTCAACATTCAAATTCGTCTAAAAGCATAGAAGAATTGGAAGCGCAATGGGAACTAATAAAAAAGCAGCATAATTTTGAAAATCGCAGCTCATGTAGTCCTTATCGCAAAACAGTCAATGGAGACCAGAGCCCTATAAGAATTGACCTCACCAGAAAGTAACTAGAGTATGAGTCTTTCTAATTTTTTAGCTTGGACAGTTTTGATCAAATGGCATATATGAGGAAGAAAGCTTTGCAAGAAAAAACCTTGCCGATGCCCAATATCATCAGCAAAGTCGTTCCACAGGCCAAAATAAACCTAGTCCAAATGGGAAATGGAAACTCTAAGAATAAACCTGCTTTAGTGCACTCAAGATCCCTTGAAAATCATAGAGGAGGAGTAGCATCTGCAGAAATCAGCTCAGAAAGGACCAAGAAAGACCCTCTGAAAGCAATCTATGACAAGTATAATAATATTCATAAGAAAGCAGGAAACAAAGGTAAGATGGAGAATAATATTCTAAACTCTAGTCATTGAAATTTTCATGGGAGACTCTGAACAAAAACCAGCAAAGTTCTTCCAAATGGATAGTGATAGAAACATGACCTCAGAGAGGGCCAGTCGTCCTATGGATCAATCTCCATCTTCTAGTTTTTATGGAGAAAATAGAGCCCTTTCAAGCCATACTGAAGATTCAAGAACATACCTAACATCCTCACAACCAAATGCCAAGTTATTAACTCAGCTACCCTTTGAGATAGCTGCAGGTTCAAAGGTTGGAATTAATGGAATAGGACATTATGAGATGGATAATGAAACTTTGAGAACGCAATCTCCTTATTCTGCAATGGGAGAATCTCATGAAAATTGTAATAGAATTGTTATTTGATCTAATGATTAGTCAACATATGGATGGACAGGGGAATGAATGTAAAGAGGGAAAATCAGAAGAAGCAAGTGAGAGATAAGCCTACTCTTAAGAGTAGTTCAGAAGAAAAGAACACCTCTATCGGTCACAGACAGAAGGTTCTTTTCTATGAACCTAAACCCTCAAGAGCTGAAGAAGCTGAGAGCTTGTTCAACATCCCTTCTTCGGAAGAAGTAAATCCCAAATCAAAGTAACCGTCACCATTTTGAAACTAATTTCTAGAAAACCTAATACTATCAAAGTCAATATTAAAGGAAAGGGAAATGGTAGTAATGGAGTACCAGTCGCCTTGATTGATGCACCCAGTGGAAGACCTACTAAGGGTTCTCAGAGCCCTCTCCGATCCCACCATGAAAATATAACCCAAAAAATCAAAGTAACCTGAGAGAAAGATTTAATAATTTCCTAGATGAAACTACTTGAATCTGCAGAAAGACAAGACTACTCACTTGACATTGAGGAGAGTGATCCGATTGGAAGGCCAATCAAATTCGTTAATCTCGGCATCCAAAAGCCTCATAATTTTACTGCTAAGGGAGGAAAGAATTTTTCTCCTTTCAGGAAATGTGATGAAAATCTCCCAACTCAAAAAGAAGTTGCTAAAGAGAATAAATGGAAATCTAAGTCACAAACTCCTGAGGCTAACACTCCTAGCTCTTCCCAAAATTTAAGGAACATGTATTTTCAACAATTTTCAATTTGTAACTCTCTCTAGTATCAAAGACAAGGTTATTGAAACAAGTCCCATTCACTACCAAATGAATGAAAATACTGTTTTGATTCATCATGTAGGAAATCCAGTCATAAAGCTGTAGGAGCAACTTATTTACAGGGAATAATTCTTTAGGAAATTTGAACAAACATCAGCAAAGAAAGAACTCACTCCTCTTGAGCAAGCCAGACTTCAAAAGTATCAAATGAGTCCCAATACAGTTGGGGTGGACCCTAGGCATAAAGACCCTAATTCTGGAAGTTTTACTGGCTTGTGTGAAGATCTCATTGGAAGAAATCTTGATGCCAAGAATAAGGCGAGGTTAGCTCATCAGAAGGAGATGATCAAAATGATGATCCAAAAGAAAGAAGAGGACAATCTAAATAATATAAACAAGATACTGCAAGGGTATAATAGGAAAATTGGAATCTGAAATTTTTAGGAAACTCTTGTTGCAAAATGATACAGCCAATAAGACCCTGAAGCAAGCTCCTAAAGGTAATTTTAAAGGGTTTTTGCTAATTGAGAATAGAAATAAAAGTAAATTTGGTTGAAGTAAAGAATATCAAATAATTCACTTTCGGTATATAGTTAAGGTGGGAGGGTTCTAGTGACTTTCTGGCCAAATTTTGTTGTACTTAATGTATTATACAGTTCATTTTCTCATCTTCATCTTTATTCAGTATTTGTGTATTTTATATAGGCTGCTTTCAAATTATTCAATAATTTTATTTGAACAACAGTTCACGGGATGCTGGGGACATTCTTCAGTTTTTCGAAACTCAACAACGAGAGCAACTACTATATTCCCACCAAGATCGGCTACTTCACATTTCTCAATTGCTGCCCTGATCTCCCAGTCAATTATTTTAATGAAGACTTGGCATATAATAAAGTATCTGTGCATGAATATGCAGAACTTGTTCAGAAGTTAAAAGAGGCCTGCGACGACTTTTTCATACTGAAAGTCTTTTGGTTCCTCAGATGGCTGACAAGATTTGTCCTACTTTATACAGTCTTTCAATTATTATTCACAGATTCCATAGTCCAAGAGCAATTTTCATTCCAGCCTACTTATGCAGTCATATCAGTGATCATCACAAAGTTCCTTCTTTTCCTGTTATCCCGCAAGATAGTAAATGCATACCGTAGAAAAATGCATAGTGTGTTGAATAAAGAAAATCATGATAAATGGGTTGCTAAGAATCTGTTTTGGAGAGTGCTACCTGAATGTAGATACATTCATTTAGTTCTGAATTATGAAAGCTTTAGTCTCCAAAATGCGAATATTAGCATGAACGAGACGTTCTCCCACCTATAATACTAATTATTTGACCTAAATAGTTTATACATCTTTTTTGTGGCTACTGGTCTGCATAGATACCTAGAATATACAATTAATTTGTATTATTACAGAACAACAACTATCATTGCAAACAATTATAGAATTTACAAGGAAGCAGCCTTTAGTTTATCTAACTTCTTTCTTAAATCGTATTCCTTCTTGTCCTTTGTATCATTGTCAACATTCCAATAATCGTATATCACATATATCACATTCCATCCAGCCTTTTCCAATAGCTTACCCTTCAACTCCATAAAGGTATTATGGTGGTATGTCTTTTGTTCATTCTTCAAATGGCAAACAGCATCTGAGCCATCCACGTACAAGATAGCGGTCTTTTGGTCCACAATACCGATATCAATGAGCAATTTGGTCTGTTCACACTCCATATTAGTCTTATAAGGCAATCCGATTTCGTGGAGGATGAGGGTAATGTCAATCAGGAAGTTGGCATAATTCTCTTTGAACTTGATAAGATTGAAGTTCTTGTTCTGAAGTTCAAAGAATTCAACATCAATTTGCTCGTTGTTGACAGGAAGTTCAGCCAAACTGTGATAATGCTTGTAAAGGAAATACTTGGTTGCCATTTTCTTGTATTCCCTTTGGAGATTTTCTTCTTCCAAGGCCTTGGATGCTTCAAAGAGATTATCTTCAGGGATGTTGCTCTGGGCATCAGCCTCACTATTTTCATAGGTCTCAGAAATCTGATTTGAGCTAGTTCTATTCTTGGGTAGAATTTTGAATGAATTTCCAATTAAGTCCTCACGAAGAGCGAATGAACCATAATATTTAAGCTTATAGAGCTTTCCATTGTAGACAACGGGGTTCTCATAGTGGTAGAAGAGCTCAGAAAGAAGGAGGTTTCTGCAGACCAATTCTCTGAAGCTCCAGAACTTTTGATCATTTTGGCTCTTTTCTCTGTTCATTTCGTATTTATAGATAACCATAAGGAGGTTCAATCTGGCAGCTTCACTGAGCTTAGAGAGACCAAATCCTTGAGTGAGGGTGATTATGGTATCCATATTGTCAATTCTCAAAGCACTCTCGCCCAAATAGCAAATGAAAGATTCGAAAAGCTCCTTGGACTTTAGCTTTTCAACTTCATGTTGGATCTTATCAACCATTTTTTCAATCCAAAGCTTCTCAACTTTCATGATTTCGAAGGTCTTGTCCAAGTTCTTGGTGTCGTATTCAATGAATGAGTAGACAGTCCTATTCAAAGATTCATTCTGTAGGAAGTCTAAAAGTTTAGTAATGCTTTCTATTCAGCTTACTTGGAAGCATAGACTTGAGAATTAAAGCCTTTTCAGCATTGATGTTAGTGAACTTAAGGTGCTTGAACTTGTTAATAAATCCTTGCATGTAGAATCTCTTGTTATGGCCAAGGACTCCGACAATTTTCTAGAGAATTAGCTGGAATCATTAGATAATATACAATGATATCATCGGGAGAAAGATAATCGAAGGTCTTGTATAACAATGCTCCAAGAGGAACAAAGTTGACTCCTTCATTTGAGAAGTTCTCAGGTCCGAGAGACTTGTTGATTTCCTTGAAGTATTTCCTAAGAAATTTAGGCTAATTTAACACCGTTTTACTTTTCTTTTTGATTGATGTATGCCTTGAGAAGCTGGGCAGCCTTTGACTCATTAAGAATATCCTTATTGAGGACAAGGTTTTGCATATCGAAGTAGAAGGTGAAACAACTGAACAAGTTGGGTGTAGCTAGTTCAAAGATTTCAGGAGCATGGATCTTGAACTTGTCAAGAATTAGGAGATTTTGAACCAGGATTTCCCCATGCCAGCGCTTCACACATCTTGGGAACTGGAGGATGATATTCTTTTCGATATTGGGCGTGATCAAAACTCCCAAGTTATCAAGGATGGGCAATAAATATTCCAAGCTTTCAAAGTTGGTGTTAAAGACACTGGAATTGAAGTGTTGAGTGACGTTCTTGTCATAAATGATGTGTTGAATTGTCAGCTTAGAGTTTTCACAGAAAGGATTGATGACATGGTTGATGGTGAATTCTCTGAGCTTCTTGAGCAGAGCATCCCTTTGCTTCACATTGAGAGGATTGAGCTCTTCCTTCTTTCCAGAAGCTAAGGAGCTTGAAATGTAATAGATCCAATTTAGATGCTTGTTGAAAGTGGATCCTGATTTCTGGGCTTTGGCCATCATGAGTCCCATAAGCTTCTGGTGAACAATGACAACAAAGTTAGGATTTATTTCATGGACGTTGACGCACAGGAATTTCATTATTTGGATGAGATATTGGGATCCAAGGTTAGCAGTGTTGGAAGAGAGACCCAAAATTTGACGAGTCAAATACTCCAATAGGCCTAGTAAATAAGATGAATTATAGCCATGATTTACTTTTTCTTTCTTTTTGGTTGGGGTAGAGGAGCTCAAGTAAGGATCTGTTAGAGGTGATCTGAATATTCAACATGACATAGGAGAGGAGGTTGGGTTCTTTGAATTTCTGGATGAGCTTTTTCAAAATTTCAATAGAATAATCAGTGAACTTGTCATTGAATTCGAGCTCTGGATTGGAAAGGTAGGTGTTGAAGGTATATTTAGGCTCAAACTTGTCAAGAAGTCTGGTGACAAACTTTGCGAGCTTGTTTCTGTTTTCATTATTGGCCACAAGGTCGTCAATATCAATCATGATCTTTCTGAAAAGGAAATCAGGAGTGTTCAGGTGAGGAATGAATAGAGAGCTGATTTCAATCAAGTCAATAACGGGTGGTCTTTCTTCGAGAACATCTATACTCTTTTCGATCAAATTTAAGACATAAGTTGTCTTCTTCTCGAAGAAATTCTTCTTGTGGTCTCCAAGATGGTAGTCAAGGAGATAGCTCATGATCTTAGCAACGACCATGATATTCTTCATTTCGTTAATAGTGACTTTGCTCTCGACAATATTGAAAAATCTAGAAAGTTAAGTTGAATTTCACTTATTCTTACGCTAAGACAATATGGCTATATATCTTAGTAAATTCAATATTGGCCTCTTTGAAGCTGTGGATGATCAAATAAATCTCGAAAAGATCCAAGTTGTCAATCATCTTAGGATTTTCTCTCAATTCTTCGGCGATCTTCTTGTTCAACAATATCTTCTGATTGGTGAAAAGAATCAATAGTTTATTGACATATTCCTTATCATAGTATCTAAGTCCAAACGATACCAATCTAATGGCTTAGGGATATCGAAAATTATCTTACTTGTCGAATAAATCTGGGATCAAAGCTTGTAAATTTGGCCCAGCAACTTGAACTACTGAGAAAAAGATGGTGAAAAATTGGCTTGGATTGATAGGGAGTTTTTCTGCTGGTGTTCCCAAGATATCTTGTGAATACTTTTGGACTAATTGATCTCCAATTAGGGCAATATTCTTCTGGGTTTTATCAGAATATTGGTAGTTGTTGATTTTGAAGCTGTGGATGATTCCTGAGAGGGTGTGAATGGAGAAGGATTCCTTGGAAGAATCTAGGAGTTGGACAACGGTCTCAGAAATTTTATCGTAAAGTTCACCTACAGTTTGAGAAAAGGTTATTCTCGAACTTACTTTCTTGATTTGACTCAATGAAAATGAGCTTGTATTGGTGCTTCAAAGTCATCATGTTCTTAAGGATTGTATCAATGATAGAAAGATCATATTCTAGAGTGTAAAAGGGGAAGTAGAAATATTAATACTGTCCAAGGAGTTGAAGATCACTCTCCAGAACTTTAGGAGTGATGTTGGGGCAAGATTTTTAAGATAGAGGTTCATTTGCCATAGATTGACAGGGGAGTTGAAGCTTCTCAAGATTTCAAGATATTCTAAGGTTGCTGAGGCTCTTGGTTTACTTTCAGTCAAGGCATGCTTAAGGTGGTTTTGGAAGAGGTTTCCATGTTCTTTTTCTAACAAGATGAGGTCTCTGAATACGTTCTTGAGATTTTCTTTGGGCACTTTTCTGATCTTTTGTGAGAAATTTGTCTTAGAAAACAAACGACTTCTTTGAAGGAAATAATCCATCTCCCTTTTGAAGTCCATATGTCTAAGGGCATTTAGTTCGTGGTCGATACGGCTAGTCTTGTATGTTTCGATGTATGGGATGGGCTTATCTACATCCAGGTGAAGCACATCATCTTCAAATGCAGGCAAACAATTTCTGATGTTATTGAAGACGATACTCTGGTTTATAATCTTATGGATCTGACTATACTCTTCATGGCCCTTGTGGTCGATTTCAGAAAATTTAATTTCCTCATTAGCGGCACCGTGTTTAGTGGGATCACTGGTGTCTTCAACTTTTTTTGGTAGTTGATCGATTAGAAATTGTAGAACGACATTCTTGTTTCTTGCCTTGGGCTTATTCGGATATTTCTTAGCTTCTTCGAGAAGGCTCTGATAACTCATTTGCTGATATTCTTCGATCTTTTTAATATTTTCTTCAGTGTAGTCATCCTTGAAATAAGACACAATATCAACTCGAGAATCCTCTGGGGAATTCCATGTGGCAAAAGGTCTTCCTAAGCCCGATGTGAATGAAGCTAGCCTCTGATTGAGGTACTGGTTCTTCTTCAAGAAAATCTTTAACATATTTATTTAATTTATTTAGCTTGAATCGCACCAGAATTAAATTCTTAAAAAGATTGCTCCTAAGCCTCTCCCTCTCACTGGCCTTCACTACCACTTTTCTAGAGAGTTCTCTCCTCAGGATGGCCTGAAATTTTTCTTCGGAAACTTATCTACAATTCTGTTCAAATCAGAACTTCAGTCACTTTTGCTGATATTTATTTCGTATCAAACCCGATCTAAATCTTAAATAAAAAAATGGCAACCAAACCCATTGACATCAACGCCCTCAGGAAAGAAGAACTTGCTAAGTTCAACAAGACTTACACCTTCAAGGAAATTCCTAGAACTGAATTATACAATGCCCTTCAGGTATTTTCCTCTTAAAATCAGCTAAGTTGCATAGGATCTGAGACATATTATTCTCATTGACATCAGAAGCAAAAACGAATTTGAGTCTTCTTCAATAAGAGGCTCTTACCACCTAGAAAATGCTAATAAAGATAAAGGTATAATATCACACGAGCCATTGGACTCATAATTCTAGATACACTAATCAAATACTTCAATGAGGTCGCAGATAAGTACAAGGAACTGGAACAAGCATATAAAACTAAGCCGATCAGACGTATTGTGATTATCAACAATTCAGGAGAGAAATATGACGAGAACGACGAAAGAATAAAATTCGTCCTTGACTGCATTAAGGTAATAAAGCGAAAGAGACAGCGCTAAGTGTATAGGAATACAAGGACTTTGATAAGGTATTTTACCTAAAGGATGGATTCCAATCTTTTCAAGAAAAATATCCATTTTTGTGTGTTGACACCACTCAAAAGGACGTTCAACCTCTCCCCAAAATGCAAGATGTCACGAATAACAAGGACATATTGTCTGACACTGAGAGAAAGTGGTTCTATGCTCTCTCAAGATTCCCAACAGAAATTATTGAAGGAAAACTCTTTATTGTACTTATAGGGCTATGTTTTTTCTTATTTCATAGGGAAGCACTGCTAACTCAAATAACAAGAGCCAGATGAATGATTTGAAGATTAAGTCCATTCTGGAATTTATCTCTAAGGAAGACCAAAAGATTGCTGAATTCAAAACAAAGGAATTTTCTTATCAGAAAATTGTCATGAACAATGAAACTCAAGGCTTTATTGACTTTAAAGAGATCTGTACTCACATCGACAATATGCTCTCCAATCCTGATAGCCACCCCATCTTGATTTGTGATTCAGTAAGAATTAATTAAAGACTCATAATTTTCTAGGATGGTGATTCAATTAGTGCATGTATTGCAGTTGCATATTTAATGTGGAGCAAGAAGGCTAGCTTCCAAATGGCTTCGATGTCAGTTTTCCAGAAGAGATCAGTTGCTAACCCACATAAGTATTTATATACAATGCTTTCTACCTGGAATCCTGCTCAGGAGAAGCCGAAGAGTGGAAATATTGAGTCTTCTTTGTTGAAATAATATGTGCATACTTTATGCCACCTGTTTTTCTGTCTTCTTATAACTAATTACTAGTTTGACAATGTTCTTGATAAAATTTATTTGAAAGTTGATTTGAATTCTTGAAATGGAGACTGACCTATTTAAATTGGTTCTGAATGTCAAGGATACAACCGAAAAGAGTATCTGCAATTTGATCTAAGTACTCATAGCTCTAGGTAAATCACTGCCGTTTGTGAACTGCAAGATTAAATTCAACCACATTACACAATTTTCCCTCGTAAGTTTCAATATTCTATCCCTCACCCTCAGGTCCCCTTCAGACAAAGCCTACAATTCACTCTGACACCTAACGACAGCAACAAAGTCATAGAATTTCGTTTTGAAAGAGACTGTACCCCGCATAAACATATTATTCAATTTTTAGCTAAGGAATTTGCCAAGCTTTACATGAAAATTGAGAGCCAATATCTCATCAGCAGATTCGAGGTATAGTTCTCTTCTCCCCAATTTTAATTTCAGACTGAAAAATGGTTTGAATTAGATCCTATAGAAAGTAATGCCAAATTCCAAGCTAAAATCTCTGTCCTCATATTCAAATACAATGCGGAGTCCAAGTCAAAAACCCCGATCAAGCACAACAATTACATTGAGTCCAAATCTGCAGAAAACTCTCCCAGAACCAGCTATTTTAGCAACAAACTTGTCTCAAGATCTAACAAAGCCAGCATATCTAAACAAAATGACCTAGACAATATTGCTTCTCTCTCAAAAGTTATCAATCCAAATGTATCTATCCTTTTCCCACAATTCTAATCTTTCTCCAAAGGGCAATCAAATTCTCACTAAGTACCCGGAACTCAAACTGAACCTACAGCCTGCTTTGAAGGGTAAAATTTGCAATAGAGATATAATAAGCCAATCTAGGTATCGTAGAGGAAGATGGTGCCAACAAGGAACAAGTTTTAGAGAAAAAATCTAAGGAAAATAGAGTATCAGCTTCCAAGGGTATTTAAATTTGCCCCCTGCTTAATGAAAGGTTCAATGACATACAGAGGAAAAGAAACTGATTCTAGAAAGGAGACGGATTCCAGGACTAGATCAGCCAGAAAGACTAAGAGTCTAGAAAAAGTGAAAAACCCTCCAAGTAGTGGAAAGAAAGAGCCAGAAGTCAGAGAATATGAGAATACTTATTTGATTGATGAGTCGAAAGCAACCAACCGTCTGCAGAAAATCTTGGAATCTCTTGAGAATGAGAATAGAGTATATTTTTGAATATTAAGACTGAGTCTTGAGGAATTACATAAAAGATATGAAAGTTTACAGATTGAAAAGAAGATGGCTCATGATGCTCAGAAGTATTGTCAATTCTTGCTCAAAGAGGCCAATAACAGACTTATCAGGGAGAACAATAGATTCCAATATCTAATGGAAAATTTCCTCAATATGAAAGAAAAACTTGAAAATCAATCTAGACGCCATCAGGAACAGTAAAATTATTGCTAATTTATATTGAGAAAAAAGAATTGAATACTATGTCAATAAATGTAAGGAATATGAAAAGAATATGATGGCAATGACGAATCAATTATCAGTTTGGAAGGCTAAGATTGATATTGTCGAGTATAGTGTATTCGTTTATTTAGTTTATTTTCAGAATCCTTGAACAAGAAACCCAGACTCTCAGAGGAATAATCAGTGCACAGGAGAGTAGAAACCAAGACATTGAGAAGAATATCAATAAAGTAGAATTTTTTGAATAAATGTAATGGAATAGAAAACTAAAGAATTCCAGAAAGTGATAAAGAACCTTCAGGATGAGATCCAAAAAACTAAGGAAGATAATGTATGCATATGGGGATTCGAATTAATTGGATAGAAAACACTTGAGGCTAAGATAGAAGAACTTCAAAAGGAGAATCTTAGCGTGACTCACAAAAAAGACCTTTTACAAAGTGAGAATAGTATGCTCAAAGCTAAGCTCCTTTCCCTTGAAGTAAGACTGGGTTTATAGATAATCAACGAAAGATGAACGAAGAATTATATAAAGAATTACAAAATCAGACTGAGAGTATGCAAAAAGAAATAGATTTACTCAGACAGAGCAACAAACAGTATATAATTTTGACTTTGTCTCATTCTCAGGCTGAAGGAAATGATTGCCCAAAGTAATCAAAAAGCCCCACCAGCTGCAACTGGAATTAACTTTTACGAAGACATTGAAAATGTCAAAAATAAGATGGGCAAAATCTTCAGTAGAGCTCTTGAATCCCTTGAAAATGTGAATGGTAATCTTCCAATCTATTGAATTAACTTAAAGATTTCTTAACTCAAAACCAGGTTTTGAAATATAGAATTGAGGAAATAGAGAGTCTCTATGACCTCGATGTCACATTAAATGACATCTCCAACAGAATAGATACAGTACATCTTTCTTTCCTTAAATCCTTACCCTCAGATTGAAGACATGAGTCCTACAAAGGAAAAAGAAAAGGATGATTTGGAAAGTGAAATAGAGAGAAATCTTGAAATTATCCATGGTCTTGGAGAAAGCAACAAGAAATTCGAGCTACAGCTCCACCAATTCACCATCAGAAGCGATACCGAGCAATCCTCAGCAGGAAAACAGAAGTCAACAGACTTCAGATCTTCTTCAAGCTCCATAAAAAATACAGCTTCTACAGGCCAGCTCACTAAAGTCAGATCTGAGAAATCAACTGAGTTTATGAAGGCTTCCTTATTGTATTTCCCTGTTAAGGTAAAATTTTAAGCATCATTAATAAAGTGGTTAGGATGATCCAATAGATGTCAAGCTGGCTGAGTATATCAATAATAGTAAGGACGGGAAAAAGCTGACTATTTTGTTTAAGAGGAAGAGCAGTGGCACTTACACCTTTGGATCTAAGAAAACAATCTTAAAGTTAGAAAATGGAAAATTATATGGTGAGTTAGAAAAAATTTCTTTGATTTTGTAGTTAAAGTCGGACCAAATTTACAACCTATTGATAAGTTTGTGGCTTCTACTATGGATGCTGAGCATGAACGGTTCCTAACAGAGAGTAAGTGGGAATTAATTTGTGTAATTTTTAAGGTATTAAGCAAAGAAAGAGCAAGGGAAGCAAGGCTAACCTTTAAATATTATCAATTTTCCTCAGTTGTAAGTTTACATTATCTGTAATTATTATTCTTATTTATATGGACTCTGATGGTTTGTTTTGAGTCCCATAAGGATAATGTGATTAGTAAATGTGTGAGGAATCCTTATTCTCTTTGGACTCAATTTACTCTAAGTTTACTTTGATCTTGCTGCAGTGACTCTTATCCCCCTTAAAATACCCCTAAAATCCAGGTTGCCATTTTAACCTGTTCATAAGAAGGGTCAAACTGGAATCATACTAACTAGGTTTAGGGCACAATGTGGCACTAATTACTCTTTTCAAAACTCACAAATGGTTTAGTACTAAAGATCTTTTTTTTCAAAATTGGGTAATAACTATAGCAATTTTCAAATTCCAGTTTAGACAAGTTATACTCATACTTATATCAATTCATATCATCAAACTAAACATAATTAAATTATGTCTTCTGCTCTCACAGCTAGGAGAAAATATTTGGATTTTTGACTAATGCCTATAGAATCTAGCATTTCTTCAGCATTTATATGATAGAATTTAACATTGTCCATCGAAACAGTACGCAGTTCAGAAAAGACAGAACCCCGCACAAACATAAATTTTGTGAGAGAAATAAAAACAATGTTCAATTCTAGACCCTTTTGCTTCGCTATTTCATGCACTTTTTTATCATTCCCCGTCTAGTTTTAGTTTCACCTTGTTTTAATTTTAAGCTCTTCGAAAAGATTGTGTGCGATCAATTGATTTTTCAGTGCAGTGAGAGCAAGAGGATAGAGAGGTGAAACATTTCCTTTTGCTACTTGAGTGGCAAAGTATCTTTGATCTATGTTGCATTGCGAGAAGGTTAATTGAGAATTCACCTTCGTGATAAACGATTCTATGAAGTATGGAAGTAATAGTTTCTACCTTCATTAAGTTTTTTCTCTTTATAGTCTGGAGCCAGATAGAAAAACTTCCACAATTCTGTTCCAATGTCATCTAATTCTACGTTGATGTGAGCATCAAAATCAATATACCATTTTTTCTTTCCATCAACAATAATAGATTTCACATGCTTGCTCAGATTGCTAATCTGAAGAAGATTAAAGCCCATTATATCTCTGATTTTCTCAAAGAGAGATTCGTGAAAATTGGTGCCTATTTTGTGATAGATATAGGCCTTGGCTCCAAGATGCTCTGCATTGGGATTAATGGATTCTGGAAGAACTCTATTATGAATGCTTCTCTCATTTCGGTGTAGACGAGATCTGAAAAATGGGTATAACAACAACTTAACACAGTAGTAGCATTTTGATCTCCCACCCTCAGATATCTATATAGTTTTTCAATATCGGGACTTAGATCCTTAAAATAGTTAATCTGGTCGATATTAATGTAAATTTGGATTCCTTATTTCTGAAGACATGATTTAATTATTGACAAAACGGAAGTGATGATGTCTGGTGAATTACTACCATATATTCCGCCTTTCTTTACACTCTTAATAGCATCGGCTATTTTCATAGTTACTACTTTATCTACAACTTGAATGTCTACTTCAAAGTTCTGTATTTCTTCTGGGAATGAAAATTGTATTTCATTGAGCATAAATTCAACTCTTTTTGATATAAGTTGGACTGGGTTGTTGATATATAAGACCCTATACTTCTTTCTTTGAATTCTCAGTAAGATTGTAAGAAGGGCCATAGCATGACTCTTTCCTACCCCTTGGTGGGATACAATTAGCCTTGTTTTCCTTGAAGTTTCCATGATTTTTTAAAGATCTCTGCTGTTTCCTTTGTAGGAAAAAATACTATCGGGCCTTCTCCAAACCGTGCCAGCTATGAACCTACTCGGGACGCCTTTGACAAAAAGGTAGTGCTCTAAGCTGCCTTCTTTACATTCGGTATTGTAGATTTTTGTAAACTCTCCATTTTTGATAATCTCCATTATATGTTCGGCCTCTTCATCTTTAAACAATGAGTAAAAATCTTCGATTTCATCTCGTTTTTCAAAGTTTGGTCTTTGGGCTCATCAGTAAGTAAAATCATCTTGTATTTCTTTTATCTTTCCTTGACCTTTTTCTTCTAATTTTTGTTCTTCTACTTTTTCTTTTGCCTCAAATTCATCACTGATCGAATCTGGCGAACCCTCTCCTACTGTCATCTTTCTTGTCCGTCTTGCTGTTGAGGCCTGTTGTTGTTTGTTCTCAGCTTGTGTAATTGACTTTTTTACAATGTTGATGTTTTTTTTCATTAAAGTATCCTTATTTCTTTTCTTGGATGGATGCCTTTTGTCAGTCCCTCTCGTTTTCTTATCTTCAGGCAAACTCTCTCTTGAACCAAGATCCTCTGAATCTTGTTGGTCCCTCTTCTTTTCTGAACCCGAATTTTTTTCTCTTTCATCCTCTATAGGGAGTTTGATAACTTTATGAATTATTACGGTTTGAGTGATCATCCTCTATATTCATGATTTCTTGATGAGATCTTTTAGATATATTGCGGGAATTCAAAATTATAATAAATTGGAATCTGATTCCTTAGAACCCAATGCATCATAAAAAGAACTATTAAAGAAGAATGTTTCCCCTTGATTAAGCTGTTATCGGGATATGAATCTCAAACAATTTGCACATTCTTGTGAGTTCCCAAAAAATGAACAAAACATACCTGCTGAAGAATTTAAGAATCTTATCTTAAATCCAATTGATCATAGACACTCTAATTAGCCCACTTAGCTGCTGATAAAATTCTATAGTCAACCAACATTGAGAACAAATTTTGTCTATTGCTAATTCAAATATAGATGAGTTTCTTCTGGATATCTAAAAATGGGACTAATTTGGACCCTATCATTACTTATTTTGTTTAACCATTAAGAATGTGAATCTCTCATTTATTAGGTATTAAATTTAGAAATGCGGAATACTGCAAAATCTTTTATAAGTTATGGATGCGACTGAATAGAAAATTGATGAGTTCTTAGAGCTATCATAATGATATGAAAATTGTTGCTTCATGTGAGTCGTTGATTAGTGATTTCAAAGCAAGTAATTTATGAAACTTGTAGGCTCTCTATGATATGATGTTGAACAAGAATTGCATATAAAGAGTAGTATATAATCTTGTTTACTATGATCACTAACATCTATCAAGATGCCTTAATTCAATAAAATAACCACTTCAAAGGCCAGATCAACAATCCATAAAGCCTTCCAGAATAATGAATGTTGATTCTCGAATCTTTGTCTTTTGGGCTGCTGGTCCATTTATTCAACAGTGATTGTCGTTAAACAATCAATCTATCACTATACAAGGCTTTTGTTCTATAACTTAGAAATTTATCAAGTATCTATTTTATCAAGTTAAAAATATCATTCAATTACATGTTAAAAGTTTTCTTGGATTCTTCTAGGACAGGGCTATGTAAGACTTAAGATTTATCTTTATTTTAATGCCATAGTGCATATCCCAGGCAGACCTTTCGGAAGCTTATATAGTGTGTTCAAGCCAGGCTATGAAATTCCAGCTGTTGAGATTTCAAAAGAAACATCAAGTATAATTAGACAGGCGAATGAGCTAATAAAGTAGAGGAGAGAACATTGGATAGTTATTTGCAAGAATATAAAGACAAGAGAGCCAAACAAATAAACGAAGTCCAAATCCCTTACTCTTTCAAGGGAACAAAAGAATTCCCTACAATTGTAATGAGTCATAAAAGTTTTCTTAGTTTCCTAGCACAGAGCTTATGATAACGTGATCCTAAATCCCGAAACCTTGAACCTTGACAAAGTCAAAGCCAAATTACAAAGCCATTTTGTCTCTTACTACAAAGCTCTCTGTTCAAGCACTGAACAATTACCTCCTTGCGAATCCAACTTCTTGATCCATGCCAAGAAGGCCACCTACATCATCAGCAACAGTGGCTTCAAGGTATAGAGTACTCAGCCTAATTAATAAATTTCAGCTTGAACTCCAAAGAGATGAGAACAACTTCAAGAAAAAGGGACTTCAAGAACAAATCAACATTTTCGAAACTATGCATATATTGGGTATTTTGACCCTCTCTTTACTCAATTTCTAGGCTTAAATGTCGAAAGAGTCAAGAATGGACCTATTGAAGGCTATCAAGTCAATAGAGCTGATGAAAAGAAAGGATTGTTGATCTACTCACTCAAGCCAAGCACCATGAAGGGCACTGTTGACTCTACTCCTGAATTTAAGAAAGCCATTTCCAGAGGACAATTCCCCGTTTTTCCTGGTCTTCAGCTGATTTTGAGAATATACGTTCAATACACTTCTCCTTATGTGATTATCCCTAAAGTTGATAATAAGGAGGCTGTCTCACTTGAAGATTACTCTTTTAGACATGTCGCTATTTTTGAGAATCAATTGCGTCTTCCTCCTATTGGATCCTTGAGCTTGGATCGTAGTATTGAAGAAAGGTGAGAATTTTATGAGGGTGAAACTAATTTTTTTAGACTTCCTAGATATCGTCTCCAAGAATGGAAGCTGGTTGACTTTGACGGTCATTTGCAAGGAAATCCTCTCTTGGTTAATAAGGATAAATTCCAGGAGTTGTACTTAATTGAATAAGATTTTTAATTCTGCACAATCTTAGCTAATGTTATGTGTATCGATTTTGTAATATGTACAGACTCTAAAGCCTAGTACTAGTCTTTCACAATGTAGAGTACCAGCGCTAATTAAAGCTAAGTAACACTGATATAGCTATTTTATTGTATGTCCAAATATTTATTTAATTTTGAGTCAACACCCTAATGGAGAATCAATGTGACTTTTGTACCTACTATCCTGATTCCTTCCATGTCAGGTTCTCAATTTATTGGATCTGCGGTTTGTTCTTCCTGCAAGTGTTTTTCTTGATAAGACACTTTGTTACATATGCAAGATTGAGCAAAAGATGTACCTTGGGTGGGGCTTTTAGCTATCTTAAAGGAGTTTTTTTGTCTAAAGTCGAACAATCCGTTGCCTCATTGATTTCAAAAAGGACAGGAAGAAGAATCCTCTACTATATGTTCCTATGTGTCTTTCCTTTTTTCTGTCTTGCCCTCTATGTTTTGACACCAGCACTGCCTAGCCCTTGGAGTCCTATAGTTCAGTCCCTAATGTCCTCAGCACACTTTTTCGTGACCATGTTCGTCCTGGGTATAATAGGCACCAAGTATAGTTTATACAAGATCTACATTGATAAATTCATTCCAAAAAAGGAAGCCAAAATTCTGCTTGTGTATCAGGTTGCCAAAGCTTGGTATGGAGCTCTGGCATTAGAACTGGTTCAAATTATTCCAGCAATCATAAATGAATTTACATGTGTGAATGGAAGCAACCCAGAGATCATCAACTATTTTTTTAGAAATGGATTTATCCTAATGCTGGTGGTTGACCGTCTCAAATTCTTCAAGTTGGAGAAGGATATATTGAATAACTATGCTGAGTCTAAAAGAATAGAGAATATCCAGGAAAGTTACAAGCAAATTGTAGAGCAATCTTTGGATATCAAGAAAGAAATGATCATGGAGATCAAAAAGTCAACATCAAATGAGCAAGCCCTCCTAGGCGAAGTTACAGAATTCATCAAAACGAGTTCTCAAAGACTGGAAAAAATGATGACAAGTCGACTTCAGATTGAAGAGAAGGGCAAAAGAAATCCTCTTATTCGAAACCAGGGAGATAATGTGATATACTGCAAGTTAATCCTCGGATACTATTTTATAATCTCAATCTTCAATATCATGGCCGGGGGCTATGCGTACTTTAATACCTATTTTGAGAATGAATATCACCATAATTGCACTTTCTTCTATCTTAACAAGGCAAACCTCCTTATAGGTTTCACAGTAGTCGCCTGGGTTTTAACAAGGCTAACCTGCAACAGGAACACAGTTGGAAAGTTTAATGAGCAGGACCTGATTAATTTCCATGACAGTGGAAGATCGACTTCCCTGATGAAGTCCAACGAATTTCAAAGTTTTCGTGATTCGAGCTTTTAAAATCTATTGCATATTTAATAGAGGAATTAAGACATTGAATCTTTTCAATGCATTTTATACGTCAAATATTATGATATATCCCTATTCTTATGAAAGAGTGAGAAATTGTCAGAGAAATACAGGAAGTCTGCTTACATGGATAAAATGGATAAAATGTACAGATAGATATATAGTTGTAGGCATACTTCAATTGTTTTACTCTTAACTAGGAAATTTAAACAAGTAAATTCTCATCTTCTATATTCATATTATTCTCAAATTGCTTCATCTGCTCTTGGATTTCCTCGCTAATCTCATCCTTCTGAGGGTGAGCTTTCTCTGCAGATTGTTCTCCACTTTTAAGCTCCTCCTCATTCTTATTCTTGATCTTTATATTTCCATCTTCAAGGACAATGGCAATCTTCTCAGGAGTCATATACAAGATTTCACGGATGTTGTTGATTAGAGTTTCAACACTGGAATCCTTGTATACGTCAAGGATATGATCAATATCCCTTAACTTAAAGTAATAGAAATCTCTTTCAGCCTTCAAGACTTCAATTTGAGGGCTTTTATCAGCTGTCTTTTGCTTCTCCATCATGGCATTGATATCAGCTAAGAGCTCATTTTCCTTATTGGAGAGATTGGCGAACAGGTTGGTTGTGGAGCCAGAATTTGAATTACTACCTCCAGTGTATTTAGAAGTGTTTAGTGAATCTACTCTACTACCTAGGGCCTTAGGGGCAAGGATAGATTTCTGCTTAGATAAGACAGATCCCTTAGCAACAGAATCCTTGCTGACTGTTGGCTTGGTTGTGGCGGCAACTTTGTCTATAAAACTAAAGTCAGGCTCGACATTTCCTCTTCTGCTGACTGGATCGTAGTTGCTCCAATTGTTGCAGTTAGCTTGGAAGAACTTTTTCATCCATTGAGCAAACTCAAGGTTGTCTTGGTATTTAGCTTTAATAAGCTTCTCAACCTAGGAAGTGAGCTTATTTTGAATTATTCTCTACGTCAATATATTTTGGAATGTTGAACTTGGTAAAGGACTGTTGTAAGATCTTAAAATTGTAAACGAATTCATATTCGAACTTGGCTCTCCAGTTTACTTTGTGAAGGGGAACCTTTCCAGGATAGATGACATCCAATATTTGGCAATGGACAGCTCCAGTTCCCAATTGTTCAATTTTGGTCAAATTAAGCTTGAATATTAGGAAAGAGACTTTAAACATACCTTAAGCAGGTCGTTGATCCAAGTAATGAGATCGTTTCTTGATAGAGCAGTGTCTGGATTTTCTGTAATCATAGCTCAAAATTTTAAATTCGTAATATTTAAAAATTTGAACCGGTAAAGGAAGAAGTATTCAGCTCAGTAAAAAAACATTGATTTTAGAAAACTAAGAGAGATGTTTGGCTCAAAGAAGCGTCCTTAAGTGAAATCTAATGTGTATTCTAGAAGCTTCGAAAAATATCTTGCTTAANNNTNCNNATTTTACGTCGTTCTATTTATATTTGAGGAAGTTTTCCCCTAAAGCATGAAAGATTTGTGTCAAAGAATAATGAAGAAAAAAGTAGTTAATGTTGCGAAATTTAATTAAATTATAAGTAAACAGTCACTTTATTGAAGTGAATTTTAATTCTTATGGGCAACCAGAACTGCTGCACCGTCACTCTTCGTCGAGTACCAATAACATTTTGTCATATGAACTCTGTAGGAAGGATACAACCTTGATTTATTCTTCAATCCCGAAAAAAATTCAAATAATCTTTCAAGATCTCAACTTCCTATACGAAATTATCCGAATCCTACCTTCAGCTTAGATGGTAAGACACAAACTCTGCATAATAACTCCTTTAGCCGATGTTGAGGAGGACGATCAAGAAGCCACACCCCTAACCCCACCTCGTTACAGGCAGATTCATAATGTATCCTTTTCAGCTTCAAGCTCCAAGCCTAAGGGCCAGAGATCTGCCATAAAGCCTAAAAAGAAGCCTCCCCCACTAAATCTTCAATCCTCCCCAGAAAGAGTCGAGACAGCCACTTTCCAAGTTAATCCTGAAGTTAGACTGAATACAAAGGACTCTGCCAATGTCCAAATAACATCAGTAGATGACTCCGATTATGGCAGGAGAGGCTTACCTGTTGAGAAATCTCTATTTGAGAAAATTCACCCTAGCCAGGTCAGCCAAAGAGATCTAACCAGCGAAAGTAATCGATTCCATTATAACACAAAGAAAGATGCTTTCTCGGACCACTTGACTTGGAACACTATTGATATGGCCAAGGATAGTAACTACGCCACCTCCAATAGAAGAAAGGATATAGCCCTGACCTATTCTGTTGATGAAGAGGATAAGAAGAGCATAGACTTTAGGACAGAGCAGTCTAATGGCAATTATCATTTAGCTCACTTTGGTGAGGGAAAGTCCAATGGCTATGAAAGTGTCTCCTCACATTATAAAGACAACATGGCCAGTGAAAGGATAGATCCTAATTATTTCTCTGGTGATGGTTACTGCTCAGTGGAAAATAGACTTAATAGACTCCCTGAATTTGGGAGTGGAAAACTTCAATTGTCTGATACTGATAGACTATCTCTACATGGAGCAAACAAGATAACTCAAAGCTTCAGACTGAATCTTGAAAAGATCCTGTCAGACGTCAAGAAAGAAACAGAAAGAGAAATCCAAAAGATACTCAGCAATTCAAGCAGAGGAGAAGACATCCTTAAGCTCTGTGAACCAGCTAAGCAGAAGCCCGTAACCCAAGAACAAGCTTTTAGAACGCATACTTTCAACTGCGAAACAAATGAAGACCATAATGACCAGCAATCTCCACAATACAAGAAGGAATTCTACAAGCCTATCGATGTCTCAACCATATTCAAGGACGATAAGACTGTGAATAAGGCTAAATCTTCTACAAGTCCCCGCTTTGAGAACTTGAAGAAGAGCTTAGTAGTCATTGAGGAAAAGGAAAGCTTTGGAAATGGTCAATCTGATAGAGAACATCAATCTTTAGGGTCATCAGGTGACAGATTGTCTTCTGATATGAGCCTTTCAAGCTCAGATGAACAGAACAAGTCGGGAGAAGGTCAAAGAATGACCTTTTCCAATGAGAATCCTAAGTCAAATTTCCAGAGTGAAGTCAGAAAGATGACTGATGTGGTCTTTGTGGACGCCACAAAGGAGGAAGAAGAAGAGAAAAGTAAGACTTATATCGTAGTATTTAATTGTGTCTAGGAGCTCTCTTGGCTGCTGAAAAATTAGAGAAAAGATTAAGATTGAAAGATCTTCCCCAACGAGATGAATCTCATAGAAGCATAGGCCATTACTCAGATGAGCTCAAATTCGCCACAATTAAAGAAGACCTTATTGCTCAAATCATGATGGAAACTAACAGATCTTGCCTGCAGGGAGAATCCTTGAAACTCACCGAAACCGCTCACAGTGATATTTTGAACCATATCAAGAAAGCTGTCTCCAAAGAATTTGATAGTCTGATACAAGATGGAGTCACCAGTCTAGGTAGCTCAGCTCGCATCGATCAGCCTACTCAAGCTAATTCCAAGGTCGATCCTGGAAGTCTTCAGAATACACAGCCTAAATTATGTGAGAAAATATCTGCACTTTCAGAGGAACAGAATACTCACAGAAAGAATTCAGGAGTGCTGTTTAGTTCAGGCTTTGGACAATCTACAGGAGCTCCAAGTGAGCACAGAGATACTGCTCCATTTGACTTGTCCCATTCAAGTGATTCTCAAGTGAGAAAACACAGTTTGGACATTCCAAAGCCAGACCTCCATGTTCCAGGCAATGTTAGCCCTCTGTCACTAAGCAGGGAATTTACTGAGAAATTATATGAACAGATTTCTCAAAAAGTACTTGAATATGTCAAGAAAGAGATTAGCAATTTGCTTGAAGCCTCAGCCTCAGTTTCTGTTCTGAATAGTGCCAGATCCCTCCCTAACCTTAACCAAGAATCTAAACCAGCTACTGAGACAGAACTTCAAAAGGGATTCGCCTCAGAGCAACTACCCGATAGATCCAGCCTGGCTAATGCCTATGATGATAAGCCCTTGGAAACTATAGCCGAAAAGACTATTGAAAAGACGGATCGTACTCAACTATTTGAGCTTACTAAGACAGATCGTACTCAGCTATTTGAACTTACTTCTAAGACAGATCGTCATCTTGAAACCCCTAAGACCCCTGCCACCCCTGAGACCTTTAGAGAAACTCAAAGAGATAGCAGGATCCCCATGAGTCTCCATGAAACATCATGGCAACAATTTGAAGATAAAATCAAATGTTTCGAACAGAACTTGGACAAGATCAGTGCAGATCTTTTAGTTCACCCTAAGACTGATTCCACTGAGGACGAAGAAATTCAATTTACTAAGTCAGATAGAAGTGCAAGAACAAGAAGTGTTGGAGACCTTAGTTATGAGGAAAATGAGTTTAGAAAAGCCATTAAGAATGATAGCTTTGATATCAAGGAAATTGAAGGCATTCTAGAAAAAATTGAAAAGTCTTCCAAGAGCTATGATAACAGCTTCCCAGCAAATGAAGTTCATTTCACAACTGAAGAACCCAAGAAGAGCACAAACAACATCCTTGATGCCTTGAAAGATGAAAATCCCTATAGAAAGAAAAAGAACATGGAAGGTAACATAATTTCAACTCATTTAATCCATTAGTCCATATCATAAGCAATGAGTCTAACCCCACAGATCTCCAAGACCCTAATTACACCTCCATCAAATCACTATCCTCACTCTACAATACTATTACCAATAGACCTATAAGCCATGAGAAGCCCCCAAGAAATGCCTATGATTCTGCTAAGCTAGCCTCTAACTATTCTAGTAAGCAAGTAGAGGTCAAGGCCAGCCCTTCCCCAACAACAATGATTGATAATAGGCCTAAAGAATTGAACAAATTGGAAGGTTTCGTTAAGCCATTTGAGGTATTTGTTGAAGAAGAAAAGAAGAAGATTGAAGCCCAAAAGCTTCAGCAACGAAGAGAAAAGGAAGCTGCAGCTGAAAAGCTTATTCCTTTTGTCCACAATCACCTTCAGAATCTTTACCAAAAGGTCCTAAACAACTTGAATAAAGACAAACCTTCAGCTGAACCAAAAGAAAACCAAACAAAAGTTGCTGAAAATACCAAAATTATTAAGAATATTGCCACCCCACAAAAGCAAGAAATTAATCTTCCTTACTATCAAAGTGTCAGTTCTCATGAGCTTACTAGTTCCTACAGAGATCAGACTTCCACTCATAAAGAAAATACTGGGCTTGACTCTTCTAGAAACAAGGAATCTGAACCATACCATACTCCTAGAGATGTTCCAACCACAACTGGCAAGACTTATCGCTCTCCATATACTCAGTACTACTCTGTCAATGATGCCAATTTGGGCACTAGACGCTTAGAAGACTTCGACTCAGAAAACCAGAATAAAGCTATCTTTGATAACTATCTTCCAATTACTTTGGATAATGAATTAAGTGCCAAACTTGCACAGCTTGAAAACAGACCTGCTACCCACGTGACCTCAAGACTGGAGACTTTCCTTTTGAATAATGCAAGAGAGAAATATAGAAGAAATTGGGAGCTTGCTGGACATGATAAAACTATTAAGGAACTTAATTCAAACCTACTGTACTCAAGATTTTTCTCGACTCAGTCTGATTCAGCTGTTGAGTAAGATCCCAGCCTAATTAGGAAATCAATTGCAATTTTTCCACACGTTTTGTATTTTTATTAATCTTTGTCTTTGTGTTATATAAACATTTTTGCCATTTTGTTGATTTAAGTCCTTGATTCCAGATTGAAATATTCTCATCAATTTGTTGCTTTTTGTAGGGTTAATTGAAACGCAGATAATGAAGGATACAGGTAGAGGTTCCAAGAAGATAATACAATTAAGACCAAGTTACTTAAAATATCAATTTACATTAGATAGTGTGATGCTTAAGTTCCAACATCGACCTCCTTGGCTAATTGTTATTTGCAATTTGAAGTGGCCATAACGAAGAATCCATCATTCTTCTCTCCTTCCTTCATACTCTTTTGTTCCTTTATGAAATTAGCAAAGTCAGACTTTGAGGGTCTGCTCTTCTTTTCCTTAGCAGCATTGAGAATAGCGTTGACTTCGTTGTCCTTAAGCTTCAAGTTATTTCTCAAGAAATCATCGAAGCTTTCTTGGTTCTCAGGGAAGATACCCTTGAACTGCTGGCATATTCCTTCTGCTGCTTTAATAATAACTGATCTTTTTCCATTTACAGCCTTGGCGATGGTTTCAAAAAGGATTTGCAGGGAGATGAACGAAAGTCTCTGTAAAAGATTCTCTTTTCCTTCTTTTGCAATTTCTGCAATAGTCAAGAATGAAAGCTCGCTAATAGAAGCGTTTTTGTCGAAGGACTTCTCACACAGAATTTGGATAATTGAGTCATTAAAGCCATTTTTCTCCAAGACTTTCATTGCAGCTCTGGCCTCGTTCTTGATAAAAGCCTTGTCAGAAATGGCTCTGTCCAAAGTGGAGTGAATTATAACTTTCAGAAAGTCAAAAGAGGGAGTGCAATCTTTTGACTGTTCAAATATCTCTCTGACAAGTATCAAGGCGTTCTTGGTGAGATTGCTTCTGAGACTATTCATGCTTTTCTGAATGAAAGATGTGAAGAAATCAAGATTTTGGTTCATGATTTCAGGATAAAACTTGTTAAGGGAACGAAGCTGATCAATGAGGTCGAAGTGAGTTTTCCAGTCGTATTTATCGCTACTCAACTCTTTTAGTTCTTCTATAGCTAAATTTAAATCTTTAGAGCCTTGGAAGAGGTTAGGCAAATCTTCAAAGAATGTGTAGATCTCTGATGAAGAACCTTGACTGTAAAACTCTGGCTTCTCGGGGATGATCTTATCATTTTGTTGGATTGACATTTGAGAATCCATTGACTTTCGTTCCAAAATTTAACAAATTCAAATTTAAGTATAATATGATACGTTTAAGCGACCTAGTAAGTAATACACCTTTAGCTAAGGATGACTAAAAAACTCGCTTGAAAAAGTAAGATCTTGAAAGTTATTGGCAGGGATCAGTTACCCGATCATGCCTTATAATTTCTGAAAACTGGTTTAATATATATTAAACACTAGCAAGATATTTAAACATATATACAAATTTATTTCTCAATTTCAAAATGCCCTCCTCAAGCGAACAACAAAACATCCTGAATGAAGAACTCCTGAAGGAACAAATGCTAACTCAGGTTCCGGTTGTGAATAACGGAAATAGCAACCAAACGTTACCACAACACGCTGAACCCGAAATTGAAATTTTCGATGACGATAATCCAGGTCCTTCATTTGAGGAGGTCTTTCCTGAGTTTGCTTATCAAGACGACGAGTACCAAGAGCTAGAAGAAGGAGATTTATGCGAATATTATCATGCTGAATCTGATAATTGCCCCTGCTGTCAGGGTTTTGTTTACAATTGTGATGGCAATTTCTGTTCCTTGGCCGGCGTATGCGAGTGCGTCGAGGGCAAGGAACTACAGCCACATTACTTCATCAAGTCATAATACTTCCAAACTATTTACTCTAATTTCTCGTAAGAAATTACTGTGTCTGTTAATAATCTGAGTACACAGAAAAGTATTCTCTTTTCTTGTTTCTTAGGGACTTTACTTAATCCAACCTATTTAAAGCAAGTCTCATAGGCTCTGTATTGGAGTTTTCTCTCTTTAGTTCAAAACTTAATTTTATGCTTTTCCAATTCAAACCCTTGCGTTTATTTGACTGTTGATTTATCTCACAAATATTCGATTTATTTGAACAGATGACAGACAATAATTATGGCCAGCTTACAGATGAGTGGAGTTTAGAACTTCCACAGCACAAGAAACAAGATGAGGCTCACCAAAACTCAACAAAGGAAGGTAGTACCCTAAAAGATTCCGTGAAAATCCAAACTGAATTACAAAGTTATGGAAAGATTTTTACTAGTTTGCTTTCTAGCTCGATCCCCAGTATCTTCTACCTCGTCAGTATGCTCTTTATTGTTGCCACAACCCTCCATTTCGTGGGGAAGAGTGATGACACTGCTCTCTATAATGGTACCGCATTGGGAAATTCCACACTTTATTGTTTGTCTATGTATCTCATTATCAGCTTGAATATGGGGTTCACTGCAATTGCCTCACAAGCATATGGCTCAGGACTTCATAAACTAGTGGGTCTCTATCTCCACAGGAATATTATCATTAATCTTGGTTTGACCAGCCTTGTTTATATCCTCCTCTATTTTTCATATAACATGTTCATATCTATCGGAATTGAAGAAGATATAGCTAGAGTTGCCTCCTATTATTTGAGATATTCCCCATTTCTCACCTTTGGAATGATTCTTTATGACAACTTGAAGTGTTACCTCTATGCTCATGACATTTATACCCCTCAGTTCTTCATGCAAATTGTTTTAGCTATCATTCACTGGTTCAGTTGCGATTATTTCATCAACTCCATGCAGTTGGGCATCAAAGGAGTCACCATAGTCATGACTCTCAGCAGTTGTTTGGGAAATCTCTTTATGATGGTCTATTTTACAGTTTCAAACCCTGACGAAAGATCCTGGTTTTGCCTAAGAAAGGAGTCCTTCCAAGAACTCTTTGCTCTCTTCAAGAGAGAATTGCCAATTGCAGCTATGGTCTATTTCGAATGGATCGTCTTCCATATTCTTGTTTTCATGGCAAGCTATCTCGGCAAACAAGACATGGCTGCATTTGTCACTCTATCAAACGCACAAAGTTTGTTATATGTGGTCCCCCTTGGACTTTCCATCAGTGTGACAACCCTCGTAGGAAATGCTGTTGGAGAAAAAAATCACGAGAAGACCATGAGAATGATCAAGGCCTCTGTTTTCACTGGATTAATCGTCCTCTCTTCAATGACCGTTATTTTCTATTTCTACCGCCATTTGATCTCATATTTCTACGTTCATGATCCTCAAATTTTGGCCTCATTGGACAAGCTCTACGACGTATATATATTTGCCATGCCCGCTGATTTTCTTCAATGCATTCTAGGCGGCGTTATCAAGGGTATAGGTATGGAAAAAGCGGGCTCAGCTTCTTTCCTGATTATATTCTACCTAATTGGTCTTCCTTGCTCATATTTATTCTGCTTTGTGTGGGGCTACGAAGCGGTGGGCCTTTGGATCGGGATGACAATAGCTTTGTACATCCTCGTCTTGGTCTTTGTTATTATTGTATACAAGGCTGACCTCGGCCGACAAATTTTGATGGTTGAAGAAAGGCTTACAATTGATAATCAAAAATCTTCAGCACCACTCCAGAGCCCTTAAAAAGGATGACTATTTTAATGTATGAATCTATATTCTCCTCATATAATATATGTCCAATATGGAATATTGGTTATTACCATTTTCTGTTTGAGAAGCGACTTGTAGTGAGAATTCAAAAGATATTGGATTTAAAATAAAAAATGAAAACTTTTAGACACTTTTTACTCAAAGTTGTCTGTGTTCTAGTGCTTTCGATTACCCTAGTAAAGGGGAATGTTCAAAATAAAGCATGGCTGAATGGTTTAAATAGACAATTGCGTATACTTGATGAGAGTAATACCTGCAAAAGCAATGAATTTTGTTCCGAATGTGCCGGAAATAAATGCATTCAGTGTAAAGGGAATAATAGAGAGCCCCCAAGCTGCAAATGCAAAGAAGGATATTACCACAATGAAACTTCGCCAGATCCTAGTTGCAAACATTGCTATTATACATGTAAATCATGTCATGGTCCTTCAATAGATGATTGTGACTCCTGCCCGCCAGATAGAGTCCTTGTTAATGGAACCTGTGTTTGTCCGGATGGCTATTATGAGGATGGAGTTGAATGCAAAAGTAATTTTTAGTGAAACGTCTTAACAATTAGAATGTCTTCCTGCTAGATGCAAGAAATGCACACCTACAGGCATCTGTGAAGAATGTGTTAATAATGCATTTAATACAGGCACTTCGTGTGAATGTCTAACTACTTCCTTTGAAAAAGATGGACTATGTGTATGCAGAGAAGGATATTTTACGGATGAATCTGGCGGATGTGTCAGTAACAGGCTTGCAAAAATCATAGATAATATCTCTAGGTTGCCCACCTGGATGTCAGAGCTGCACCGATGAATACACTTGTTTAAAATGCCACTCTAATTTCATTTCCACTCCAGTCAACGATACTAATTCTAGCTCTCTCAATGTGACATGCTCATGTCCAGAGGGAAAATATATGTTCCACACTACATGTCGAGGTAACTCTATGAATATTAAGCTAATTTAAGATTGCGCTCCGCCCTGTAAAACCTGTAATGGAGGAAAACCACATAAATGTTTATCCTGCAGTGTTGAGAACACAACATTAATCAATGGCCAATGCAAATGTCCTCAGCATTTCTACCTAAATCTAACCACGTTGAAGTGTGAAGGTAACCCTGAACTCTATTCCTTGATTATATTTAGAATGCCATCCCGATTGCTTAACCTGCAAAGGACCAAATCAAAATGATTGTTATAAATGTACTGATGAGAGGAAAATAGCTAATGAACTTGGATATTGTGGCTGTGCTGTTGGTTCCTTCTTTAACGAAACCTCTGGAACGTGCCACAGTAAGACAAAAATCTTGCTTATTTACATTAAAGAGTGCATGGCAAACTGTTTTGATTGTAAGGATGGAGAAAGTTGTGAAATCTGCAGATATGGATATAAATACAATCCAACCACGAAAAAATGTGAATGTGGAAATGGATTCTATCTCAATACCACAAGTAACGCTTGTGAACGTAATTTCAATTTGCTTACTTTAATCTTAAAGCCTGCCATAAGACTTGCTCGGAGTGTATAGGGCCAGGAGCTGATCAATGCACCGAATGCGATCCCAACTCCAGAATAGTAGAAAAGAACACAACAGATAACGATCCTGGAGACAACATAAAAACCTTTAAGTGCCAGTGTAATGATGGTTTCTATACTTCACCTACGGGCAGAACTACTATTGCCTATCACAGCTTAAATCCTGAGCCAAAGTTTACATCTTGCTTAGGTAACAATCTTGATGATGCCAATAACTCAATAGCTTGTTCGACAAGGTGCAAAAAATGTCAAAATTATTACACTTGTACTGAGTGTAACGAGGGCTTTACCTATGATCCCAGTTCTAAGTCATGCAATTGCGCTAGAGGATATTTTGAAAACACTACCTCAAACACCTGTGTTAGTACATATTATACAACTCGATCAATAAATCAAAGAATGTAATCCAGAATGCAAGGACTGTTTTATTTCGCCTTCTAATTGTCTATCCTGCTCAAATCCTGCAATAACCGCTTACAACGGAACCTGCAAATGTGAAGATGGAACCTATTTTGACCCTCAGACCGAAAAATGTGAACGTACTTACTTTCCAATCTTCTCCTTTAAATTTTAGCTTGCCATAAAGATTGTTTATCCTGTTTCGGTCCCGGGCCTAATCAGTGTATGCATTGCTCCAATCCCTTATTCCTTGTTGATGATTCTACTAAACTGTGCAGCTGCCCAAGGGGAAAATACTGGGATAAGCGAACTCAGTTTTGCCGAGGTAATTTATTGGACTCCTTTCTTACAGAAAGATTGCCATAGCTCTTGTCAAACATGTGTGGACTTTGGCCCTGAAAGTTGCACTTCATGCAGAGACGGAGGGCTAGGTATAATAGATTCTTTCCTAAAAACTGGAACTTGTGCTTGTCCCAATGGAACCTTTAGCATTGGAAATGGTCGTTGTGAAAGTAAAGAATTTTTCTTGAATGATTCTTATACATTATTAGGGTGCCATACCAACTGTTCTACATGTTATGGCCCAACTGAAAAAGATTGTATAGAATGTGCATTCAAAGATTTTATCGTCAATTCTGAGGGACTATGTAGCTGTCCTCCAGAAACTTATCGTAATGCGAATGACACTTGTGTTGGTAATCCAAGTCTGATCAAATTATGATTTTTTTAAGCTTGTGCCCCGGGCTGCAAAGAATGTAATGCAACGGCATGCCTGGCTTGCCATATTGGTTTTGAACTCTCAAACAACACTTGCATTTGTCCTAAAGGATACTATTTCAATAAGAACCTGACTGTCTGCTCAAGTAAAAAAATCATAGAGATAATGAAATTTCTATAGAATGTGATTCTAGCTGTTTGGAGTGTGCAGAAGACCAAAATATATGCTTATCTTGTGGAGAAGATAAAGAGCTGAAGCCAAATGGAAAATGCGAATGTAAGGATAACAAAATCCTTGAAGATGATACTGGAATATGTCGAAGTAAGATCCATACTAACAACTCACAATTAAAAGATGGTATGAGATCAGGATATTATCACGATGTAAAAACAAACAGATATCGAAGATGTCCCATAGAAAACTGTGCCACTTGTGATCCAAAGAATCCCCATTTCTGTCAAAAATGCGACTCGGGATTCTATCGTCTGGGCCACAATTCCTGTGTGAGCTCATGTCCAAGCAATCATTTTCTCCTGGACGAAAAAGAATGCCTACCTTGCCAAGCAGATTGTGAAAAATGCCTGAACCAAACTGCTTGTGTCAAGTGCAAATTCGGATTTACGAAAGACTATGCCAAAAGATGTGTCCCTGCCTTTGCCTGTGAGAAAGGTTACTACTTTGAACTAAATACAGGAACCTGTGAAAAATGCGATTCTCACTGTAGAAGTTGCGACGGGCCTGAGCCATATCATTGTCTAGAGTGCAGTGCTCAAAAGGCACTTTATGATGGTAGATGCCAATTATGTAAGGATCTCCCAGCTGATGCGAACGTGACCTTTGACCCCAGTGAAAGAGTCTGCAGGGGAGTCTGTGGAGATGGATTTAGAAGAGGCTATGGAGAAGAGTGTGACGATGGTAATAATATAGATGGGGACGGTTGTTCTCATGATTGTAAAGTGGAAAGAGGATTCAGATGTGAAGGAATCAATCCAGATGTCTGTGAGGTTGTTGCCCCTCCTGAAGCCTATTTGGAGTATGATCCTTCAGACTACAGAATAATCAAAATCAAATTTACGAGAAAGGTAATCGCTGATAATATTTGTGACGTAAGCCTCTTGTTTGATGGACTACTTACCGACTTTGTCTATGGAATCCTGCCTTCTCCTGACAATATGACCTGTACCATAAGAATTGAAATTCTAAAGGATCAGGAATATGACAGGCTTCTTATCAGCTTTAATAATCCTGATGAGATGCAGGACCAATTTGGCATCCCTCTTGCCTTGAAATCCAGAGACCTCATCGCAACATTTCCTGGTTTTCTAATTAGAGACCAGAACTTCAGATATTACTCTGATGCTTGGCGACTATTCTTCTCCTCATTGTTGATTCTATCTCTAATAATGGGATTTGTTATCGTCAGATCACCATATGCCTACTCTTTCTGGAGATTTATTGATTATATCCAGTTCCTGAATATGCTCCAGTTCTCGGGAGTCAGCTTCCCAGATAACATCAAAAACATTCTGGAAGAACTCAACCTCTTCAATTTATACACAGACCCCAAAATCTGGATCTACTCTCCTTACTCAGTCCTTTGGTCCTCCATATATCTGATCATAGGATTTTTCTTGATAGAACTCATCAGTTTCCTATACAAGAATATCGGAGGAATGCTCATCCTAAACACTAAAAAATTAAACACTGAGAGACATTTCGTTGTCACTCAACTCAAATTGTCCTTGTCTCTGTTAGGAATATACAACCTCAGCAGATTCCTCTATTACTGCTTCCTAAGCAGCTACCCCTTGGAGGATTATACTGAGAAACTCATTACCTTTGGTGCAGCCCTTTTGCTTTCTACCACTATTTTCAAAACCTTTACAATCGAAGGAATCAATTCTGTGGCATTCCGAAGCCCCGGTCAATACTATTGGTCCGAAGTTGACCTGACAAGAAAGAAGCCAGTCTCTTTAGCTATTATGGAGTTCTTTAAAAGAGTTCTTGTCACGCTTATCTTACTCTCTACAACCCTCAAAATCTCAACCAAGTTCGTCTTCATTATGGTTCTTGAGATTCTCATTGGTCTCTTGACATATTTAATAAAGCCATTTGTAAGAAAAGGCTCTACCAGAATGAATGTTATTAAGTGCATTCTCACTGCTTGGCTCTGCTGGAAACTCTATACCTATTCAAGATCTACTGTTGATGACAGAATCATTGAATCTTGGACCCTTATACAAACTATTATTGGCATCATGTTGATTCTCTTATTTGATATGGCTTGGGATATGGTGCTAAAACTTACAGTAAGAAGAAAGGATGAAGATAAGCATGCTCATTGCCACTCTCCTACACATTCACATGGAGAAAAGAAAAAATTGAAAAAATCCCCTGAGACTGAATTGAAAGTTACCAAAAAGCAAAAATCTGAGGGAAATGAGGATGAAGAGGAAGAAGAAGAGGGCAAAGACTCAGAAGAAAGTCCTTTCAGAAGAAGGCAAGTTGTTTATTAATTAGAAGTTTCTTAATCCATATTGATGATGTATCTATCTATTCATACAACTCAGAAGATAACATCAAAAGAAAAATCTTTTTGTATTAATTCAAAATAACTCAAAAATCATCCTTGTCCTTCTTAGGAGGAGCTCCGGCAGGTCTGATCATGTCCTAAAATTTTCAGACAAAAAATATAGATTTTTACCATCAAGAAGTTGAACTTCATTCTGGCCATAGTCTGATTTTCAGCAGCGGCAAAGTAGACCAATCTGGAATGATGTCCGAGGTGAGAAGCTAAGGCGTCTCTTTGCATGTTTGTGCCCCACTCCCTAATAATTATTCAAATATTCTTAAATGCGAACCATTTGGTCAAGTCTGAGTGTCCAGTACCCACATACTTCATTTGAAGAAGCTCGACTTGGCTCTGTATGTTATATCTGTCGTTCTAGAAATGGGTTAGGCTATAGTCTGGAAAGAACTTACCATTTGAAAATCAATAAAATTAAGTTTTCCCTCGAATTGTAAAAGATTCTGAAAGGGTTTACTTAGTTTTTACCTTGAAAATTATCGTTCTTAGCTATTAATTCGTTCTAGCTAAACTCAGAACTGTAGGACAGAATCAATTGATAGGAGTACTCTTTACTACCAGAACAAGCTCTTTCTCTTGATTAATCTGATAAGAGGCTGTTCAAAATAATTTTATTTTCGAGACAAAATGAACAGAGATCTTTTGTTAAGGTCGAAGATAAATAGAGTGTGCAGGGATATTATCAAAGAAAGAGATCCACTCTCAAAGAAGAAAAGACATGGACAACCCAATGATGATGACGAAAATGGAGAAAAAGACATCAAGGAAGAAATTCCAATTCTTTTTAGATTAAAGCGTAAAGCAGGCATAGAACCAGTTGAAATTTTGGGTAAACAATTCCGCAGGCATAGTATAATTTCTTAGCTATCGATAATGAAAAGCCTGATCTCAAGGCAAAGAAACACTTAGCAAAAGGCATTGATGAGTTGAGCGCTGAAATTTCTAAATTGAATATCTCAAAACCAGATATGGCAGACGAGTCTGGGAATAAAGAAAAGGAAGAAATTAGTACTAAAGAGAAAAATCTCTTTGAAGAGATGAGAAAATTCGCTGGTGTTAAAGAGACATCCGAACAAAGTCAAAATCTTGTTTTAAGAAGAATAAATCCTTCGGAGCTCAGTTTGAGCGAAATTAGAAACCAATATAACAAAGAATTCTTCAAGGACCAAAGAGACTCTATTCTGAAAGAAAAAAGAAGGGCCCTTGCCAATGACTTCAAAGTTTATGACATCAGTTTGAAGCAAGATCCTAACAGTAATGTCCTTCATTGTAATAATCAGCCTATGATTGTCCGGTAATTGTGCTTGATTTTACAAATAAAAAAATAGTAATTTGCTGGAGATGGCTACTCAGAAGGAAGATGAAGAGAGTAAATATGAATATGACTACTATCTAGTCAAGAAAGGAGGTATAGGTAAGGGATCCATTTAACTAACATAACCACTATAAGATTTGGAACCTAATTACAGAGTAACTCTGGATCACTCAGCGAGAAATGTCTTTGCATTGCATTTTGCAGAGGAAGAAGAACCTTTCTATGATGGACCTGAAGAAGAGAATAGTGATCGCGATGTTGGTAAAAGATATAGTTTCTTATCTGAATTGTAGATGACTATGATCCTGATGCAGAAGATAATCCAAATAATGATTATCCTGACGAGGAAGAAGATTCTTATAGATCAAGAAGCTCTTATGAAGACGATAATTTGTTTCATGCAGATGTGGACTCTGATGATCCAGATAGAGAATATCACGAAAGACAATTTGCAACCACTTTCTGGAGGTATTATCTTAGTTAATTTAAATGACCTTCTAGTAAAATTAAGGACATGTCCAAATTCTAATCACAAGATGAGAGTTAAATTAAAGAAGACTTTATGTATCATATTTCTTTTAATTTGGTTGAGTTTGAGTTGAGTTATTTTGTTATAACAAGTGAATTGTATTATAAATAGAAAATTCTCGTGTATGGCTCAGTTGTGACTGTTTAACAATGACATAATCTGTTTTTAACCCGATTCTCTTCTGAATAGCAATATGGCATGACTATGCATTACAGAAGTTATTTTGTTGAGTTGTAATAAAAATTTATTTGAGGGTTTATGTCAAAAAATCTTTGGGTAAAAAGAAAAACAGAAGAGGCAAAGAATAATAATAACACAAGTACAGGGTTGAAAGCCCAGAATAAAAATATGTCTACTTTCTCTGGCTCTAAAGAAATCGAGAAAGCGGAGATAATGAATGAAGATTTTGTAATCTTTAGATTAAGGCGTAAAGTAGGCATAGATCCAATCGACATTTTGAGTAATAGTGTTTGAGTATATTGAATAACATAATAGCAATTGATAATGTAAAGCCAATATTCAAGACAAAGAAACAATTCACAAAAGAAATAGATGAATTGAGCACAAAGATTTCTGAACTGAATGTTACCAAACAAGACAAAGGAAAAGGCACTGGAACTAAAAAAGAGGAAGAAGATCAAAAAAGAGATATTTCTAAAGGGAAATCCAATCCAAACAACATTTTTGTCCTATTTAGAATAAGGTCTTCTGAGAATACTATCAAAGATTTCATAAACCAGATGAAGCAGACATTCAAAGAAGCTCTTCCTAATGAAAACGAAATTTCGGACAATGATTTCAAACTTTATGACATCACTTTGAGTCAGGAAAATACTCAAACTCATATCTTACATTGTAATGGGAAACATCTTCCAATTCAGTACTTGTGCTACATCCTAGTTAAAATTCTAGCCATTTATTTGAGGTAGGGCATCAGAAAGAAGACTCTGAACATGAATATGACTACTATTTCGTCATGGAAGTCGATGATAGTAAGTAATAAGTGAATTATTGTAAATCTAAAAGACTTGAAGTCTAATTTCAGGGTAACATTAGATCAGTCAGCAAGAAACATCTTTGCATTGCATTTTCTTGAGGAAGAAGAGCTTTACTATGATGATTATGAAGAACCGAAAGATTATGGTAATCCTGGCCAAGACTATCGTTTGCCAACTGATTGTCAAGATGATTATGATTATGGTTTAGAGGATAATCCAAAGTATTCTTATCCTGATGAAGAAGACTATTATGAGCCCTCTCATAATAATAATAATAATAACGAGCATGAGATTACTTGTGTAGATGAGGACTCAGATGATTCTGATAGGGAATATCAGAACAATGAGCTTGCTATTCAATTGTTGAAGTACTATCTTTTGTAATTCAAATAACCATTTAGAAAAATTCTGGACCTTTCAACAACTAAATAGAACTATGTAATTGTACATGTTAAGGCCTGGATTTAAACAGTTTTTTCTTTGTAATTGAGAGGGTTGTGATATATTGTGTTTAATTGTATAGGGTTCTTGTAAAAATTGGAAATATTGTAGCCTATTAAAGGTGAATAATGTATCAAAGTAAAATGTTATGACAGAAAATGATATATAGCTCTTCACTATTTCATTCATTTACAAATAGAAACATCTAAGGATTTTTCTCTGCAACAAATCTTTTCTTGAATATGAATTCTTTTTGTATCTTAGCAATTTCCTTCTGAAGCTTCTCAAAGTGCAAAGTTAGAGTCTCCATGGAGTTTGAGCTTTTTAGAATGTCTTTCAGATATCCAAGCCCAATCTCACTGATTTTACAATTGAAAAGCTTAAGGACAATATGTTCTAAAGCTTTCATGTCCTTTACGGCTTCATGTAGATATCCAATTCCATTATCTGTAATTTCTTTGCAGTAACTTAAGTTGATCATAAGGTATTTCAACTCTGTCATATGCTTGAGACCCTTTCTAAGATAATTAACAGAATGGTCAGTGACTTTTTCACAACCCTCAAAGTTAACTACAAGATACTCTAAAGCAGATGTGAACTTAAGAGCTTCTTTGATAGTATTAAGACCATTATCAGTGATTTTAGAACAATAAGGGAATTCCAGCATCAACCTCTTTAAAAGCTTACCATTATAAAGTACTTTTTGAAGACCATCAAAACAAGCATCTGTGATTTTGTCACAATGACCTGAAGATATAAGCTTAGAAACTTGGCCTGCAAAGGACAGCTCTAAGGATTGAAGCCTAAGAGCACTCATAGAATTAAGTAAGGAAACAATTCCATTGTCAGTGATTTTATCACAAAGAGCAAAATTGAGGCTGATCTTCTGAACTTGGGAATTGGAAAGACATACAGCCAAGGATTTCAGTGTCTCATCTCCTATAAGCTTACACTTAGAGCTATCAATAGTAAGGGAATAAAGATAAGGCAACTTTGGCAGACTATCTTTAAAGAGGCCAGTGGATTTGTCTGATATCATATCAGAACCATTCCATCTGAAATCTAGGCTTCTCAACAAAGAAAGAGCTTCAATGCCCTCTCTAAGTTCCCAGATTCCGAAGTCAGAAATGTTTTTGCAACCTGAGATGTTGAGTTAGCTTTGTACAATGTTGCAGGGCATTAGATAGATGAACAAAGCTGATGTCGTTAATGTTGGAATTAACGAGGGTTAAGTCCAAGTATTTCAGCTTCAATTTAGAAATAAAGACACAAAGACTCTCAATTCTGTCATCATTCATAAAGGAGTTCTTGGAGTCATTGAGTCTAATTGAAAAATGGGTTAGAGAGAAGAAATTCATTAAAATAGTATTTAAAATGGCTCTCTTGTTCGCCGGGGACATCTTGGAGTTCTCACCGAAGTATAAGTCCAATTGCTGTATCTTTCTGTACTTGATTAAAAATTCCTGTAAATGGTCTATTGTTTTAAATGACAAGTCAATAACTAGTCTGAATGCCTTAGTGTCTTGAGGGACTTGTTCCTGAATGGATTCATTTGTAATAGTAAAGCAATATTTCTCGTCAATTTCATCTTCATCAAGAAGTGGTCCGCCACCTGTTTCGGTTTCATTTTCATTTTCTGAGCTTCTTATTTCTCGTACTACTTCTTCGTAAGTGTCAAGGATCTTTTGGTCCATATTTTCGAACCTCATGTCAAGTTCCTTCAAAATTGAGTTGATAATTTCATAAGTTTTGATTAAGTCATTAGCTGTATATTTTATATTCACTTCCACATTTTTTTCAAAGGCTCCTATTTCTTTTATCATGTCTACAACCTTGTTGCGGTAGAGTTGGATCTTATCAAGAAGTTTGTCTACTATAATCTTGGATGGTTCTTCAATGAGAGAAGATATCTTTTGTTTGACTTTTTCTACAGCTTTCTCATAGTCAGCATTCAGCTTTATCAGTTCTTTGGAACTCTCATTTACTTGCTTAATAAAGTCACTAAGCAAGACCTTTTCATGGTCATTGTGCAGTTTATTGAAAACGCATTCAGCACAGAATAGGCATTTGTCAGTCAGACAAATATGCTTAGCGATCTGATCCTTATGGATAGGACAAAAATCATTCTTTAACATCGATTGTAGTACATTACATATAGCTATATTCTTAGAGGGTTCATAATTGGCAGGGATTTCGGATTGGCACATGGGGCAGAGCTTGTGTCCAGCTTTCATTAGATCTTTAATTGTGGGGAAGGAATATGTGTGGCCACAGGGTAAAGTGGCAGGAATATTCTTTTCCAAGTCAAAAGGCTCTTGAGAAATGGGGTCAGTCAAAGATTCAAGCTGTTCGTCTTGATTGTCTTGCATGGGTGGGCACTGGAAATTTGAACTTTGAGCGAAATTAATTTTTATTTGCCAATCTCGAAAAAAGTGATGTTCTAGTAATATAAACTAAGCTTCTAGGAATATCTTAAGAAGACACAGTAATCTTAATAGAAGTTATTATAAACAGAACTTTTTCGGTAACATGGATAATATGGAACATTTTTAAGCTAGTTTATCAATGACAAACGAGGCAATATTACCAAATTCTAATCTAACTTTATCAAGTTCCTTATTGGAAACGTCACACTTATTGTAAAACAACCCAAAATCGGAAAGAAATTCTCTTTGTCTTATTCCCTCTTTAATCGAATTAAGCATGCCTGGGGTAAGCTTTTCCAGGCACAAGTGGATTTTCGCCATGGGGGCGCTCAGCATGTCCCTTAGATAGGCTCCTCCATTATCAGTGAAATTATCACAGCCTTGGAAAGAAAGTTTCAAGTTGGAAATTGTAGGAAGCTTACGAATAGCTTCTTTCATGTAATTCAAAGTATTATCAGTCAGATCCTTACAAAGAGAAAGGTCAAGTTCCAGGAACTCTAAGTTAGTCAAGTGTTTGATCACTTTTCTCAGAGAGTTACAGCCATGATCAGTTAATTTTCCACCCTTAAAGTTGAGTGTCAACTCTCTCAAGTTGTAGTAACTCTTAAGAGTATCTCTCAAATGTCTCAAGCCCTGATCAGTGAGCTTATTACAGTGGACAAAGCTTATTGCCAAGGTACTAATTGTAATATTTCCCTGCAAGAACTCCATGAGTCTTTTCATACCGAGATCGGTAATCTTGTCTGAGCCTGAGTTCTTTTTGCTGCTGCCACCAACATGCAGCTCAAAATGCTGCAATTGTAATAAGGTTTGGATTCCCTTTCCTAAATACTCAACTCCGGAATCTGTGATTTTTTCACAGAATCTCATGTCAATCACGAGTCTTTCCAAGGAAGAGAAACTTCCTAAGCCGAAACAGATATATTTGGCTGATTTATCTGTAAGCTCCTTGCAACCAGAAAAATTAAGTCCTAGATATTTCAGGAGTCCCAAATTACTCTTTTTCATTGTGTCGATGAGATAATCAACCCCCTTATCGTTGATTTTGTCACATTGGCTAATTCCAATCTGTAAAAAGCTGAGGTTCTTAATGGTTCTGATCCCATCTGCCAAGGCATTTAAGGACTTATCTGTCAAATCTTTGCATTCTGTGATACGGATTTTAAGACTTTGCAAATCATACAGATACCTCAAGGCATCTTTTAAAAATGCAATTCCATCATCTGAGATTTTAAGCTCTTTGAACTCAAGGACCAGCCCTTGAAGATGCAAAGTGGCCAGATATATACACAGGCTTTCAAGTTGATTATCAGTCATTAGGTCAGATTGACTGCCATCGAACTTGAGAGTAAGATTTTCGAGCTTATTTTGGTTATACATAACACTCGTCAGGATTGATTTTCTAATTTGGAAGTTGATGTTTCCGCAGGTGGTAAAGTCTATTGACAAGTTTTTGAGGTTCCTCTGCAGCTTAAAAATGTCTCTCAACTGTTCGGCGACTGGCCCGGCATGGCAGAGACGAATCTTGAGACTAGCTAGAGAATCTTTGGGCTTGCTTAGGAGGTCATTGAAGTTCTTATCAATTATTTTAGAAATTTCATTTGCAAAATGTTTACTTTTCTTGCCCTTGGTTGTCTTTGTAGTATCAGTTGCTTTTGATTCCTCTCTATGATCAGCAAACTGTATTTCTTTAGTAAACTCTCTAATTTTCCTATCTAAGAGCTCCATTCTACTGGCCAATTGTTCGGAAGCCTTGGTTAGTTGTGCAGCATTCTTGTTTATTTCGGGGAAAGTAAAGTCTAATTTGATTTCATTTCCTTGCTTAAATGACTGCATTCTTTGGAGAAGGTCCTTACTGGAATCAATTATGGAAGTTGAGTTCTCGAGCATTTTTTTCACAGCTTTATCAATGACTAACTCCAGGATATTCGGGATTTTCCTTTGGACTTCTTCACATTTCTCGTCTACTGTTTTTTGTTGATCAGCTAATTTTTCAATATGCACTTTAGCTTCCTTTAGGAAGTCTTCAATGGAGAGTGTCTGATGAGTATCATGCATCTTGTTCAGAACACATTCTCCACAGAACATCACTCTTTCACTTACACAGACATATTTAGCTCTTTGGTTTTTGTGGACTGGGCAAACTTTCCCCTTGTTGATTGAGGCAATAATCTCACATAAAACTATGTTTTTTGAAGGCTCATAATTAGTTGGTAAGATTTCTTTGCAGAGAGGACAATAATTTGCTCCTTCACTCGCAAGAGAGAAGAGAGTTGAGAAAGCGAAAGTATGTCCACATGGTAAGGTCGAAGGCGTATTTTCTTCAAGTCAAACGGTATGCGGGTCAGAGGATCTCTGAGGGCCTCAATGTCTTTATCGTAATTTTCCATTTTATTTGAAGTTTAAATTTAGAGATGCGGACCTTTATGATATTAAAGACCCTTCTGACATTCAAAATATAAAGAAACAGGACTAAGTAATTTTATTAGTTTGAAGGTCCTAAGGGGTTAAGCGTAATTACTCGCGATCTAATTATAGTCCCTTGAACAATTATAATAAGTTTCATAGGTTAGTTATATTTTCGAAATGATGCCTATTCAAACTTTGAGGGAGTCCTAAGTTACTTTATTAATAATTTCAACAATCCTTGATGTTAAGGCTTTGTTCTTGATTTTTGTCATATACTTCGAAAGTTTAAAAATTTTAAACTAGAACTGCAGAAATAATTCTGGAAAAACCCACACATACAAAAATCATTTATGATAATCAGGTATAATTTTTGTGAAAAATCTAATTTAGAGCTCCTATTTGAGAGTCTAGCACTCAGTCATCAAATTTTTAGAAGCGGGATCTATTATTTTGGCCCTCTTCTCTTCATAGATCTTGATATCTGCAAATAACATGTCAGAATTTAAGCTCAATTCTAATTGATGGTATTCATTTTTAACGAGACTTCATCTCTTCACTGATAGCATTTGCGTCCCTTTTCCAATTAATATGTGCTAATTTATAGTTCATTCCAATTGTATCCACAGTCACAGAGAGGCCCAAACTTCCTTAAATGAATGGAACTATCGCATCCCAACCCATTATTCAAAGTCAAGCCCTCAGATAAGTACAAATCAAAGCAGAATAAAACAAATTTAGACTGTCCCACAGTTATCAATATTCTTGACAAAATGACTGCACAAGAATCTGGCAAATGCATTAAGATAAAGTTAATCCATCCAATCTCTACACGTTTCGAACTAAAGTATCAATATGTCCCATATTCTAAATACTCTTTAATTGGCTTTTTTTATTAAAATGACATTTTCCAGAGTTTATAAGGTTTTTATTTATAAGACCACTCAAAACGGAAAGAACCCAAATGTATCTCATATCAAAATTGATTCTGTATAACTTTCCTTATCAAGCCTTTCCTAGAACTTTGAAACGTGAATTAGTTTTTGGGTTTTCTATACACAAGAAAAGCAAGGCCTCTATTCTTATTTGTCACAAAACTCCTCATCATGAATTCATTACAATAAATAGTATACAAGATTCAGAAGAGATGGATATCTAGTACATGAAAATTAAAACAATTGCCAAAATGACGAGAATTAGACGCATTCTCCTTAATTTGGGCTGATATGCCACTTCTGGTGACACTTGGTCTATAATCATTACTATACTGAAACAACTAACAAACCTGTATCATTATCTTCAATTTTGTTATCGTATTGCTAATACATCAGTCAAAGAAATAATTTCTTACAAATAGTAAATTGAACAAAGAAGGGAAAAATCCATGGCCCGCAACAAGGACTCCTGTTTGAAGATTTAGGGCTGTACTAGATCTCATGAAATTTCCATTCTACACATTATTCTATATCCCATTGCTTTTACTAATCCCATAGAGTTAGTATTTCTTTGGGGCTGTTGTCTTTGTGGCAGGGGACGGGGTGGGATGCCTTCGGGTCGACTAGCTTATTAATTTCTATTTACAAATTGATACTTTGTTTTCTGGGCTTTGTTAACATCTTCATGCTTTGTGTATATAGGAATCAAGCTCTTTATATTTATTCCATTTTTACAGACTGGACAAGAAAGGAATTCCTGGTCGCTTTGTAACCACTAATAATCATTATTCTCAAGCTTATGTATCGAATACTGAGTAAATGCAAGTCCAGCTAGGATGAATCAAATAAAAACTCAAAAACTTTACCAGAACAAATGCCCACAGGGTGTGATAACAGGTTCATTAGCAACGTCCAAGCAGATGTTACATTCATATTGAAGGACGCTTTGCTTAGATTCTTCCTGCAAAGGCGAGTAAGTATTCATTTCAAAAATAAAATTTTATTAAATAGAACGAGTTTTTGCTTAAATAGGATGAATAGTTTTCATAGGTGTATAAACACAAAATTTAGAGAGATTGAGCATGTTCCAAGATTGACAAATTTTCCCTGTTCAATTCTTTTGATATCCATCTTCCAACTTCTTGTACCTTGTGTAATTCAACTCCAGTTTCAATTCCCAATTCCTTCAACATATACAAGACATTCTCAGTGCAGACATTTCCAGCTGGCTTTCCAGCATAGGGGCAGCCTCCAAGACCAGCAACAGAAGAGTCGATAATAGAAATTCCTTCCTGAAATCTTTAGTCAAATTATTCTCAATTTACTTCAAGAGCAGCCATCAAGTTTTCAATAGCTCTGTCATAAGTATCGTGGAAGTGAGCAGCTAAGTGTTCCTTTGGAATGTTCTTAATGGCTTGGAACAATTTATGAGTCTTTTCGGGAGTTCCAACACCAACAGTGTCTCCAAGGGAAATTTCATAGCAACCTAGAATTTGTCATTCCGCACAAAAATATCTACCCATATTATAAAGCTTCTCAGCAACCCAGTTAACCTTCTCTGGGTCAACGTCTCCTTCATATGGGCAGCCCATAACACAAGAAACATATCTACTACTCAGAAAATTAGTCGAAAACTTACCCTCTAATTTTAAGATTATGCTTCTTAGCTTCATCAATAACAGCCTTGAATCTGTCCAAGCTTTCTTCCTAATATATAAGCATCAGGCTATCACACCTTACAATTGAGCAGTTTATATTCTTCTTGCTGAAAGTTTCAGAAGCAGCTCCAAAAACTGCAATTTCCTTAACTCCAACCTTCAGGGCACTTTCTAGACCCTTGACATTGGGGACAAGAGTTGGGAATGAGACTCCTTCCTTTTTATTGATTTTGGTGAAGACCTCGATATTGTCTCCCATTTGTGGGACCCACTTAGGTGAAACAAAGCTTGTGCATTCAACAACCTTAAGTCCTGCGTCAGACAACCTTCAATTTTAAAAAGCATTGAAGAAAGAGTACTTGTTGATGAATTCAATCTTTTTATCAGTAGGAACAATGACTTTCTCGTTCTGAAGACCATCTCTGGGGCCGACTTCAACAACTTTAACGAATTTAGGGAGTTGAATGTTATTTTTCTTGACTCTGTCCTAGAAATTTATACGCAGGGAGTCAGATCGTACCTTGAACTGAGCAATAACTTTTTGGAAATTGGTAAATCTGTTTGCCATATCTGTTTTTTGCGGATTGGTATCTAACTTGTCCAAGAGATTTTTTCTGTAAATAAATTTAATAGACTCTGCGAAAGTTTACTCTTTTTTTCGTTATAAAGAATTCACATAAACAAACAAAATTAGGAGTCATACCAGGAAACTCTAATCCTCTTCTAAAGATACTATATTTGATTTTATCTGAGAAACCAACAACTCTAGAATCAGTATTACTTGTATCTTCAAAGGATCAAAGCCTTCAAGTCCTGAATACTGTTTAATATTCTTCAGGAAACCATTCAATATCGACTCTATCGGACTGCTCTGGATAGCTTTAATTAATGAGCTTTTTAATGATGCAACAGAAGGGTCGTCCTCCTTCCTGATTTTAAATAATTCACTGACAGTGAAGAAATTAATTGGGATCACAATTTCGTTGCCATTGATTTCTTTTATATCTTTTTCTTTGAGAAGATCACAGACCTGCTTTAATTTAGAATTGAATTGGTCCAACTTTTCAATTGAATCCAATTTGTCAGTATTCTGAGTGCAATAATTCTTACAGCAGTATTGGAAGAATTTCTCCAGCTCTTTGTCAAGGTTTCCCTTCTCTAATAATTTCTTCAGTAGGAAGAGCCAAAGTTCATTTCCAACCTTATATTTAGGCTCACTGGGAATGATGACATATCTAGCTTTATTGATACTGCGTTTCAGAGATTCAATAGCTTTTGGGTTATAGCCTCTTGAGAATGTTAGGAGTAGCTCGAAAAGGGAAGCCAAATTGGTAGAATTTTCGACAATGTTTATTCCCTTTAGCAATCTGGCACTCGCGTTTAATTGAAGAAGATCATTTTGAGTCTCATAGAATGAACCATACAATGACTCATCATAGGTTTTTCCATAAACTTGTGGAAGGCTTTTCTTTAAGTAAATCTTCAAGAACTTGGTAATGAAGGTGTAGATGTCTCGATGAAGATTGGTGGGGTTATGCTCTATTACAGATAGAAGCTCGCTGAGAATTAGGTTCTTGTTAGGATGCTTTTTCACACTCTCACAGAATTGTTCGAGATTGCTATATTCGTCCTTTTCTTGATTTGCTTTTATGTGAGAAATAATAGTCTGTAGCATTCCCTTCTCAGAGGGACTTTCCGCATTCGAAACCGAGTTTGTATCATTAAGATCGTGCTCCTGGGATAGGGACTCAAATTTAGCAGTTATTATGTCTACTAAAGATCGAATTTGTTGTTCATATTTTTTGTATCTTGTATTTTCCATCATGCCTAATAGATATTTCTTTAGTTTTCCTAGGACAGGGAATGTGACATTATCTGCATTTTTGGTAAGTTGTTTACTTGCTTGTAGGAAGCTTTCAAAGCTAGAATCTTCAACCAGATGAGGATATTTTAGGCATATCCTTCCTAAAAATTTCCAGCATTCACTGTAAATATAGAGTCTTTCCCAGATAGTCTTTACAGGGAGTTCATCCAAGAATAATAATTGCCTTATATTCAGAAGATTGTAGTTTCTCAACAAAGCATAATCCTTTGCAACTTCTTCAAGGAAAGTGCCTGCAAGTCGATTTTGATGTTCATCCGTTTCCATCTTGTTGCCTAACAGAAGATACTCTTCTAACTCATTGATCAAAAATATAATAAATTTCTTTGTTGCTTCTTTATCAGATTCTAAGAAATGAGGATTTGGCAATTTTTTGGAGAAGTTTAACTTATTAAGTAACTTCAAGAACAGGTCCTTTATCTCGAACTGGGTCCTATAACCGGGAAGACATAATGCATCAACAATCTTTTGACATTTGAAAATATTTCTGAATCTCTCTATTTCCTCATATATCTCATCCTTAAAGGCTTCCTTTACTATGTATATTGTACTTCGAATCATCTCTGTTATGTTATAGTATCCTGAAATCATTTCTATAGCATGCCATTCTCCCTTTTCTTTTATTAAGGGAATCAGACTGAGCTTAGAAAAATCTTCGACTAGAATATTATTAAACTTGCTTTCAGCCACACTGAAGCTATCATAAATCACCTTTGGAACATTCGCCTTGTATAAATAGTGCATGGACATTATTGCAGTACACAAATAAGCTCCAGACTCCTTATTTATCATTCTAGGCTTGATTGTACCCAAGAATGTATAGCAGGTTATATCGTAAATGAATTTTTTGTTTATCTCTAGGAGGGTCTCATTGTCTCTCATGACTTCAGCAAAAAGAGTTAAGGAATCACAAGATTTATCAATGTACTTTTGTTGATAGTACAGAGAAATAAATCCATGAGAATGAGCTAGGATATTTTGGTTTGTTTTATTCTTATATGTAAATGCAGTCAAGATGATCAATAACAGTCTTGGGAGATAGATATCTGCAGGACTATTGCTTGTTTTTCCCTCAACTGTGAGAGTTACTGAGCAATTTAAAAACTGAAGCAGGACATTGTGGACAGATAAAACCCTGAAAATATTTTGTTGAAGCTTGGAAATTGCTTTTTCATTCACTTTGAATGGTCTGTCTCTGATTGGAGTCTTTTCTTTCCTCAGAAGCTCAAAGAATCGTTCTTTTCTGGTTTTTAATTTGTTGATTGAGTTCGGCAACTGAGATTCTTTATAGCGGAAATGTTCTTCAGGGTTATAGATAATCGCTAAAAGTTCTTCTAAATTGTTAATGTGTTTCACAAAGTCTCCCTCAAAGCATTTTATACTCTTAGTGTTTTCCTTTTGTACTAGATATCTTCTGACTTCTTGATTTAAGATAAGTGTCAACTCAATTACCCTCTTCACACTTTGGACTTCTTTTTCAGAAGATAGGATAACAAACTTTTCTAGTTCTTCTGCAATCTTTTGCTCATAAATAGCAACAGTTCTAAGATATCTCAAAGCAGGACTGGATATTTTCGGCTCATTAAGAGCTAACATATCAAGAGGAGCAAAGCTTTCATAGTGAATTTTCTTGAGACCTGCAATGATTTTTCTTGAGTATTCTTGGGTATTAGGGTGATTTGTCTTGATTACTTGCATATAAATCGCGTTACTGGAATGCTCCTTCATTTTTTGGTTAATTATGGAGAAAGTTTCGAGAATGCGAGGAAGAAGATGGAAGCCTTCTGAGCCATCTGAGTTGCAGAAATTTCTAATTTTTATAAGTGCGTCCTTGGCCTTGTTTAGGAAATGGATATTGATGTTTCCATTTGCAATGACAGCATCTATATAGAAAAGAGTAAGTTTGACTCGATAATAATTAGGTTCTTCTTCATTGAATTTTTGTATTAGGTTGATTTGGATGGAGCAGTCTTGGGCATTTAAGTGGCTAATATTGTCCATAACTTCGTTGATAATTCCATTCTTCTCCAAATGAAGTCTCTCAGATAAACCTATAACAGTTTTACAGGCATCCATAATTTTGATTTCTTCTTGATTTAGCAAAGCTCTTAGATCATCAGAAGCTGTCTGAATGGTACTTGGAATATATTGAAATGGGAGTTTCAAGTAATTGAAATAGGCATATAGAATGATCATATGGCAAAGTTCTTTGATACTAAGATCGATATCAGGTGCGTTGAGAACGGCTTGCAGAGTTTTAAGTGGATAATTTTTGATAACGGCATGGTAATAAGTCATAAGGTGGCTACTTGATAGGGCAGTCAGCATTCTCAAGGCAACAGTGAAATATTTGAGGATATTCTGATCATCCATAATACTGTTGAGTTTCATTGTTAGATTGTGTTTGACAAATTTAACCCACAGTTCTTCATCTTTTATATATATAATAGGGAAGAGTGACTGAAACTCAGTTGCTTGGCTCATAAAAGCTGCAATAAATTCATCTCTAAAGCTGTTTGTTAAGTTATAAGCCTTTGAAGAACTTATATGTTCGACAAGCTCCAGGTAATATGTCTGGAACTCAGTGGTCTGTCTTATTGCTGTGAACATCATATTCTGATAAAAGTTCAATTGCCCCAAACCATCAAGATCCTCATCCCATAGAAATTCCTTAAGTAGTTCTAAGGTTGTATATCTCATAGAATCTCGCAAAGCATGGGCATCAGCAGGGGTAAACACACCCTCACATTCTTCTGACATAAAGTGAATGTAAATTCTGATATATTGAGAATTATAGAACCTGTTAAAGATATTTTCATCAAGAGATGATAGTAAGATCTCTGCGAAGAGCTTATAAAGCTCTAAGAATGTTGCAGTTTCAAAGTCTTCTCCAATGCTATTCTTCTTGATAAGAAGGAAGTTGATTATGTGAATTAGGTCAAAAATCCTGAATTCTCTCACCAAGGACTGGAAAAATCTATTTGGAATTTTTATTTTGTGTATGACTCGAGGCTGCTCAATACTATTAGGGTTTAGCTTTTCCTTTCTATAGAATTGAGAGAGGAGTTCCTCGCATCTCTGAATAAGTAAACTTAATTGTTGGTTTGCCAAATATTCCTTATTCATCAAGTTTGGGACACTAATTATATCAACAAATCTCTGGAGTTCATTCGCAAAGGCCTCACATTGATAAATACAATACATCTCATCCGGATCAACCTTTTCTATAACTATCCCATGCCCTTCCGTCTCAAAGGCAGTATTTGTTTCGGCAAGAGTTCTTTGCAGACATTTCAAGTTCTTATAGGAATATTCTTCTGGGACCTTAAATCCGAAGAAATATAGTGTATTCATTTCAAATTGAACATTTTTAATTGGCATGGGCTCAGTAGGCTTGACATAGGCGTTATAGCCGTCTGTAGAGACATATTTTATTCTCAAGAGATTCTTTTCTCTGATTTCATTTTCTTGATTTTCTGTCTCAAATGTGCAGTATGCTTGCTCGTCCTGGTAATTATCTGGAGTCATTATATTATTGAACATTTTGAGCATTGCAGCAGATTTATAATGTAAGTAAAAACCGCTCATAAAGTGCTTTATGAGATACTCGTCTTTTGTGTTTAAACTTTCGCCTTTATTTCCTTTGATGACCTGAAAGATAGTATGAGTGTAGTTAAATGGCTGATAATGGTTTGTAACCCTTTCAAAATATGCCTCCTGCCTTTTTTCTTGGTTTTGGTAGAATGAAAGCCATTGATCATTATATCGAATTCTTACATAATCACTATTATGTATAATATCTGGATTCTTATGCAGGCTTTCTATGTCCTGGAACTTTTCTAGATGCATATGGCCTGGCTGATTCGATAAAAGGGCTACATAGCTTTTCTCTAAATTGCTCAAGGGATTTCTTCTTGGGACTACCTTGGGAAAATCAGTGGTTGTTCTTGTGTAACTATTAGGAGAATTAAGCTCAAAATTTTGGGAATCTTCTTCCTCTTCTGCATTGAGGAAATAGTTCTCATGGCAATGCTGAATATAGATTTTGTCTCCATATGAAACTTCGCTATTTGAGCCTTCAGGAGATGAAAACTTAAATAGAGAAGCATTTTCTGGGTTTTTGGTTAGCCCTATTCCCAGTTCCTTTAAGTACTTTTTATCCTCGACAGAATAAAGAAGATTTCTGGACTCGTAGTGGTAAAGAAGAAAGCTATCGCCAGTTTTGATAGGGGAATCTTGGAGAGCTAGAGATTCTGTAGATTCTAAAAGGTTATGCATGGATTCAAATAGCTTACGCTCAAAGGGATTAAAATTAGAAGGGAGTATTTGGAAAATGGCATTTCGAAAAGCAGTTTCTGGGGCTTTACATGAAGTTACAAATATGAGATTTCTTAGGTTAGGTGTGTAGTAGAGGGTATAATCATCTAAGTGAATATAGACGAGATCTCCGTATCGGATTTTGTCTTGATACATTTATTGAGGATTAAGTAATAAATTAAATTGGCATGATTTGGTCTTGTTTTCTTTTTCGGGTAGGGTTTAGGAATTTAATATGAAGGTTCATAAGAGGCCCACGTACTGTTGAATAGAGAAAGATATGGACATCAAGTACAGCATGAAAATGAATATACCTAATTAAATAATGAACAAGTAGTTTGAAGTATTCAGTATGTTAAGAATTTAAAATCTTTTTCTTAATAGCAAACAAAGCTCCAAAAATTCCAAAGGCGACCAAAGCTCCAACTCCCATATTTCTCTTTTTCTCTTCCTCTTCCTCATTCTTTCTCTTCTCTTTCAGTTTTTTGAAATAATCTTTATAGAAAAAGTGTGTTAATTGTATAGCTTCCAAACATATATGGCCTCCCAATAATGTCTGTAGTAAAGTAAAGTCTGAATGATTCGGATTTTCAATATTGCAGACTCCCCATGTATATTCCCTATTATCTATATAATAATCTTTTTGCTTTACCTTCCATAAACATATTCATTCGGTGCTATCTTTATCTTGCTTAAAGAAGAAATCAACAAGAAGGGTGGGCTAGGCCCGAACTTCCCTTCTGTAACTTCTTTGAGCTTAGCAGGAGAGTCTTTTAAAGCCTATAATAATTTTGAATATTTTCATATAGAGTTATACCTCTGCAAAATCAAACCATTCAATTTTATAATCATGAGCTTCCCGAATTAGGTTGAGTTTCATCTCCTTAATCTCATTGACTGTATAGGAATCGCCTTTTGCAAGGACGGGAATTATATTTACATATTTCTTCAGTCTTTTCATGTAAATCAAGTCCTTTTGATTTATTCTTGGTCCAGCAATAAAGTATAACAAAGCGTGAACCTACTAGGTAATTATATAGCTCTCATTCTGTACTCTTCGATCCTCTAAATAACTATTCAAACTTATTTTCTTGTCTTTTTGCCTTTTTTTCTTCTCCTCTTTGAAGTTCTCAAACTAGAAACCAATTACTGTTATTCCTTAGACTACTTACTTGTTTTATAATATACCCCTTTACAATTTTGTACCATTCTGTCACGTCAAGATTAGCTCCATACCCTGGTGTATCAATAAAGCTCATTTTCAACATGATGCCATTGTACATCCTAGTTCCTAAACATAAATTCTAGCAAAATTCTTAATTACCTTCTCTTTCTACGATATTTTTCGTAGAAGGACGGATTTGCTGGTTGCTGTGATATTTCTAAATTTATTAATTTAGTCCCAGAAAGCATCTACTGTGTCCAAAAAGGCATCAATGAATGTTGATTTCCCAAGGCCACTCTCTCCAACCACCATGACGTTAAAACGTACCTAGGAACATCAGAGAAAATTTACGCTATAATCACTGGTTTATGAGCTTGTCTCTCTCGCTTTAGTAACAAAGCTTTTAGATCTGAATTCTTCAAATCCTCATCGACACTGCTCTGGGAGTATTCTTCCATATATTGCAAATTGAACTGAGGGTTTTGTACGAGAGGACTAACCTCAGGGTTGTTTATAAAGCTTGAAAGGTCTACTCTCGACGATCCTCTAGAGGATTTTGAAGAGAGATCTTTCTCTAAGAGAACATCCTGTATAAGCTCGCTAACTAGCGTTTCTCCAAGTGCCTCTGGAATGTTATTCCTTTTTTTCTTGTCTGGTGAGTTTAAAGTTAGTCTATTATTTTCCTCATCTTTTTCAGTTTTTCTATCAGATATAAATTAGACGAAGCAGAAACTACTCTTCTTCGTGATCTTCACCATTATTATGATGATTATTGTCTTTGTTTAGGTTATGATCAGGACTTTGAAATTCTTAAAATTAGAGACAAAACCCGATTATATACTGAATGGCTTTAACTCATCCAGAATATTTTTCCCTTGCATGCCCTTGTTTTTAGTTCTTTTTTTGAGTTAAGAGTCAGCACAAAAATTTACTCTTTTTCGCTGTAGTTCTTCCCCTTTTGAGTACTCTTCTTGTGACTGAGCCTATCTTCAGAGTGTGTATCTTCTGACAACTTAGCTTAATAATATTGAAAGTTACCTGGTTCTAGGGGTTCAAATAAGTTATTTTCAGAGTTTTGAATATTATTTTGAAAATCACTACTTCGATTTTGAGATCTAGGTCTTGCATGGCCTGCTTATGAATAAAAGTGGGATTATGGAAGGTTACCTTGGATGTTTTCTTCGTAGTGATGAGTAGGCTGCTGCTTTCGCTGATTAGGAAGCATAGAAACAATATATTAAACTTTATTTTCAAGTCGATTTTGATAAAGAAATACGAAAATTTTATTAACTCTTGATTCTTATAAGTTCTGATAGCAAATAATATAGCAAATATATTCATTTGACATCAAGAAACATACAAATTTGGTATAACTTAACATCTATTTTACATAATCTTATTAATGTCATGAACACCACTTTCATATATAGCACTCTGAGTCAATCTAATAAACTTTGCTTTTTCCTGGACTTCCTGTATATTAAAGCCACCACAGTAGCTCATTCCACTTCTAATACCTCCAGTAAATTGATTAAGAACATCCCTCAAGGGTCCAGTATATGGAATATAACCCTCAACACCTTCAGGGACAAAACCAAGAGAGTTTGGCTCATTAGAGGCAGTCTTCTGAGCCTTAGCTAAGTTGGCACCATATCCAGCCATTCCTCTATATATCTTGACTCTTCTTCCATCCTTAAGGAGAACTTTTCCAGGACTTTCATCACATCCTGCAACAAGTCTTCCCAACATGATGCAATCAGCACCAGCAGCAAGAGCCTTGCACATGTTTCCACTGTTACGGTTACCACCATCAGAAATCAAGGGAACTTGATATTGCTTGCAGATGGGGGCACAATCGAACAATGCAGATAATTGAGGAACGCCAGCACCAGCAACAAGTCTAGTAGTGCAAATAGATCCAGAACCAATTCCACAACGGATACCGTCAGCTCCAGCCTTGATAAGATTTTCAGCTCCTTCGCCAGTGGCAACACTTCCAGCAACAACATCAATGTCGAAATTCTCCTTGAGTGCTTGAACAGCATCGATACAGACCTTGGAATGTCCGTTGGCGATATCAACAACCAAGACGTCAACACCAGCATCAATAAGTTTCTTAGCTCTCTCCAAGTAGTCATCCTTAGCACCAACAGCAGCACCAACAACCAGTCTTCCCTGACTGTCAAGGTTAGCCATAGGTCTCTTTTCTCTATCACAAATATCCTTTAAGGTAATTAAGCCAGCAATGCATCCTTCTGAGTCAATAAGAGGGAGTTTTTCGATCTTTTTCGAGATCATAATCTTTTTAGCTTCTTGAGGTGAAATGTGCCCTTCCTTAGCTACTACAAGCCTCTCAAGAGGAGTCATGAGTTCTTTGACAATTTGGTTGCCATTTTCAGCCATTCTAATGTCTCTCTCAGTAATAATACCAAGGAGTTTAAGCTTGAAATTGTGGTCAGCTAAAGTGAAATCTGCGAAAGCCTCAGTGACTAAGAAAGTGTTAACGTTAAGCTGACGGATTAAATCTCTGACTTCGGCGACTGTTAGCTTCTCGTGGATAGTATAGGGCTTTCTGATGATGTAACTTTCGGCTCTCTTGACTTTCTTGACCATATTGACTTGGTCTTCAATTGAATTATATCTGTGGAGAATGCCTAGACCCCCACATCTGGCGACTTCGATAGCCATCGCTTCTTCGGTAACAGTATCCATGGGCGAAGTGACTATAGGTATATTCAAAGAGACATTTCTAGAGAATCTGGTCCTCAAATCAATCTCAGAACGTGAAGCAACATTGGAATGTTGAGGGACCAACAAACAATCATCGAAGGTTAGGCCCAAAGGGATCTTAGATTCTAACTTGTCCATCCTCGAAACAAAAAAAAAAAAACAAAAATAAAAGATTATCTAAAAAATCCAACTTTGCATTAATTTATAACTAGACGATTACTGATCAAATGCCGATACATGAAAGTCTCCCGCTAACCGAAAAATCATCTATCCTCTGAAGGCATCATCCACAGTCTCTCACTATGCAGCCTGCATTCATCTCTAGCATGCCTTGACTCTATACCATGAATAGAGTTACATATCGCCTATTTTGTGTGTAATGTGCCAAAACCAGTGATTTTGAAAGACCGTCCGAATAACCGAAGAACAGATTTACATCCAAATTTGAAAGATTTTGATCATTGGAAAGATAACTAGAGATCAAGTACTGATATAATCCATCACAACAGTCGCGGATAGATAGGAAGCACCTAATACACCCTCCTGATGACAAAAAGATATTTTTGGACCAATGACTAATTTTCAGTAACCTATCAAGGATCCTGTCGCTAATGATCCCTTCAATAAGGGTATTATATTATTGAATAACAAGGAAAGGTTTTTCTGCTTTATCTTTCGAGAAATTGTCCAGGCTCGATCTAAATTTTGGCCTGATTTATGATGTCATATACAGGGCATAAAAACTCAAATTTAGCCCTTGCTTTGTTGCTAAAACGCATCTGAGTACTCAGGGGAAGGAGATTGGGCTGGCTTCATGGAAAAAAAGACTTCAAGTTAGTCCGAGTGAAAATCAAATATTTACTTTAATTTGAATAATTCCTTGTATAAGTTTTTCTTTGAATGAGCACTGCAGATTCGAATCTAGACAATATCATAAAGAAAAATTTCACAAATGACATTCAACAAAAACGCATTAAAAAAGGTATATTAAACATTCCAAGATTCAGAAATTTCTTGACATATTCAATGGGAATGATTTTAATCTTTCTTAGAACTCCAATCTTTGAAGGAATTAAACCAAAATAGTTACAAAGTGAGTCTCCAGAGCACTCCTCTAGGCCTCAAAATTATTGTAAGATTTTCCCTTGCTGGCTTTTCAAAATAAAAAGGTTGAATTAACCAAAGAGTTTATTGAAAGAGAAATAAAGGACCATAATGTCTTTGTGTTTCCAATTATATTCGAGTATTTGTTGGAACCGAAATTCCCCTTTGTTTTTCCCAAACTCTTTTGCAAAACGAACGTATAATATTCGAAAAAATCCATAAATAACAAGTTTTACAACCCCACCCTGGCTGACGGAAGAGACTTTACAAATGACGTTGTCGGAAAGATGTGGTATAACTATTAGAAATCACTTTTCAATTCCAAGGACTCCTGCAATTTTGTTGAAAGATATCACTATTATGATCCCTAAGTTCTTGGTATAATCTCTACCTAACCCTCTAATTCGCTAGAAAAAACTCAGCCAAAATCCTAATCCTGAACAGAGCCAATTATTGGGCCAATATCACCTAGGACATACATACAATCTGGAAGATTTCCTCTCAATGGATTCATTAATCGTCTTCCCTGCAAAGGAGATCACAAATAATAAACAAGGAAATAACGAGAGGTAATTCTTGGAGAAACAAAATTACACGAAAAAGATATATTATTATTGCTGAGTCTTACTTCTTGAATTTTGAATCCGTGGATAAGAAGAAGAACACAATCAAGCTTCTCGCATGGGCTCATGTCCAATCCATTGCTAATATCAAAAAGAATAAAGAAAATGACAAAACTCTCGTTTTCACCTGGCATGACCAAACGAAAAAAGTAATATCAATATTCATCTTATCATTTTTGTGTAGGATGGATATTCCCAGAATATCTTCGTTGTTGAAGAGGCTAAGCAACTCATTGACACTATCGTCAAAATGGGACAAAAATACGGCGTCAAGGTCAGCAAGACCGTCAAGAAGGAAAAAGACTTGAAAATTTCTGACGTTACAGCTAAGAATTATGCAGATATGAACATCGAAGAATTACTGGATAACATCGCTTTCCTTGAATCTAAGCTAGAAAAAGAGCTTACTATTGATGTTGTGAATCTTTTGATGAACTTGTATCAAAAGGTATAACTCAATAAAAATAGGCTAAATGTTAGGCTGTTGAATACTTCTCTGCCTTTAACGATCCCTCCTTCGAAGACTATGTTGACAAACTTCATTATCTCCTTAGCAGAGAAGATGTGCAGGTTGTCCTCCAAAGTAAAGAAGGTAATTACAAGTCGTTTTTATATTAAATTCTATCAGAGGTGGAGAAGAAGGAAGCTAAGAAGCAGCCAGCTAGAATCAATAATCACGAGGACGAAGAAGAGGAAGAGAAGAAAGAAGCCCCTAGCAATAATAAAGTGAATTTTAAGGAGGAATATAAAGAGTCTCCTATCAAGGATAACACCACACCCGAAAAGATCAAATTGAATGACCCTATTTCTGCCAAAAAGCCAAATCCTTCTCTTCAAAAAAATCGTCAAGAAGAACATCAAGAAAATGTTGTAAATGAAGAAAAGCCGAAACTAGAAGAGCCAAAACTAGTCGATGCTATCATAGAAACAGCCCCTACAAAGAAGGAATCTCAAGAGCCAGTCATCAAAAATCAGATCGGAAGAGCGGTTCAGCAGGA
>Ga0065720_1018904_pt1 | contig 60385 bp, 51 predicted proteins | sample Thericmetagenome_FD_59107 | JGI IMG/M metagenome (GOLD analysis project Ga0065720, IMG submission 59107) | Thermophilic microbial communities from the Joint Bioenergy Institute, California, USA of rice/straw/compost enrichment - eDNA_2 v2... | ecosystem: Engineered > Solid waste > Grass >...
TCTGATGACTGGTTTGCAGAACTATTTGAGAAATTAAAACTTCTATAATATGAACAGAGATTATGTTTTAGACTCTTGAAATTTAAGAAAATGATGAGAACATAGCCTTATGATAAGAAAGGTAAGTAAGTTGTATAGATATTGGAGCAATCTAATAGCATTAAACTATAGTATCTGCTTCTCCTTTGATTCGAAATCAAAATCATCTTATCCAAATTGCAACATAAATTTTTACATAATTTTTTCAAATCAATTAGAAATATAATTGGAATCATGATCAATTTTTACTTTATTATTTCCAATTTCCTTCATATCATCAAGAATATCCAATGTGCTTTATTGATGGGAAGGGATCAAGCATGGCATATGTAATGAGTATACTTTGGGGGTAGAGCGTGATGAAAATACTGCTCTCCTAATGATGAAATAGAGGGACTTAATCTTTCTAATCTTGGTAATTCTGGTTTGATTAATTAATGACATGAACTATTGTAAAATGGAAGTTACTGAACATGGTTTCATAACCAATAGAGGAAATGCGACAGATTTACACTTAATATACTTTTTATCTTTTTTACTCCTCTGTATGTCAAATGCGCTTGTCTTGAGCATCAAAACTTTAACATCAGCACATTCTCAATAATAACGGGCTTGGCATTATGATGAAATAGAGGGTATGATCTTTATGAATTTAGCAATTTTTGTTGATTAACGAGATGATTTTTGGGTTGAAAGTGCAACATGTTTTTCATAGTCAATAGAATAAAGTTATAGATTTGTACTTAATCTGTTATGGTTTTGATTGTGTAAATCTGGTAATTTAGACCTCAAGAAGTTGGATCTGTACTTTAGACCTTGCATCTGAGATGTCCTCAGCTCTCTTTCTTTTGAATCAATAATTTAAGCTTTCACTCTCGATCTAAGTATTTTTCTACTAAAACACCTCGATAACTTTTCTTGCAAGCTATGTCCAATTCTGATGAGACCCAAATTGAAAAATCCTGAATTCAGAATTTAGTTTAATCCCTTTCGAATTTATAATATTCGATCAGATAAAAATAAAAAACAAATGGCGACACGTAACTTAGAGGAAGCCAGGCGTGCCTATGAGTTAGGGGATATCGAGGCCAGCAGGAGAGCACATTCAACACCTTCACCAGAGAAACACAAACGAGGAGGAGAGTATATTAAGAGTCTAGTTTATGGTGGAATGGATGGAATTATCACTACCTTTTCCATAGTAGCAGGGGCTACTGGCTCTGAATTGGGTACGGGAGTCGTCATTATCCTAGGTTTATCAAATGTCCTTGCTGATGGCTTATCCATGGCCTTTGGGGACTATCTTAGTACTAAGTCTGAGGTTGAATATAGAAATGCCGAGAAAGCTAGAGAAACCTGGGAAGTTGAGAATAATCCTGAAGGAGAGATGCAGGAAATGGAGGAATTATATATAGCTAAAGGGATTCCACAAGAAGATGCCAAACTTATGGTTAACGCTTTGGTCAAAAATAAAGATGCTTGGATCAATGTGATGATGGTAGAAGAACTTGGGTTGCTGGATGGTGATGAAAGCCCTGTGAAAAATGCATTAGTCACATTCTTTTCATTTATTATTATGGGTATCTTCCCTTTAATTCCTTTCCTCATTGGTCATTGGGTGCACGGGGATATTCACATTTTATTCTACGCTTCTATTGGATTAACTGCTTTATCTCTATTTTTCTTGGGAGCAGCAAAAACAAAGTTCACAAGCATACATCCCATCAAATCAGGTATAGAAACTTTAATTGTCGGAGGAATAGCAGCTGGAGCAGCATTTTTAATCGGATATGTGCTTGAACCTCTAACAAATGATGACTAACAGAACTGCACATTGTTTTTATTTAAGTAAAATACTAATCGTACGAAACATAAATTATGTTAAGTCACATTTTTTCACAGCTATACTTTAGTATCATGTTTCACAACAACATGACTTTTGTCTGTGAGTATTCTCAAGGCAATTCTATGTTTATATAAACCACAACTTCAAATTGAAATGAGTTGGAAATTGAGAAATTATTTCAAAATTAAATGTGGGTTAGAATAATAAGATAGAATATCTAAGAGCTTTGCTATAATAGTAGAAAAAACTCAAGATATTCAAACGATAAAAAATATCTCAAAGTTTTGGTACAGGAACTTGCTCAACCTTTACAAGGGTCTTTCCGGTATTTTTTCCAGTGAATAATTTTTTCAGGACCTCGGGAGCCTTCTCAAGGCCCTCAGTGATATCATCTTTAAATTTTAATTTGCCTTCTCCTTTCAATTGCATCAATTCCTGAATTGCCTGAGGGAATTTCTTTGCATAGTCAAAATAAATAAAACCTTCATATTTCGCTCTTCTCATGATCATATTGCTATAATTTCTTAGAACAGTAGTGTCTTGACCAGCTCCATTGTAAGCAGCTATAGCTCCACAGGCTATAATCCTGGCGTAATTATTGATGAGAACTAGGACTGCATCTAAAATCCATCCTCCAACGTTGTCAAAATATACATCAATGCCTTTTGGGCAAGCTTTCTTAAGGTCAGCTGCTAACTTACGGAAGTCATTCTCATATTGTGTATAATCAAGACATTCATCAGCTCCCAGTTCTTTCTTGACATATTCACATTTATCTTTGCCTCCAGCAATACCTACGACTTTGCACCCTTTATCTTTGGCAAGTTGGACAGCAACAGTACCCACAGAGCCTGCAGCAGTTGATACGACAACTGTATCTCCTGATTTAATTTTTCCTACTTCATGAAGCCCGAAGTATGCTGTCAGGCCATTAATTCCAAAAACACCTAGGAAATGTTGAGGCTCAGGATAATCTTTAGGCAATTTCCTTAGTTCTTTCTTATTTACCACAGCAAATCTTTGCCATCCAAACATTCCCATGACGATGTCTCCTTCTGTATATCCCTGAGCATTGGATTTTATAACTCTTCCGACACATAGTGCAGGCATCAAAGATCCAAGTTCTAAGACTCCAATATAGGTTTTAATTCCACTCATCCAAACTCTCATAGTTGGATCAATGGAAATATACATGTTCTGAACCAAGCAAGTGTTTTCAGAGAGATTTGTGCTGATCTCACTTTCATCAGTTTTAAAACAGGCCCCAGGATTACTCAGGAAGTCTGGTCCTGGACGCTTTACCAGCAAGAGTCTTTTATTCTTAATCATATCTGATACAATAAAATAGAATATTTATTTTCGCAAGAGTGAAACTTTGTGAGTTTTATACTAAGCCAGGTCTCATGTTGTTTCTAATAAACCGGCTTTGCTAAATTGAAGAAGTCAATACAAAACAGAGAACAAGAAGGATGTTCATAACTTTTCTGCAGTATTTTGGATATAAAGTGAATCTTTAAATGTACAAATTTATTTTGTGTTTTGCATTTTTAGCAGTTGTGCTTAGCGCTACTCCTGACCAGTGGAGAAGCAGAACAATTTATCAGGTTCTTACCGACAGATTTGCCAGGACTGACGGCTCTACAGCACCTTGCCAAAATCTCTCAGATTACTGCGGAGGTACTTTCCAAGGACTAATGAATCACCTTGATTATATTGCTGGCATGGGCTTTGATGCTATTTGGATTTCACCGATCGTTGCCAACACTCAGGGAGGCTATCATGGATACTGGGCTCAAAATTTCAGTCAAATCAACCCATATTTTGGCTCTGCAACAGACTTAATCAATTTAGTTAAGGCTGCTCATGCCAAGGGCATCTGGGTCATGCTAGATGTTGTTGCTAATCATGTTGGGCCTGTTGGTTTTAATTTTAGCCAGATATTTCCCTTCAATAGTGCTTCTAATTATCATCCATATTGTATTATCGAAAACTGGAACAACCAAACTGAAGTAGAAAATTGTAGACTTGCTGGACTGCCAGACCTTGCTCAAGAGGATCCTGCAACTAGACTGGCCCTTCTGACCTGGGTTACTGCTGTTGTTAAAACTTATGGATTTGATGGACTCAGAGTTGACACTGTTCCTGAGGTTCCAAAGGGCTTTTGGTCTCAATATACTCAAGCTGCAGGAGTGTATACCCTTGGTGAAGTCTTCAATGGAGATATGAATTATGTTGCTGGATATCAAGGACCTCTTCATGGTGTTCTAAATTATCCATTGTACTTTACCTTGAAAGATGTCTTCATCTACTACAAGTCTATGAATAACTTGGAAAGCTACTTCAAATCAGCTGCTGCTACCTTTACTGACCTTAGTTTACTTGGAAATTTCGTAGATAATCATGATAATCCCAGATTTTTGAACCTCAATAATGATATAGCTATGTTCAAAGCTGCCCTTGCTTTCTCTTTGACCACTGTTGGTATCCCAATTCTCTACTACGGAGACGAACAAGGCTTCTCAGGTGGTGCTGACCCTTACTGCAGGGAACCTCTCTGGACCAGCATGAACACCTCATCTGAGATATACCAATATATTAAGACTATCCTTACCTTTAGAAAACAAACCAAATTCTATCTTGAAACCCAAGTCCAGAGATGGTCTGATGACAGCTTCTATGCATTCACTAGAGGAGCCTATTTCTTCGCTTTTACAAACAACAAGAACCAACAAGTGAGAATGGTTGATTATCACCCTTATAGCGAAGGTATGACACTTTGCAATCTCTTCTGGAGTGGGGACTGTGTAAAGATTACTAATGGAAAATTGCCTGTTTACCTAAATAATGGTGAGGTCAAGATATTCTATCCTCAAACAAACCAGGTTTTTGAAGATCATGGGTTCCTCTCAATATAAGCGTTTACCTTTTATTGACTGTGACTCTCTATTTAATATAACTCATGATATATTCGTAAAAATTTTCATAAAGTTTACATAGTAATTTAAACAAGAAAATGGATATTTCTAAAGACCTCAGATATGACTATCCAAATGCTAAAGTCATTGATAACAGAGATCTTGAAAAGCAGAACAACAATATAATAGTTGTGTGTGAGCACGCGACCAACCATCTTCCCGAAGGCTATTCCTGGAGTGAACATGATACCAAATATTTTAAAGATGAACATTGGGGCTCAGATTTAGGTGCCCTAGAGCTCGCCAAGATTTTAGCCAAAGAGTTAAAGGTCATTCTTCTTCATTCATTATACAGTCGCCTTCTGGTCGATGTCAATAGAGAACCTGGGAGTGAAGGATTATTTAGAAAAAGTGGAGATGGCCAAATTGTTGAACTGAATAAGGATCTAACTATTGAAGAGGAAGAGAAACGATTATCCACATATCATTTTGGATTCTTTGAAGCAATGAGAGATATTTCAGAAAACATTGATCCTCATTATGTCATATGTGTGCATTCCTTTACTCCATTATATGAAGGGAGGAAAAGAGAACTGGAAATTGGAGTTCTGGTCCCTCAGAATTTCTTGGAATTAGCCAAAAAAATATGCAAGCAGTTTAAGGAGAAGGGATACAATGCAGAAATTAATCAACCTTACGATGCTACTGAGATGATAGTTGCAAATGATACATTATTTAGAGCACATTATCCGATTAAGAGAGAGGGATTCACTCTTGAAGTTAGAAATGACCTACTTACTAATCCTGAGACTTTGAGAAAAATTGCTGCAGATGTTGTTGAAATTTGCAAAAATATTTTCTTATAGAGTAACCTCAATGAGTATGATAATATCATATCGAAAAAGTGAATACATTTAAATTATTGTAGCTTTTGTACAATGCCCATTGAGCTTTCTATCTATTGTTGTCCATAAGTCTTAGAAATCCATCTCGAAAGGTGCCTTGCACACAGGACATTTTGGTTTTGACTGCCCCCAAGCCTTTATGCACTTATAGTGAAATTTATGTTTACAATCCAGTAGTCTAATAGCTCACTTTATGAGTAATAATATTAGTACATATTCATTTGACCAAAATGATATTCTTCAAAGCAGATAGCGCATGCCCTAGTTTAGTTAGATAACAGCTGTTTCCATTATACTCTTGAGTAGAAGGACCTTCCTTCTTCAAGGTCTTATTATTTTCTAGGACCCTCTTGCCTTGATAAGGAGTATCTTGCTCACCTCTTTCTTTTCTTAATTCGACCAATTGCTTATGAGCAGAGAGAAAGATATTTCTGCACTCTTCAGAAAATACATAGTCACTATTTTCATCAGTATTCTCATATCCATTTTCAGCATGCTTTTTCAAGCCTTCTTTGATCTGCTCTAAAATCAGCATAACTTTTAGGGCCCTAGCTGGATCATGGCATTTGCCACTTAATGCCTTTAGATCTTGTTCCACTAATTCTTGAGCATCGTTCTTCATTTTTGTTTTATTGCATATTTTTAATTTAGATATAGACAAGAAATCATGCATGAAGTATTCACTGAATCATACTCTAGATTCAGCATTAATACCTACCATGTTGTATCACTATACTGGGATTGATAGATTATATACATACATCTCAATTAATGGCCTAGTATAAAATAGTAGCCTATCTAGATATAGATTCAATATGAATCCTAAAACCTATATCGGAGTAGTTCATTATCTGAGTGGGAGATAATTTCTTTTGTTTTAGAGGAACAGTATAAGACTTTCTTAATTTCTTTTTTAAGTCTTTTCAAGTTTCCACTGCTGGTTTCCATAATATATGACTCTTCTTGTTTGTTAATATTCCATGAGAAGATAAAGACTTCAGGACTCAGTTTAAGTGCTTGAGTTATTATCCCGTCTTTCTCAATTGTGTGTATTTTGTTCCACTTCCTTTGTGGCGATAAGCTCCAAATCAGAATTTTGCCTTCCACAGAGTCTGCAACCACTAATGACTTTGACTCATCTAACCATTCGATTTGGTTTAGACTTCCAAAGGAATTGTCATTTGTGTACAACTTTTGTTTCTTAGTGAATCCTTTTTGACTTGTCAGGTCATAAATATATAATTCACAGAACAAGCCCTCAAAGGTGGCTACTTTATTAATCCCTTTCAAGTACTTGACTTTGTGGAATGACCCTCCCTCCTGGTAATAAGTCTCACCAGTATAAAGGTTCCAGGTAATGACTTCAAACTTTCCATAGCTGATCATTAAGTTAGTCTTAGGCACATGCTCGAGAAAGGGCAAACCCACGGGAGCTGTGCCAATAAGCTTCAATTTATTACTTAGATGAAAAATAGATGACATATTAGCACGTGTGGTAACAATGAATATGTTTATATCTGAGAGATAGCAAATATTTTGAGAAGCTAAAAATAATCTAGGTATTGGATGTGAGAGTTTTTTCTTTAAGGTGTAAGGATCTAAGATTGCCAAATAAGTCTCATTTAGGGTAAGAAAAACATTTTTGTTAGGAATGTAATAGATTCTGTCCGATTGCACATTAATCTGGTTTGGAACCTGGTATTTTAAGAGTAAGGAATCTTCAAAAGAACAGAATAAAGAAGAGGTATTGGTTTGCCGAGTCTTTTTCTCTTTGTTAAAAAAGAAGGGGAATCTCATTTCTTGACTTAAACAAACATCGGATTAATCTTAAATATTATATGAAATATATATTGAATCTAATAAATCTAGAAAATACTAAAAGATTTTCAGGAGACGATTCCAGGTCCTATCATTTTCGCATCACAATTCTTGCACTTAATCTCAGATGAAGAACTTCAGAACATGTCTTATAAAGTCTAATCTAAAAGAGTAGTAACAAATTAACTTAGCAAAAGTAAAACTACATTGATAGCAGATTGATTTTCCAGTTAGAAAGCGGATTCAAGATTCTAATTAATCATTTGTCAAGGTTGAAAATCTACTATTTGATTCTCTAATAAATTTATCTTGAAAAGAATGAGCTGGCGCTTCAACATACCCAAACATCATAACCACCGTTCTCTGGATTTAATAAAACGGGGATACTTCAAGCATGAAGGGGAAGTACTTATAGAAGCAAATAATGACTACTTAAAGAAGTTAGTCAAAATCAAAAACATTAATTTGTATTCGCTGAGCTGTTTTCCAGAATTTTATATCCAAAACTCTAACAAATTGACGAAATTAATCTCAGGGCTCAATAGGTGCGAGATAATCCTTTCTTTTGGGTTCGAAATCAAGCATCTATTCAAATTCCTGAAAAGAATAATAAAAATCAAGAAATTTTCTCTAGAAATAATTGGGTGTTTGAATCCGAAACAAATACAGAAAGTATTAAAGGTGATGCAGCAAGCAAAGCACCTAGTCCAAGTAAAGTTTGAATTTTCGAAATTTTTTCAGGTACCAATTGGTTTTCTGCGATCGCTGTCTATTTTTCTCGAATCTTCACGCAAAATAAATCACCTTAACTTATGCTTAAGAAGTACGCCAGGAGAGAGTTTTGCCTTATTCTCAGAGTGTGTCTTGAAGCACCTAGGCCAGCTTAAAAATTTGAAGAATTTAAGTTTGTGTTATGCAGAAGCTATCCAACGAGTGAGCTATAATGACAAACCTTCATTGGGAGCTCTCCTATCTTTCCCACGTAAAATCAGCCATTTGCGGAACCTTTCTCTTAAGATAAAATCTAATAGTCTGTCAGAAGAAGTCGTACACAAATTTATTAAAAGCTTATTGGATATTACCAGCCTTCAAGGTCTATCTCTTGATCTCATGGACACAGAAACCTTCTTAGATATTGAATCTGCTGCTTATGTTTTAGATATTGTGAGTAAATTCAGGGAACTTAAATTTCTAGTCTTACCGATATCCATGAAGAATTCACAAAAGAAGGATCTTGCTAAAGTGGCCTTTATCAACACTTTAAGGAAGTATTTCCAGTCTCATTTATCGCAAGAGCTCTTAGATATTCCTATCTCATCTCCAACTTTTTCATCATCTGCTCAATTACTCTCATTATTCCCTAGTCTGAAAAATCTCAAGAATCTTACCCTCCATATTTCAGATTCAAACGACCTTATGATATTAAGCGAGCTTAACAAATTAAAAGCTTTAGAAGAAATAAATATTTATGTCGAAGATAATATAGATGCTACTTTAACAGGGTTCTGTGAAACTCTATCCGAATTGCATGATCTTCAGGTATTCAGGTTTGTCCTTTCTGATAAGCTACATTCAACTCTCCTTCAACAAGAAGACTTTCTCAAGCTGTTTGCTTCTCTGAAGACGATATCTAAGCTCACATCTATCTTCATTAGGCATTTTCAAATAATGAAATGTTTGAAGATAAGAGATCAAGAGCTAGATGCTATTGTAACCTGTATTGAAAGTCTACCCAATCTGAACTCCTTTATTCTTCAGATGGGATTCGAATCTAATTTTTCGTATCCCAAAGTGGCTCAGTTCATGGATTCATTGCTAGTAAGACCTAATGTACTGAAGTCAGTTGAGATGGTTGGAGTGTTTAACTCTATCCACATGAGGATGTACAAGCTCAAACTTATGATGTTAGAACCTTACATAACTAAATATGGGAATACCTATTCATTCTAATTTTTCTTTTCTTTGAATGTCGATGTATATTATATCCAGACTTGGATAAAGTATCACGTATGAAAACGTTTTACAAATATAGAGAAATAAGAAGAAATTTACAAGAGAAAATCATCTATCTAATATAAATTAACATGGAGTCTTAAGTTCAAATTTTTTTGCTTATTAGTTCCTTTTTTCTCAGTTCTCTTTTTCCACCATTCACTGGTATATGTGTCAAAGAGGAAATTATATTCATTAGAGAGCTTCAAATGTAATTCTCTACATTTAGCTAGCTCTTTCTCGTTCTTTGCGAGTTCAAGTATCTCGGATTTGCTCAAGTCTTCAGTTTCAGATTTTTGGGTGAACATCTCTATTTTGTTGGTATAGTTTCGTATCTTGATCTTTAACTCATTGATTCTGTTTTGAAGATATCTGATTCTTTCCTCTCGACCTTTGTTCTGAACCTTGTCAGTAAACTTTTTGATTCTCAATTGTTTAGTGTTAAGCTGTAGAGTGTCCATTAGGATCTCTTTCTTTGCTTTTTGTTTCTTTTTGGAATTGTGAAATTGTTTTTTATAAAAAAATCAAACTATTTATACTCGCTAAATCCAATAAGAAAACATCAGAAAAGATCAGCCATGTACAAGATTTGGAAGAAACCAGAAATCTTAAATTACTTTCTTCAGTTCAGTGCAGACCAGATCACAAAACCCACATTCCAAACTAAATGAAATTATCATTGCCATAAAAATCCTATGCCTTAGTCAAGTTTTGTAATTTGAATAGAACTGAGACAATGGTTTGACATCTAAGCTTAATCGATCTTAATTATCTTCTTGAACCTGAATTTTAAATTTGCAACAGGGAAAAGCTTTATTAACTCTGCATACTTTAATTAGGATTCACATATGATAATCATTGATAATTTCAAAATTACAGCTTCATGATACAGGCTCTTTTTTCTGTACTAATTTAATGATTTTAGTTCCGGGTCACTATACCCTATGAATTTTATGGGAAAAAAGTTTATGACTCTTGTTTTATAAGTTACTTGAAAGATTTGCCACTTTAATTATGGTTTTACCCAGCCACTCTGATTCACAACTTAGTCAATTTACTATGATATGATAACGACAGATCTGCAGTAGATACCCAATCCATATTAGTATATTTACAATTATTAAATTTGGAATCAGAGCTCTCTTCTATTATAGTGTGCTGATCCTAAAGATACTTTGGGCTGTAAAGGACTCCTCAAGAGTTGTTCTCTTACAGGGAATAGAAGTCTTAAAATCTTAAATAAAATATAATTCAAACGCGATACTGCTATGGTAAGTCTGAATTCATTCCCAATCTTGCATGGAAAATACCTCTATTATCACGAATATGTTGCTCTCTTTGGTTGCATTCTAGCATTAGTTTGCTTTGCACTACTCTTCATTCTTGAGCTTTGGATATCTAATCAAGTGATTTCAAAACTGATAAATAGCAAATTGGAACTTGAATATGAGCGAAACAATAACTCTTACGAAACTGTAAATCTAACAGAAGACCCTGAGTCTCTTGAAAGTAAAAAAACTGAAAGAAAGAAATCTTGGCAAGGTACTAATTTAATATTTGGTATAAAGAAACCTAAATTGATCAAGATTTATGTATATTGTTCTTGCCTCTCCCAGTTAGCACTACTCACGTGTTTCATTATGCTAATTTCTTTCAACGTGATGCCTTTTCTCCTGGGATACTTGTTCATAGTTCTTGGTCTAGTCTATAAATACACAAGACTTGGTCGAAAGCTCAGAAGTCTTCAACATGAATCCTTAAAGCACAGAGATCCATTTCATCTAAAAACACTCTTTCTGCTTTCTTTTGCCATGATAAATCTCATTCTCCTGTTAACTTATAAAAGTTGTCTCATTGATCATGTTGACACAGGAATTCCTATACTTGCCGGATTTACCTATTCCAGTACCTTTACTCGGTGGCTAACTATATCCAAAGCCTGCCCTCCAGGACCCCCTTGTCAAGCCTACGTTACCCTGCCTACTGAAGCTACAAACTCGATCTTTTTGAATGTTCATACTCATGTGGATGTACAAGAAGTGAAGATTTATTATGACACCCAGGAGAAAATAAAGAAAAGCGCCTTTCCAAGGCTCAGCGCAAGCGCAGTTAGGATAACTCCTGATGGAATGGACTTCATAGGAGAAAGAAATATCTTTAGTGCATTACTTACCAACCTTTCCCCAAACACAACTTATTATATTGGGGTTTATTACAATAATAAAATACAAAAGACTTATACTTATTTATCCTTACCTCATGAATCTGACAACAGCAGTTATAACATCATTTATGGAGGAGATATAGGTCACAGTGCAGTGGCTGTGGATATGTCACGAGTCGCTGAGTCTTATGATCCTAGAGCTATATTCATTGGAGGGGATGCTTCATATGATAACGGAGAAGCTGCTTGCTATCATGCAATGGACCTCCTATTGTGGAATCTTCAAAAGAATATTAATGAAGCCCTTGGTAGGTTGGTTCCTATAGTCGTTGCAGTTGGAAATCATGATATTGGACTTCATCCTCGTTCAGAGAGAAAAGTAAAGGTTTCAAATAATGGACCCAGTTACTTTACATATTTCCCTCAAAATCTACCGAGAAATGAGAATAATTATGAATTTATACAAGTTCCGGAGTTATATCAAAGAAAACCATATTCAGTTCATAAAATAGGAAAATTCGTGAATTTTGTTTTAGATACTGGATATGTAGTTGAACTTAAAGGGGAACAACTGGATTGGCTAGCTGATACATCAGAAAGATATCAAAACTATTCTAAAATTGCGGTTTATCATAATCCCATCTACGCCCCATGCTATATGGACACAGAAACAGGCGCAGAAGACAAACTAGTAGCAAGTATTTTGCCACCAATATTTGAAAAATACAAGTTTTTGAGTATATTTGAGAATCATTCCCATTCATTAAAAAAGACTTTTCCTCTGAAAAATGGAAGCATAAATATTAAGGATGGCGTTGTATACTTTGGAGATGGAAGTTGGGGTGTAAAGCCCTCAGTCTGCTCCACTCCAGATAATTCAACAGGAATATATGAACATTACAGTAATCAAAACCACATCTGGGTTTTGGAATATAATGGAGCAAAGAATATTATGTCGTATAAAGCAGTGGGAAGAGATGGTCGGATTCTCATGGACCCTTACATTCAAACTCTTTAGTCTTATTTTTTTTTTTTTTCAATTTTGTAATTTTCAAGAATAGGGATATATCGAAGATATTGTATCGTAAAATTTGATATTGAAAATCAGAAAGGCTCTTATTTTAGACTTACATTCTACTACACAACATGTTATCCAATGAATTTGAGAGTTCCAGAATTAATGAAAACACCAAGTTTTGATTTATCTCTCATATGAACAAGATAACATAACTCATCCTTATACCCTAATTCTTTTCTTTTTAGAATCCTTCCTTCTATGCTCCAAACCTTAAATTCGTTAGAATTGTTCTGTGTAATAAATTGATTCAGCGAGAGTAATGGAATGAATCTGTTCAAAGAATCACCTGTTTGGATATCTTTAACCTTGAGAATATGTCCTGATTTCAGGATCCTCCATATCGTGATTGTTCCCCTCACAGTAGCACTGATGAGCATATTCTCATCCTCGCTCTTTGTAATATAAGAAATCTTTTCATGATAAGCCTGAATCTTGAAGTCAAATGAGTTGTCCTTCAAATTACATGATTGAATGCTACCATCTGCTAGCCCTATGAAGAGCCTACCCATCTTGCTAATGAAACTCATGGCATGACAAGGGCTGTCCAGAGGGAATTTCTCATTTAATTTCATGTCTGTCTCAAGATCAAGGAATGATATTACCCTATTTGCTTGACTCATGGCTATAATTTCTCTTTCAGGGATATATTCAAAGGTAAGAATGTTATGCTCCTCTCTTTCTAAATGAATCAAGTCAGCTTTGTGTTGATAGGAGATTTTGCTCAGAGCTCCATTTTGACCAGCCAGAAAAACTTCACTTCTCTGAGGGATATTTATTGAACTAGTTATGCCATCTTCTAATTTTGTTGAGATTAAAGATTCATATGTATCAAGCTTGAAAGCTTTAAGTTCTCCCACCAAGTTACCAAGGAGAATCATTTGATTTTCAGGAACATATTCAAATAAATAGATGCTCTTGGAGTTTCTTAAGCTGATATTGATTCCAGGTTCTTGACATCTATCAAAAGAGATATGATTCTGATAATATTGGAATGGCTTATAGAGTTGTAAACTCTCATGAAGTTCAGAAATCTTGTCTAAGATTTGCATCTTCAATTCTGACAACTGTTTATGGAGTAATTCAGAAACCTTAGAAAATTCAATCAAAGGCATTTTCAGCATTTCTCCACATTTATGTGTAATCTTGTCAACTTTATGATAATTTGCCAAGTGCTCATTGATATTCATATTGAAGATATTCTCTAAGTTCAATCCTAAAATAGCATTAGTCAATTGCTCTTGCAAATTTTTTATGAGAAGAAGAAGATGGTATTCCTCATTGTTATTTGATACACAAATAATTTTTGCCTTGACTTGATTCTTCACATTTTGGATCACTTTTGAAATTTTCTCATTCACATCATCAAAATATGACTCTACTTTTGAGAGAATTTTGCTCTCAAGAATACTCTTCTTCTTAACTCTATGCTGCACTTTACTGACAAAATGTCCCAGCTTAGTATTACACAAATATTCTAAGTTAAAAACTTCGTCAATAAATTCAATGTGTAATTGATGATCAATTGGGTGAATTCTTCTACACTGTGCACACAAGAAGCGGTTATGATTGCATTCTGGATAGGTACATATACCTCTAATTGGCTGCTCATGCTTGGGACAGTAGATACTGTCGAAGTCGACTGCATATTCTGATTTACGCTTCATTTTCAAATTTTTTATTTTGAATTTGGGATTTTTACTAGCTATAAATTTATTTAGGTGTTTTAAGTAGGAAAATGGATTTGAAGTATTTTCTTTAGTTTTCAGAGTGTTTATTTAGATTTAAGTTATGAAAGATTATTGATTTCTAGGTCTACTTTCGAAAAGACTTCTGCCTGTTACTGAGTTCATGTTAATTAAACATAGATTTCTATATTGGTGGATGAAGATATTCTATTAATTCAAACAAAACAAGCTATTGCTTATTATATTTCTGCTTGAGTTCGGCAAAGATATCTCTCTTTTTAGCTTCCTCGAGATTTAGCTTGCCATTTTCAATATGCACAACCAAAATAGGCAAACCTGACTCAAACCCTTTTCCAATGAATCTTTGTTCTTTACTCAAATAAATATTTATTCTCGTGTTAGGATCGATGCCTAGATTCAGGGTTCCATCTTTCAGGTATATAATGCCTTCTGATCTTAGCTTAGAAAGGGTCAGCTTTATTTCTCCTTTGGTCAATTTTAGAACCAGGAGTTCAGATTCGAGATTTGGCAGATTGTAGTTTCCAGCTTCAGATTCAATGATTGTGTTTCCTTGTAAGTGAGTGATATTAACATTAATATCCTGTCCTACTATTTTTGTATGTTGGGTTTGTTTTATTCTCTCTCTTAAATCATTAATCATCTCCTCTATACTCTTCATGTCGTTGGAAATATTAATTGACCGAGCCTCAGCGTCTTCCCCTTTCTGAGCAAAATGATATCCACAATATAATGATCCAATATTTAATGTTCCCTTTTCAACTTGAAATTCTCCTGTTCCACTTAACCCTAGTCTTTTAATATCTAGATTTCCCTCATGACAATTCAGGTTAAATTGAGCCGACTCCAAGAAGCTTGAAATCTTAAAAGCTCCTTTGTTTATTTTAACATCAAAGTATTCACTCTTAATCTTGCTAGCCTGAAATTCATTTCCAGGATCTGTCAATTCCAAGTTAGCATTACCAAACAATTTAGAAGAAACATCACCTTTTACGAATCCCACACTATCTCTGTTTTTGATGTCGAGGCTGTAGTATTCTGGGATTTCAGCCAATAAATAAGCCTCTTTTTGATCCTGAGAGGGTTCTGTGTCTTCAAGATAACAATTATTTTCTTCTTCTCTGAAGGAAAGCTTGTTACCCAAGTCTTTACTTTGGGAATAAAGCTTCAGGAGAGCATAATCCTCCCATATAGTTTTTAAGTGGATTTTTATTTTGTTATATTGGAGATTTGTATGAAGAGTTCCCGCTTGACCATATTGATGCTTCTTTTCGAATACAAGATCATAGTCCTGAGGTATTTGAGAACTGAAATTGTATCTTGGGAAGGGCGAGAGGGTAGATACCCTAAGTTTTTGTATTAACTTGGATATTTGCATGCCAAATAAACTTAAATAATTAACGAGAAAATAGTGAAAAAAGAACAGGAATTTTGAAGATAAAAATGAAACTTTCATTCTTCATAGACTAGTAATTCAATAATCCTTTCTTCATGTTTACATAAATCAGAAAAAATTTGTTAGTTTAACTGCATCTTCAAAGAAAAAAAAAATAAGAAAAGCACAAATTTAAGAGAAAGAAGATGAGGGGGAAATGTAATTAACAAAGAAAATTAGGTTTCAGACTTCCATAGTTTGGAAGATTCAATGAGGATCTTTATTATTTCGCGAGTTAGTCTATATTAAAATCTCAAATAAACGTTGCAATTTGTTTGTTAGGAAAATGGCTCTCTACGGAGTTGGTCTCGATGTTACTGTTAAGAAAATTCACATGGATCTCAAGCTTCATATCGCTAAAAAGGTCGGCGCATCTTTAAAGAATCTTCAGAATATCTTCAACCAAATGGACAAAAATGGAAATCATAAACTTGAGCTTAAGGAATTCGAGAAAGGCTTAGCTGCTTTCGGATTTTTCCCTAAGAAGGTCGACCTCCAAGCCTTGCTCAAATACTACGATAAAAATGGCGATGGAGCAATTGACTTCGACGAGTTTTTAACAGCTATAAGGTACAACTTCTATTAAAAGGTCATAATATACATAGAGATCCTCTTAACGAAAGAAGAACAAAACTGATCGAAAAGGTCTGGAGAAAACTAGACCCTGAAGGACATGGTGAGGTTTCTGTTCAGACTCTATGTAATTTCATATCATCTAGATATATTAATTGCAATAGTGCATAACTTCAATGCCACCAAGACCAAGGAAGTCATTGAGAAGAAGAAGACTCAGGATGACGTCTTCAAGGAGTTCTTATCCAACTTCCGCCTCGATATCAACAATGGTGTCTCAAAGAAGGAATTCTTTGATTACTACACTGACCTCGGAGTCTCAATTCCCTCCGATAATTACTTCTCAGAGCTTGTTCAAAACACCTGGGATATCGTCGAAGATAAAGAATCAACTATTTCAGTCGAAGAGATCAAGGATATCATCAAAACTCTTAGATACAAATTGATCCAATTATCTAAGGGAAGCCAGGACGAATTCCTTTTGAGAAAGCTTTTCAAGGAATTTGATATTAGTAACTCAGGATACCTCACTTTGGACGACCTTTCTGCAATGATGGTCAGACTCGAGGCCCCACTTAATCCCAACTATTTGGCTGCTGTCTTCAGTTACATTGATAAGAATAAGAGTGGATACGTAGAATTTGAAGAGTTTGTCAATTTGGTCGTCAATAACCCTTTCCCTTAAGTTTATAACTTGATAACTGCTTTTTCAGTATATGCCTGAACACTTATTGAAGAAAAATCCTCTCTTTGACAACGATTAAGATTTAAGAGACGATTTTCATAGTATTCTTTTTTGCCATCTTTAGCATTTCGGAGTCATACTCACCTATTATAAAACGTAAGGTGACATATAGTATTAGTGGGTACACATTGAAATATAAGGTCACAGTATTATAGTTAGTATTCACATACACCGAAATTAATATCTTTAGTTAGCATTTTAGCTTATTATACAGGGTTTTCAGCTCATTAAATTCATCTAAAATATCCCTTTTCTCAGCCTCGGGTCTGTCCACACATAATTTTTCAAACCTCAAGGACTGATTGGGAGATTTGGCAGGCGATTCAGCCTTTGTGATTTCCGAAAATTTAGAGTTACATTTAGATATGGCCTTCTTGCTTCTGGACTTAGGCTTTTCCTGATTAAATGTTATCATGTCCCTTAAATCATCTATTGTCATAATAATATCAGCGACCTTATCATCGTCAGTCTGCTCAATGATCTTCATGATTGGCTTAGTAAGGGTCAAGCGATGAAATCCTTCCCTTTCAGCCTTATCATCATTGTCTCTGGAATAGAGTCTCTTGGGGGAGTCGCCTTTTAAGCTTGATTGACGCCTAAGGAGCTTGGTACAACCATCAGCTTCAATCTCTTCGAGCTCTGTGTCATCGTCTCCGCAAACACAGAGTTCAAATCCATCAATACTTTCGGAGTCAATAGTTTGAAAGCGTTGCCTGGTGTAACTTGTCTTCAGGTTGCATCCACTTCCTATTGAAGATGTTCTCCTTCTATGTCTATGAATTAAGATAAAATAGCAAGATGGTTTACTCTCTTTGGGTTTCAATAGGGATGTTAGAGAAAATACTCTCAACAGGTGAAGAATCCTGTTCTGTTAGAAGTGCAGAGAAAGACTGGCCTTCCTTTAGAGAATCTCCTTGAGAAAGGATTCGGTTTATTGTGGTGTCCATAGTACTTTTTCTGGTCCTAGAACTGATCGGGAATGGGTTCAAAATATTTCCCTCAGAACTTTGTCTTTTAAGCTGTTCCTCCTTAACTCCCAAGACTTCTCCAAAGGAAACCCTTTCACTACTTGGGCCTTTGACTAACGACAAGTCAATAAAAGGTTCCTCAACTAATTTATGTAATAGACTTAAATCTTTTGCATAGGTCATCTGAAACCTAAACAATCTTCCAGGAAGGATTATCTCGGGATTTTTGTAGCTTGTTAGATTCTTTTCTTCATGGAATGAACTATGCCATTCTGCAAGTTGACCACTCTTAAAGTGGATTTCATATTCGAGAGTGAAGTTTTCAGCAAGTTTATGATCTTTTTTTGAAAGAAAGTATGACGATAATGGAACCATTACTGATAAAACTGAAATTGTTCGTAGGAGCATAGCCAGACGTTTGTACAGGGCATTATGAGAATCAATAGTGAATTTGAGTTTGGATTCAGGAACTTGATCTAGCTCGAAAATCCATTGTTCGACTAAATACCTTTTTGGATTCTTCTTAGGTGTCAGGAAAAACTCAAGTACTAAGATTCTCTCAGTTTGATTTCCCCACTTTGCAGGAATTTTGGTTGAGAAGAAGTATTTTTCACTCAGCGACAATTGAAATTTATTTTTTGAGCTGGTTCCCTGACTAGCTGATCCAGTAGAGTGATTCTCACAATAAGAGAGGCGGTTGCCCAAGATAAGTTCAGAGGACTTAGAAATGAAATCGACTACGGTCTGCTCCATTTGCGGAAAGTAATTACTTCCTCCTTTTTTAAAAATTGATTAGGCAAAACGAATAACCCAATTATTTAAATTACTAGCTACTTTCAGCTCAAATGACATCAGGCAACTTAGAGTAAGAACTATACTATCCAGCATAGATGTCTAGTCACCGAGTCGTTATGAGGTAGGACTCAGGACTCCGACAAAAAAATCGGCTTTTACACTTATGAGTATTTTTTAGAACTTTCTTCTCCTGTAGCATAGAGAACTGTTAGATCAGAAGTTGTGGATAGCACTAATAATGAATTGATAAGAACTTTTGTTGGTTGAGTACTATGCCTGGCATTGAGAAATTTTGTTCTTCTTTATTGTATTTTTTGTACCCCAACAGTCATTTTTCGTATTATCAGTATCTATAAACTCAAGATACATTTAGAAGCTACCAAAATGATTTCAAATGAAGTAATAATATCTAGCAAGTCTCAGAGACAATTACAACTATTATTCGAAAATCGATTCTAATAGTAATTCAAGAGCTAAATTCCGCTTAATTTTCCCCAAAATTATTATAGAGACTCGAAATCTTCAACAACATAAAAAAGCTGATTTTCGTCTTTCGTTGAAAGTGAAGAAATACGAGTGGGGATAAATTATTAGGCATATTGCAAATAATTATAATTTATATTTAAATAACCGATTTCATTGAGTGTCGAGATCTATTCCATGCAGGAGGAGAGTATTTACAATCTCATCCCTAAGGAATATGTTCAGCCACCTAAGCAGCCTTTATATAAGTCAAAGTTTCCTCCCAATATCCCTCCAACAGCGAGTACTTTTGGTCTTCAGACAACATCGATACCTGGAGTAATCTTTTCGTTCGTCTGTCTTTGATGAATGTTTAAGGTCGCTAACGCTGGAGGCAACTTCAATCCTCCCCCAGGTCCCCACTCTCGTTATGCTCCAGCTGCCACTTTTGGTAAGCCTAAAGGAGCTTTGAAGCCTGATGCCCATAATTTCACTAAAAAGGGAACAGGAAGAATGGGAAGTGTTTATGTTCCATCTAGTATTTAAGAAATTTTCTAAGTTAAAGTTAAAGTTAATGGTTCGACAACAAGGCAGCATGAGCATAAGAAACCTCCCATTCCTAAAAGAGATGAAAGGCCTATTATGGGGCTCGTGACCAAGAAGAACTTCATCATTGCTAATGCTGTTGAAAACATGCTAGCTCGTATGAATTTTTTTCTAAGAAAACTCATAGTTTAGAGCCTAAGGTGAGAGAAGAGCCAATGAATTGGACAAAGAAACCTGATTATGGAAAGGTTCCCAAGTACTTGGAGAACATTAAACAAGAGATTCAGAGAGAATATGAGCACATCAAAGCTGTTCATGAACAAGAAGAAAAGGAAAGAGATCAAGAAAAGTAATAAAAATCCATTTCTAGACATATCTATTAGGTTCCTGCTTTCTGAAGAAGAATTGAAAATTCTTAGAGAAGGCTTGAAGAGAAAGTGGGAAATGGTCAACAAGGAATATCAATCTATTACTCATATTTCTAAACTAGACACTATTGGACTCAGAAGAAAGTATATTATTTTGAATAAATAAATTATAATTTATTAGGAAGGAGGAATGTGAAAGGGAATTGGCTCAAATTGAAAAGGATTTGGAAAAGCTTAGTAAGCCATATATTTTCGTGGATACAACTCATTAAATTGTATAATTTTGTAGTTATGTTGCATATATCAAGTTGTAATACTTTTTTCAGCATTCTGAAAATTATTGTTTGGTAGATGCTGATTCACTACAATTTAATCTCCTAGTTTTGGTTTCTAAGCTCATACTAGTTAACTATATACTTCTTCAATATAAATATGAGGGTATAAATATGAGTAAAAGAATTAGAACTAATAAAGGTTAAACATCTCTAAAATCATAGAATGCCTTTTCACTCAACTTATCTTTGGTTTCATTAGAGCCTAGTGCGGAATCAATTATCTTGTGCATAATCACTGTCATGATGGGAACTTGGCATGGGAAATATTCAATCAAGTTAAATTTATCTCCAAAAGCAATTGAGGAAGTAAATCCATTCTTATTACACATTGCTTCTGCATTCTTAACCAAAAATTTCATGACCCTACTTTCGTATTTTTTGTCTCCAATATAGAATTGCCCAATATATCTTGCTCTTTTTTCACCTCTCATAAGCTTCAATAGTTTAGCTATTTTCAAATAGACCAATATCATGGAGATATGAATACCACCGGCAATACTTGCAGACAAAAATAACGTTAGTTCCAACCCATATTTCAAAGTTATATATATGCCTGCAGTCACCAAAACTGAGAGGATATAAAGTAACAAGATGTAAAAAGTGTCGAGGAAAAATTTTGCTGGGAGGAAGAACTTGGTGAACTCATATACAGCTTCTCTCTTCTCTGAAAATATACTCAGACCAGCTTTTACACTTTGATCCTCTGATTCAACTATACAACTTCCCACATACTCAGGGAGCTTGTAAAGCTCATCCCAATCCTGTGGTCTAAGGTCCTCGTTTGAAAATGCTTGATCCAAATTAGCTTTTGTTTCATCGAGATCAATCTCTTTAAATCTTATTAGCTTTAGATCATTGTCTTTTAGTGTAGGTTCGATTTTTGACTTTTTGTTAATTCCAGAAAGATTGAATTGTCGAATCACTGACAAGGAATAGCCAAGTTTTTTGTACAAAGAATGAGCAATATCATTATTAGCTGCCGCATATAGATATAACACTTGAACTCCTTTTTGCTTAGCAATTTCTTCGATTAAACTCATAATCTTATGAGCAATACCAAGCCTTCTATAGGCGTGATCAACTCTTAAAATTGTAACTATTCCAGCCTTGACTTTGGTTTTAGAGAAAAAGATATCTTTAATACTTAAACTGACACTGGCAACTATGACAGGATTTTTATTATCAGAAATATCTTCACCTAAAATAGTGAAGGACTCTTTGTATTTGTCTAATCTGTGATGATATTCTGTGAAATATTGCTTAATTCCTCTAATAAGTCCTCCCAACAAATGAACATTGTCATTTTTTGTGTCTAAAGAAATCACTTTTTCACTATCTTCGGGCTTGTAATAGCGGAATTGAATATTCAATCCTTGATCATTAGTTAATTGTGAGATGTAGCCTGAACTCATTTAGTTTTGCCTTTTGAAAAATGTATAAATCCTTTCAAAATTAAAATAAAAATACAATTACAAATATTTTGATAAATTTTATTTCAGGGCCATGATCAAAGGATTTCGTACTTTATTCTCACGCCAAACTTCTCAGCTCAAGCTTGCACAAACACTCTTCGGTGGTGTAAAACCCTTTTATTTTAGTGCTGTGGAACAAAGACAAAATTATAACAAAAAACCAAAGTTTTATAAAAAGAAAAAGTTTGATCATGAGGAAACAACACAAAGAGAAGAGCCAGTTAAAGAAGTATCTGCAACTGTTGAAGAGATAAGCCAGAAAATAGCCGACATAGAAACCACTGCCTTAACAGAGACTTCTGATAGTCCCAGTCAACAAAGAACATTGACAAAAAAGCTGATAAAAGAACTTCCAAATTATACTCATTCTACTTTAGTGGCTTTAACCCAGAATATATGTAAGAGCAACTATTTAATAAAGAATGACTATTTATGGCAAAAATTAGAATCAGAGTACAAAAAGAGAATGAAACACATGGAACTCTCTGAAATTGCAGAAGTCCTATGGTGCTTTGCCTATGCTAACAGACATGATCCGAAGTTTTTCCAAGAAATAGAAAATGCCATTTTTGAATGTGATCTTGATGAAGGTCTTGATTACAGACTTATTGGAAAAATTCTTTGGGGTTTCAGTCATGCCAACCATGGCTCAACTATCCTCTACAAGAGTCTCGCAAATAAGATTCACAAGATATATTTTGAAATAAACCCTATAAAAATTGCTGAGTACGCATATTATTTCTCTAAGGCAAGCAACTCCATGCAAGGAGGGTTTGGCACATACCAACTTGCAGAAAAAGTTATAAGTGAGAGATTGAAGGACTTTGATCTGAAACAACTGGCCAGAATATGTGAATATCTGCTTCCTCAAAATATCGGATCAAATAAATTCTATCTTGAGCTTGAGAATCAAATTAAAGATGTTTACCCTGACCAAATTGAGCCTTCCACCCTTGTAAGCTTAGTAAAGTCGATGTCTAAGTTCAGGTTCCAAACTGATCTTTTCTCACGCTTGCAAAGAAATATCATGGAGTACATGGAATATTTGTCAAATTCACAATTAGAAGATGTTCTATGGTCCTTTACCAGAGGCAGAAGGGGATCTAATGAATTCTATGAAAAGATAGATCAAGAATTTATCAAAAGAATGAACACTTTGAAACCAAGAGGAGTTGCTTTTTCATTCTATGGGTTTTCTCTTATGAATAAAGGAACCCAGGAACTCATCCAAAAATATCAAGAGTATATTGAAAAGAATATTGACAAGTTTAATGTTCATTATTTGGCTAAGATCCTCATCGGCTTAAGAAGAAGAAACTATGATCCTTTCTGTGAGCAAATTATGAAAGCCATAGTCAGTAGATTGCCAAATGTAGAGTCACCCTTCAGAGTCAAAGATGTTATTAGGATCCTTGAATCTATCTCTGGATATCTCCCTTTAAAGAAAGAAATGGACATTGGTTTTCTTTACGATAAAATAGAAGAATTGGTGCCTTTTAAAGCAAGAGAAGATATTCCTAACCAAAAAATATTGGAATTTACTCAAATCTTTTATCATTTTATTTTAAATAACCAAGGATCCCCTCAATTTATCGAAAAACTTCTTGATCAAATTGAAGACATTAATGCTATTCCAAAAAATTTGTTCGCAAAAGCATTCTTTGGCTTTGTAGAAATTGGTGAGCTTGATAAGGCCGAAGACTTCTTGCCCATTGTTGATGAGCTTTGTAAATATGGAGAAATTAAATACTTCTTTGACCATGAAGATTTCATCAGGTTAATTTGGTCCATTTCAACTTTGATAAATAATGATACAACGATTACTAAGGAACTTCCCAATCTGGCAAGACAAAATATAAAAGAGACAATGTTTGAGTTGAATCCCAATACACTGACTGCAGACGGAAATAAATTATATTACCAGTTATGGCCATTGATGAGAAGTTTTGTTGAATTCTCTGAAGAAGATGAAACACGATTGTATGAAAAACTAGCTGAGATAAATCAACATCAGAAAGAAGAATTAATAGATTCAGATCCTCATATTTATACAAATCCTGCAGTTAGAGAAGAGGTTCTTGAATCATGTAGGAATTTCTTCCAAAGCAAGGGCAATCAATTCGAAATTGTGAAGGGAATGACTGATGAATTTTATCAATATTTGGATGTTGGAATAGTCGAACCTCAAACTCTCGAGAAAATTGGAATTATGATTTTCAATAAAAAGCATTACTTAAAATGCAGAGAGGAGCCCACCCCTACTCAATACATTAAGAATAAAATAGATAATTTATCTGGCTTCGGATGGAGAGTGATCACTTTGAATGAAGAAGAATGGATGAATACTGACAGTAAGCAAAATAGAGAAAAACTCAACAAGTTGCTTAGTGACGAGCTTGCAGCAATGAGACCTTCGATAGATTCAAACGAGAAGAATTAATGTATTGTTACTGAATTTGTTGTATCTATTTGTTTATACATTTAACTCAGTCTCTCAATGAAAAAATATTCTACAGTAGTTTCAAGAAAAGTTGTTACAATAAAAATGTGAGGTATGAATTGAATTATTTAGAATTATTTAGCATTCGTCTAATAACAACAGCCACCTCAAGAGATAAAAACCAGGCATATAGATGTCTATTCTGATAAGTATACAATTATGCTTGTAACTCATCACATATTACAAAAAAGTTTTATTATTTCAGGAAATAACTAGGAACAGGCTTGCCAGTCTCCAATTTGCATCCAGCCTGATGAAGCAATGAGACTGCAGCATAGATAGGGCCCTTTTTGAGGGCGTCGGTCTTGTAAGCTTCACCCCAATACTCACCATTGAGAGCAAAGCTCAATGTTCCCCTGTTCATATCCAAACAAACTCCAAGAACACCTTCTTTCTTGAATTTCTTTCCGTAGGGGGCTCCAATAGAATTACTGTTATGTCTGAGTTGACCTAGACCGTAGTATGAATAACCAAATTCATAATCGGAAAAGGCGGTGTCATAGTTAAATTCTCTCTTTGTGGTGACACCAATTTTGAGTTCATTTTCTGTTCTAGGATCAGCATGAATTTCCCAATAATGAACTCCTCCCATCATTGGAGTATCACCAATAGCACTTCTGAACATATAGGCATTTTCTTTCAGATAGATACTCTTTCTATCGCTTGAGACTTCAATACCATGACCAATCTTAGTTGTGTCCCATTTAAAGTTAGTGACTTCAGATTTGTTTGTTTTCTCTATATTCATATTGCCTCCTGCAATGCTTGCATTTTTGGTAAAGGTTTTGATCTCTTCATAGACTTGCTTCCAGTTGCCATTGGCTTTTTTAACTTTGGACATGAATTCACAAACAGCGCTACAGACTCCAGCCTTGGAAAACTCTGGTTTGACATAATTTCCACAAATGCTATTGAATTCACACTTAGGAAGCTGGCAGGTAGCTTCGTGTTGAGCAAGATCACAAAGCTTTACTATTTTGCCACATTTCTCATACTTGCACTTTATATCTAGGTTCTTATAGATTTTTGAAAGGGCTCCTGAAACAGGACGAATATTAGTGCGAGCTTCTGAACATCCTATGGGGCATTCATTCTTCTTGCTTACCCAGTCATCTATACAATATGAACAATACATGCTTCCGCATTTTATGCATTCTTTGGGGTCTTTACAGACCTGATAACATATGCCACAATCAAAGCTGTCACCCTTCAACTCTGGAAAACGCTCTTTAGGATAACCTCTATTTGGATCTGCTAACATCTTTCCTGAATGACTGAACTAAGTTTTTTAGAAAATCGGAACAATATATTATAATTTGTCTCAATCTATTGATTTCTGAAACCAAAGTTTTGAAAACCTGACCAGGAGAACCTTGATTAACTGTATCACATTTTTCATAATTCATGGAGTCTACGAAAAGAGTCAATGTTTTATATCGTCAACAAAGACCCTAAAATGTGTTGGTAGTCGAGAATAAATTGAAATTTCAATCAGAATTCAAATACAATATAAAAGTACTCCCCTACTTAATTCACTATGTTCATTTCTCTACTAAAAGACTTCAAATCATGTTTGAATATCAGTTTTCATCCAGAAACTCTCGAAAAATGGAAGATATGAGTCAACAATTGATGTTCCAGAACATTCTGAGGGATAGCAAATTTCATCTTGAATGGTTCCTCATAAGAATTTTCTATCAAGAGTTCGAATAAATGCAGTAGCTAGTTCTCTCACTCATCACAAGATTTCTATAATCTGTATAAACCCTTAATATGTGTTGTTGGCAGTTTGAGGACTTTTCAACTTGAAAAGGTTTATTAAAAAGAGTTTCCAAGAATTTCGTCCTCGACCAGATATACCTGTGACTGTGTTGGCTTGACATGAGTTATACAGAAAATTGAGAAACAAAAGAAAATTTCAGATAACAGATTTCAATTACACAAACTAGCCTTACGTGAAGATATTTTTCTTCATATTGATCTCAAAACAATAAGAGAGAAGACCTTTTAATACACCAAAACTTTATAGAATAATGATACGATTGGAACTAGGTAGATGAAATATGGATTAAGAGCTTATAGAAGTTACAACAAATTATGAGCCACAACTAATACAGTTATCAGGGTCTGAGCATGTTGGGAACAAACTCTTCTTTTTCTCTTCAGTCTTAACCTTCTTAGAAGGTGTGACTTCGTCTTCAAGTTGGTTTTCTTTTTGCACAAGAGGGCTTTTAGGAATAAGATTTTTTACTTCAATTTGGCCAGCATCCTTCAGAAGCATTTCAACATCTACTGTGAATTTAATAGCATCAGCAGCGGGTCTTGTTCTCAAGTAGTACATGCCTAATATCCTTAGCAAATATTTAGAAATTAGGTTACCAGTCTTAAGTCCAGCTCTCCAGGCATAGAAGTGCATTGAAGTAATCTTAGAGTAGTTAGGGTCACTCAAATGGATATTTAAGCTCTGGCTTTGATCAATGAAGGGAGATCTAGCAGCGGCGTGGTTGATGACACTCTTTTGAGAAATTTCCCAGACGGTCTTATATAAATCCTTGATATCTTTAGGGAGTTCAGCAAGGTTTTGGATAGAACCATTGCTGGCAATGAGCTTATTCTTGATTTGAGGAGTCCAAAGATTCTAAAATATAAGAGACTTTTAGCTTGATATTTACTCTAGCAATCAAATCTTCCACCAAATGAGAGTTAATACAAACAAATTCTCCAGATAAGACTCTTCTAGTGTACAAGTTGGATGTATATGGTTCAAAGGCTTCATTATTTCCGAGGATCTGAGAAGTAGAGGCGGTTGGCATAGGAGCAATAAGAAGAGAGTTTCTGAGACCGTATTTTTTGATTTCTTCTTTGAGTCCATCCCAATCGTATCCGTTTTGAGGAGTCTTGTTCCACATGTCAAATTGAAGGATTCCCTTGCTGGCTGGGGATCCTTGGAAGGTTTCATATGGACCATCGATCTTAGCCAAATCCTTAGAGGCCTGCAGAGCTCCATAGTAAATAGTTTCGAAGATCTTTTCATCAACTTTGATGGCTTCTTCACTCTCATAAGGCAAGCCCATCATAATGAAAGCATCAGCAAGACCCTAGAAAACGTCAAAAGAAAAAAATCTAAAAATTACTTGAACACCAATACCGATAGGTCTATGTCTGAGGTTGGAGTATTTAGCTTCAGGAACAGGGTAATAATTGTTATCAATGACTTTATTGAGGTTCTTGGTGATAATGTATGCAATTTCTTGTAATTTTTTGTAGTCAAAAGTCTTTGTTTCTTTGTCAACAAATTTAGAAAGTGAAATTGAGGCTAAGTTGCAGACAGCGATTTCATCAGGTGAGGTATATTCCATAATTTCTGTACAAAGGTTGCTAGACTTAATAGTACCAAGGTTTTGTTGATTAGATTTTCTATTAGCAGAATCCTTATAGAGCATGTAGGGAGTTCCAGTTTCAATCTGGCTCTGAACAATTTCAGCCCAGAGCTTTCTGGCCTTTATTGTTTGTCTTCCTTTTCCTTCCTTTTCGTATTTTGTGTACAATTTATTGAATTCTTCTCCCCAGACATCTTGAAGGCCTAAGCATTCATTAGGGCACATTAAGGTCCAGTCTTCATCATTTTCAACTCTTTCCATGAAGAGATCTGGAATCCAAAGAGCCAAGAATAGATCACGGGTTCTTTGTTCTTCCTTTCCGTGGTTTTTCTTCAATTGAAGAAAATCAAAGACATCAGCGTGCCAAGGCTCAAGATAGATAGCAATTGCTCCCTTTCTCTTACCGCCACCTTGGTCAACATATCTAGCAGTGTCATTGAAGACTCTGAGCATGGGGACAATACCATTGGAAACACCATTAGTACCCTTGATATAAGAGTCTCTGGCTCTAATGTTGTGGATGGAGAGACCAATACCACCAGCAGACTTAGAAATGAGGGCGCATTGCTTCAATGTGTCATAAATTCCATCAATGGAATCGTCCTTCATGCAAACGAGGAAGCATGAGGACATTTGAGGTCTGGGAGTACCAGCATTGAAGAGAGTAGGAGAAGCATGAGTAAACCATTTTTCACTCATAAGGTGGTAGGTTCTAAAGGCAGATTCAAGATCTTCCTTGTGGATACCAATAGAAACTCTCATAAGCATATGCTGAGGTCTTTCAACAACTTTATCATTGATTTTAAGAAGATATGATCTTTCTAAGGTCTTGAAACCAAAGAAGTCATAAGCAAAATCTCTCTCATAGTTAATTTCTTTCTGGATCCTTTCAGCATTCTCTTGGACTATTCTGTAAACATCTTCAGCAATAAGTGAAGCGGATCTTCCTAAACACTTTACAATTCAAATTCATGGTAACTTTACCATTTTTGTCAGTATAGTGATAGAGATCACTAATAGTTTCAGCAAAGGAATCCTTAGTTTCTTTGTGGAGATTATTTACAGTGATTCTTGCAGCCAGCAAGCTATAATGAGGATGAACAATGTTCATGTAGGCAGCAGTCTCTGCAGCAAGATTATCAATCTCAGTTGTCTTGATTCCATCATAGAGACCAAGTTCAACTTTCTTGACAATAAGATCAAGATTAACATATTCCATGTTCAAACCAAAGGACAATTTCTTTAATTGGTTGAAGACCTGTGTAACATCGAATTCTTCAGGTTGCCCATTTCTCTTTATAACTGTCTTTACTTTCTTTTGAATAGGAGTCGAAGTCTTTTCAGACTCAGGATTCATGTCTTAAATTTGTACGCCAAAATTGTAATTATTTGATTTTTGTATCTATCAAAACGAAATTTATAGTGCGCGAAAATTTCCCGCTGTAAAACAAGTAAATTTTCAAAAATTGCGTACTTCTAATACTTGAAATTTGTTATGAACGGTTTGAAATTTGAAATCTTGACTTTTCTTTAAGTAATTCTCATAGAACTGACAATCATCAGGTAATCTGATTTCTAAAAAACGAGCTAAAATTGAGTTTCAAAGACGATGTCATAAAGAAGTATGCATATTTACAAATTTAAGACCATCTGACGTTTAAATAGTCTGAAAACTCAAAGAGATGAAACCATTAGTGTTAATAGAAATGCTATATTCAGAATTACCACTCATCTGATTCCATTTTATTAACTCCTTCAAGATCGTCCAGAGGAATTTTGACTTGTAGAACTGGAACTCTTGGATCATTCTTATGTCTCTTAAGATCTTCCTCTGATAGTCTTGGGTACTCTGATTGGATATCTTGCAACCACTTTAGGTATTGCTTCTTTACCTCCTCAAATTCTTGATAAGCTGCTTCTAAGTATATAATTAGGTCCTTGGGAATCTCGTTAAATCGGTTTGCTAGAAATTATCTTGATTCAGGAGTATCCTTACCTTGCTTGTCAAAATATATGAATTTTCTATGAATAACAGTAGTTTTAGTGTTTTGTTGAGCATCCAAATTGCTGATACTAGACCCTACCCTTTGGAGAGAATCTAGGGGCATCAATCCATTCAATCTATCTTCATCATTTAAAGAGTGAAGGCTGTGTTGGCGTGCAAAAGCACCATCTTGTTCATAATTTATTTGGACACTAGCACTGCGAGCCATTTTGTTCTTTTCATTAGACAGCTGCAAACTGGTTTCAAGTTTATCAGGATTAATCACAATAGTAGTGCTTGATTTGCGATCAAGGTGACTAATATCCTCGCATTCATTTTTAAGATCTGAAACTTCGACAGCCAAGTTTGCGCTTGAGAACCTTTTTAATAATCCAATATTCTTAGCCCTTGGCTCCTTTACTTTCCTTTTATAATTTTTGATGGCTTTCTCCTCTGTTATCTTCTTATAAGCATTTTCTATGATTGTCATATTTCTGGCATACTCCATGTTGATAAAATCATTTATTAGCACTTTATTGTGCCTTGGATATTTCTCTCTCTGCTCATTGTAAACCAAAATATCCTTTTTCAGATCACTATCAGTAAATATAAAATGAGCCTATTCTTACTCCAAAGTCTTTAATTTAGTATTTGTGCTTCTATGTTGATGATAGAAGCGGTATATGAGCAAATGATGGAAGATCTGACGAACATTCCAACTCCAATGGAGGAAAAATTTGAAGAAGTTTTGTACTAGGCAAAACTCTGATATTTGTTGCTTAATGGAATCTAAATAAATTAATCTTAGAGCTTGTTTTGTTACATGGGAAGATATTAAAGTTGTTGTAGATCAACCAGAGGACTTTAGATATATTTAATGCATGTTCTCCTTCAAGGACCATAACTATGCCTGACTATATTAGACATCAATCATAAGCTCTACCTTTGAAAAAGAATGGAAAATCAAAAAGGGAAGGGATAAGCCTATTTGTTTCTCTGAACAAAGTAAGCCATGTGTTAATAAGGTCAAAGACAGCAAAGACACTTGAACTGTCATGAAGTCTAAAATTTTAGGGAAATTCGAATTCGAAAACCTTGTTTTTTTGTAAACGACAACAACAAAAATATTCAAAAGCTTTTCGTTCTTCAGTAATGCTTTTGAAGCGTTGATTAAAGCTTCGGGATACTTTCTGACATCTTTTGTTTTCAGTTCGATTAAGAAAGCCTTTATAAGGGTTCCATAGCCTGGAAGATCTTGCCAGGGAACATGCTCTTTAATTACGACAGTCTTATTTACATGATGAGCCCATTGTTCCAAGAAGAAATAAAATGCTATGCCTCTCTTCGAAAGACGAGCCTGCCAACTTTCATCTTCTAGAATTTTATTTAACAGACGGGTATTTTGCTCTCCTTTAGGAGTGTTCTAAATAGTTCATTTAAAATCTATATGTTGTTTACCCTGAGGTAGACATAAAATTCATTTTCCCAATCAAAGAGAGAAACAAACTGCTGATTTTTTTGCTCCTCTAAAATTTCCTCGTCAAGACCCCATTCTGTCCCTCTCCATTCATCAATGATTGGATCCTCTTTTCTGATCAAATTTTCAAGGAGCTTGTTTCTAAATTCAGGGATTCTGAAATATGCGATGGCAGTAAATTGTTCAACAAACTCTCTTTCTTTGTCTGGAATACCTTTTTGGTTCAATTTTTCAAGAACCTTTTGTAAGGCCTGATATAAGAAGGTCTGATATGTTAAGCAGACCTTAAGCTTTTGATCAACATTTTTCATATCGATTTTCATATTGGCAGCATCCACAGCTTTTGTTTGACTTTTTGAAGGGCTCATTAATTCTTTATATCCTTTCCCAAATCCCATAAAGTTCAGATCAAATTCTCCTCTGTTTAGAATCAAAGTTAAACATTCATAAATGACAGGCTTAAGAGTAATTGGAACTTCATCACAGTAGTCTAGTAGATTTCTAGCAAGCCCAGTTAGTAATTTTTGAGCAGCTAGTAAACTCTCTGAAGACTTATAAATAAAGGAAACCATAGATTCCTATATGTTGTCATCAATAGTTATAATTCAATACCTTATGAGAGGTTTTAACAATGTCTAAAATCTTGTAAAGGCATGTTGATAGGTCATCAACAAGTTTATTCCTACTTTTCTACCAAATTAGCTCTATATTCATCAACATACTTGATTAAGCTTGCGGTCTCCAAGACTGAAAACAATTGTCTTTAAGTTATCTTTGAGTTGGGTCAATGCTTTTATCTTTACATAAATTTCAGTTAATCTATAACTTACTTCTTTAGTTGTAGAATTTCTAGGATTGTAGGTATTGTCTCTATTAATATATAGAGAACTAGTTTTTTGCACACCTTCTTCTGTTCTCACACCACATACCATCTGTTTATAAAAGTGCGAAGTTTCAACAGCGAACTCTCCAATTAGCTAAAGATATCAGTTAGAGTTAATCGGAGAAATACCTCTCCTACTGCAATACCATGATTCCAGAGTTTCTCTTCAACCTTGGAAACTCTTTTATTAGTGGCCTCGTCATGTTTGGTTTCGTTTTCCTATACTGTTAGTTTTAAGTCTTTTACGATTACTTCTCCAAAATAAAACTTGTTTATTCCGATGTAGCATTCTCCAATAAGATGGTATTCAGAATTTTCTTCATGTGACAAATTAGAAATATCATTTTTCTGAGCTGCCGTAATAGGCTTCACCTCTTTGTTGCTCCAAAGGAAAAATTGGAATGCTCCATTATATAATTCTCTTACATTAATCTCCATCTACTAATCAGGTTTGTTTATATTTATTGATACTTCAAGAGTAGGAGCCTTGCTCAAGTTAGTGCTATAGTTCCATTCTACGTCCTTCTTACCAGCCAACAATGTTGAAGTTTCTGAAATTTTCTTTTTGTTCTCTAGACTCATGTGTTTCCCTGTGAATGAGATCTTCCTGTCGGAAATTTGATTTTTTATGGAGGACTCTTTCTCTTGCGTATCAACTCTAGCATTTACAGCATCTAGATCCAGTGCAACATCTTGATTGCTGCAATTCATTTTGATATAGTTTTCATTGTATTTTTCAGGGACGAGATATCTCATTTTGATCTTTTTATTCTCATCCATGGTTCCATGATAGTTTCCCTCTTCGACCTCATCCACACCCTTAGAATCGGCAAATAAGGGGTTTTTATAGAGATTAGAATGCTCCGATAAATATTCATGTTCTTTTGCACTCATCTTCATCGAATAAAGATAAAATTTCTCTCTTAATCCTTCATAGACAAGACACTTTATATGCTGTGATTTAACTGAAAGGTGAATAATCTGCGACATCTTCACGTCAAAATTAAGTCTTCCAGGTTCCTTAAACCCCTACAAGTTTTTGATCTATAAGATTTTCTTTACTTTGCTCAATTTTATGACAAAGTCTTGATGAACTGGACCTGTTGCCAAGTCATGCAATGATATCTCCACAGTTCCTATGACTTTGGTCGATTTATCTATCACGGTCTATTTTTTATCCAAAGAAATGAGATTAATTTACAAGAATCATTGCTCTTTGACGCAAACCACTCCTATTAATTGAGATATCAAATTCCTTGTGTATTCCCCACTGATTAATGATAAGACGGATCATCTTAACTTACTGTGTAATCTTCAGAAGGATATTCAATTTGTGGAGTCTGAAATTTCATCATCCCTCCAAAATCTATGTCTATATGGGATGTGGTCTGACAATATGTTATTTCTCATTTCATAATATTTATACAAGAGGAATATTTCTTCCCTTAATAGCATTAATTTCTATCTTGAACTTCAGAATTTCATCTTTTTGGCTCGATGAAGATATATCAACATGTGACTTTGGTATTTGTCTATTTTTCCTAATGGATGACTAATATTTCTTACGATAGGTTTTTATGTTTAGTTTTAGAGTTACAATGTCCCATTTCGCGATTATTGCATTAAGACAAAATTATCTGGAAAATAAAATATATATTTGTCTTTTATCTATTTTATTAGAAAATTGTCTTGGAATGAAACTGCATTAGAGGAAACCTGTCTTAGTTTTCAAAAGAAATAAATTCTAAGCAATTAGAAACTAATAATCATTCCGATGTCACTCCATATAGAACAAAAAGAAAGCCTTTTCTTTTCAGTTAGGTCCTTTATCTACTAAGAGAGCAACACACTGAAATGCAACCATGGACAGTAATTTCAGAAAGACTCACACGTTTTCAGGAAGAAACCTCAAATTATGGATTTAGGGCATTAGTGGTTTTTCTTAATTTTGTTGCATATTGAATGAAAAAATTAAGAATTTTTTCTTGAGAATCTTCCTTATGAAATAAATTCTTCTGCGTGATTTAGTATTTGCTATTTGTATTTAACAGATAAAACCTGATACACATTTTAGCTAAGCTACAGCTGACTATGCATGAAGCTATTTCACTTGAGCCTAAGGGCATCAAATCTAATAAAGGAAGCTATTTAAGAAAATAAAAGTATAGACAACCGATAGGCTACATATCACAAGGAACAAAGTCCCTTGGATCAAGAGAGTAATAGACAAAAATCCAATTAAAGAAAAAAAAAAGTGAAAGAACGAAGAAAAAAATTTGCCTTGTTAAAAAAAAATAAATAAATAAATAAATAAATTGATATATACTTCCTTTTTTTTTTTAATGTAAGATTTATGTGTATTTTTTTTTTTAATTCCTTCTTCTTGAAAATCGTTGTTGGCAAAAATTTTTTTTTTTTAGTATACGGCAAAGAATTTTCGAATCTGTTTTATAAAAATAATAATAGTGATACAGATGACTAATGAGGGGAATAATTACTGTGTGAGCATTGATAAATATTCATAAAATAGGGGAAATTTGTATTACCCAAGACAGTATTGCAAGAAATATTTTTCAGATTTGAATTAAATAGACCTCATTCTCATTGTTATTTTAGATTTTTTTCAAACGTTAGAAAAAAAAGAGATTCGTAGCAGACTATTTAGAGTTCGTTAAAAACAAGTTCAGAATCTAAAGTAACAAGTCTCGAGAATTCGGTGGGCTAAAGATTAATGAACACATCGTTTTTTCCAGTTGAACAGAAACTACCAATTTCAATTGCTAGTCATTAGCTCAAATTCATATCATTGCGAAATCTTAGTCAATTCCAGGCATTTAAGGCTTAAGAAAAAAAAGCGAATCGAATTGGCTCAGTTTTTTACCTGAAAAACCTGGAAAGTCCAAGGTTACGCTTGAGCAGAATTTTCCATAAAGAGCTAGCAAAATTTTGAAATTCAAATTTTAACCCAATTGGAAATTATTTTTTTCTGTTTGCTGGAATAGTGGACTTTGTTGAAATGGCACAGCAGCTCTTCAGTATTCCTTTGTTTGATCCTTGAGGGAGATTGGTAATGAGTTAAGATTTCTTGTAAATTCTTTGAATAAAAATTTCTAAAATAATTATAATCGATGTAGAGATTTTGATCAAAAAAATTTTTGAATTTGAATTTTCATATTATACTTTGTGTAGATAAGACACAACGAGAAGCTAGTCATTTTATCATTTATCAACAGTATCGCAATACTTAAAATCTCTCTATTAAAATTGCATATATTCTTTCTTGATTGCATTTGAAATAGATAAATAACTCAATTTGTTAATTAGGATTTCTCAAGATTGCAGAGTACATAATAACCAATATTTTAGTGATCACAACAATTACAACGATATTAATTCATTAGACATTGATCTTGACTGAGTTATCTTTAGCCCACTTTCTAATAACCTTGAGAATATATTCAGTCTATACAGTCATTTTCATTGTAGAAAGTCTTACTTGAGGATTGTTAGTACTCTTCAAAATGTTACAAACTTCTTGAAGATTTTCCTTAGATTCAGTTCCTGCAATAACTGCTTGGAAGACACCTTCAAATTCAAATAAATAACATCAAAATTTTACCAACACAGGCTCCCATCTTGGCTTCAGTATTATCTTGATCGCCAAGATCCATTCTTTCAAGGATATCAAAGGCCTTAGCAGCATAGAAGAAATGACCCATTCTATAGCAGTCATTTCCAATCAATTGAAGAAGAGTAATGGATTCATTGGATGCCTCCATATTAATATAAGTTTCCCAAGCCAAGCTAAAGCATTATTTAGAAGTGATAGAGACTTACTTGGGCTTTCCATTCATGATGAAGGTTCTAGCAAGCCAAGAGGTGTAGCAATATTCAGCCTTGAGAACTTAAAAACATCTTTAAGAATTGTACCTTATATTTTTCATTTTGAATTAACAGGAATGCTTCTTCTGCATCCTTATATTCACCTGCAGCTGCGGAAGCAATAGCAAAGTTCCAATTGAAATCATCATCATTCTGGAAAAAGCTTCTGATAGATTTAAGATAGACCAAGACATCATCGAATTGTCTCAACAAGAAGAAGCATGAAGCCATACATTGTCTTCCTGGAATGGTGTCACATTCACTAGCAGATGCACCAACCAATTGGAACAAATGTTGGGCTTGCTTCAAATGCTCTTTTGAGTCAGTTTGTTGTCCATAAACGGCATGAACAACTCCCTTAATGATATATTCTCTAGGTGTTGTGGGTTCTAAGTCTTTGATTAATTTCAAGGCCTCTTGGACTTCATCATTCTTCAGATGATAGATAACCAAATTTAATCTAGCTTCAGGGAAAACATCAATCAAAGGTGGGAGGACTTTCATAGCATCTTCTCCCCCTCTGAAAACAACCAAATTATGTCTTAGTAAATCGAAATCTTGATATAAGTCTCCATTCTGATAGAATTGTTGTAAGCTCTTGAGCTCCATTTCAGCTTGTTTTCCATTATACACTTGGTATTGATTACAAGCTTTCAAGTTCACAGCAATGATACTGTGAGGGTTTTGAGCCAAGTAAGCTGATAAAATTTCAAGAGAAACATCATAGTAGTCCATCTTATAGTAACAGAGAGCAATGTAAACATTGATAGCAAGATATTCTCTATTTTCAAGTAGAAGCTTCTTGTAGATATCGGTTGCTTCTTCGAAATGTCCTCTCAAATAGTGGATAGCAGCAAGGGCAAGTTGATCATGTGTTGTGTCCTGAAGTTTATGATGATAAGTCATTAAACTATTCTCATCATTTTTTTTGTGAGAGATGTGGAACATCAATCTGACATAGAGAGGAGTCTCAGGTCCCTTAGCACATTCTCTTTTTGCTTCATCATATTGACAAAGGGCATAAAGGCAGCAAGCCTTGTAAACGTGTAACTCCTTATTATAATCAGGCTTTCTCATTAAGTCATCGTAGATGTTAATGGCCTTCCTAGAGAAAAGTTATGCTTAGTTTCTAGTATGTACTTGTAATCTCCATTATGGAAATAACAATAAGCAAGCCAAAGAAGAGTATCAGATTTTGTATCAGTTGCACTAATTGTAAGTTTGATTAGTCAGGAAGATACCTTTTTTCCATTTCAAGCAAACTGATTGCTCCAACCCAATCACGTTCCTTTATTCTTTCTTCAGGTTTAGGAATTGCATTTTCATTCGTCTAAAGTCAGAGAAAACTTTTTGAATTTATACCTTCTTCAATGGAATTTGAACTCCAGATGTGCTGGTCTTGGTGATTGCTTTAGATAAGGCTGATCCAGGTCTATTCATGATTAAATGTTTTTATTTCGTTTCAAATTGGAATTGATTTTTAAATTTTTCAATTAAGTTTTCATATACTAGTACTTTCCCAAGTTCAACTAACAAAAAACTTTTATAAAAATCCAATAATGACCTGTCTTTTCATTTTACTAAATTTTTACAAAATGTTAGAACATCAAAAGTTGAAAAAGAAGAATTTGTTTTTTGAGCTTATCAGATTAGTGTTCTGAAAAGTTTTATCAATTATAGAACTCGATAATACTAAATCACTACGATTAAATCACTCTATTTATGATCCTTCAGTAGGAGCTTGAACTTCTTAATTTTCAGCAGGCTGTTCGGTAGGTTGTTCAGTAGTTGGGTTTTCCTTAACATCTTGGCTTCCTGTTTCTTTGGGTTGTTCAGCAACCTTCTTAAGAGCAGCAATAAAGGTCAAGATCATCTTAGGCTTAACATCTCTGATATCCTCCCAAACACAATAGACTGTGGCTCCAAGTCTTCTAGCAACTGAAATAGCGTATTTGGCATTTCCTTCAACTTCCTCTTCGGTCTCACCTATACGTTTAAGAATTTCTTTGTTATAATGTACCTGGAGTAACGTATTCCCAGTTAATAGCTCTTGGCTCGATGGATTTCAAAACTGCAAATAGATATTTGCCGTTTTTCAAGGAGGGGTCGCTGAAATTCTTGATGGGCTCAACATCAGTAACTCTGGAGTTAGCCCACTTGATGAGCTGTTCTTCAGAGATTCCACCGATAGTCTATATGGTTAATATGTTATAGCAAAATTTTTTTACATCAAGGACATGCTTTCTGACCATTTGCCACATGCAGCCCAAAACGAGCTTCTTCTTCTTGTCATAGATGTCACTTCCACCAATACCAACAAGAGTGAAGTTCATCTTCTTTCCAAGATCGACAGCATAGTTACAGTTTTCAAGAGCCTTGAATTTGTTTGTAGCTGGAATATTGACTTTCTTCCACTCAACTGGAGCTCCAATCTTTTCGAGCAGTTTGAGCATCATGATACCATCAGCAAGATCATCATAGAGGTTATTGAAGAAGTAAGGATTGCCAGCAGGGTCAGTAACATCCAAAGAGTTACACCACATTCTGAAAGCTATAAATGATAAGGCTAAACAAGTTTGTTAATTACATCTTTCTTCTCTAGTATCGTTAGGATCAGCCTTTTCTTCGAGAAGCTTAGCGGCCTCATATTGCTCCTTTTCTTCTTGAGTCTTTGGTTCAAGACCATGGCAGGCGTTGTAGATAAGAGAAGTGAACAAGAGATTGAGTCTTGGATTAGCAGAGTTGATATCTTTGGCAGTAATGCATCTTTCAACTCCAAGCTTTTCAGCGTTATCAATGGCCTTTTGGGCTCTAGTTTCCTCATTGTCAGCGAGTCCAGACTTGTCACAGAGGTCAGGATTCAATTGATTCAAGAGAATAGTGTAGTTAATACCATCCTAGATATATTATTATGTCTTTATTGATTGATATTACCTTGACATCCTCAGAAAAGTTATGGACTCTTCTGTCATGGTTGGCATTCTTCAAATGGAAATTGAACCATCTGAGCAAGATATCCTCAGGAGGTTGGTTTTTGAAGTGTTCAAGGGTCTCATCTGGTTCCAAAAGTCTGGCCAAATAAGGATTATCCTTCAAAGTAATTTGACTGAGGAGACACATCTGGATGGTTAAACATAAGAATGTATGTGTTTACTCTGAGAACTTGCCACAACATACCCAAGATAAGATGGGGCCTCTTCTCGATGAAAGATTCAGGGAAGATACTGACAATCTTGCAACCAATGGATTTGGCAGAGTTGATAACAAGATTGAGATTTTCCTAATGTCACGTAAGGGTTACGAAATGATTCTAAATACCTTAATTTGGAAGATATTCAATTTGTCCTTGGTGTTAAGGGCACGAATATCGATAGTTCCTGGTTGAGCCTTCTCGATGAGCTTTCTAACGGTATATTATTTTGAAGGGTTTCTCTTACGATAAGATCCAACCATCACCAACTTTTTCGAAAAGATCTTCACCTTCAGGGTTAATAGGAAGCTTAGATTTGCAGAGAGGGTCATCCTATCTAAATAAATCTAAGGAATTGATGTATTCATGCCTTTAGGTAAGAGTTGATGAGATTAGCAAAACCGGCAACTTCTTCTTCAGAGTATTGATGTACAGCTCCTCCAGTACCTTCAATCTTCTTGGCCTTAGAAGCCTGTAATTGCTTTGATTCGGCAGAATCCATGACTTATATAATTATTTAGACTTTATATAAGTGAAATTATAATTGGATATTTGCGTCAATTTATCTGTACTAACACGTATCTCTAAATCTAAAAAAAGTGGAATAAGAGGAGAGAAAGGAATCTAGAAGATAAATAGATTTTAAGCTAAGAAAGATTTAAAAATTTCGCCTTCTAAACTTTCATTTTTACTAAATCGCTATGTATAAGGAGAATATTCGGTACAAGCTATTCAACATAAGTAAGAGGTATTTCCTCTTTCCAGCTTCCTAGGTAATACTTTATTTAATCTCTGAGATCGTGAACATCCCAAAGTAATTAATATAAATCATTTTTTTGGGTGATATTGGCACAACAGTCAGGCCTTTAGCCCCTCGATTCAAGTTAAGCCGCTTTAGTTCACTTTCTTTATGAAATAATGAATCTAAACATGAGCGAGCTATTAAGTACGATCCCCTATATCAGATTTCACATTAGAGGAAATGAATTTATTTTTATTCAAATAAAAAAGATCCTCCTTTAGACCAAAATTTCAACTTATGTCAGAGAGATAATTCAAAGTTTCCTTAAACTAATCGAAAAAATTTGTGTCTTTTGGATGTCTAATAGAAAATTACTTTAGTTTTTCTTAGATAGTGTAACATTATTATTTTATAAACAAAGGGCAATACAACTTCAAAAGTAAGTATCCATATAGTTTTAAAATGAAAGAATTTTCAATTTGTGATCTCAAAAGAAGAGTCTAATTACAAATTAGATTCTGTTTTCATATCTTCTTTGAAAACTGTCGATAGATGTTTTGAAGATCTTTGTTTAGGGCTGTCAGATTCATCTTCTAATTGATCAACAAGATATTGGCTCACACCTTTTGTAATCAAAGATTCGAGAGGATAGGTTTCGCAAGAAGCTAAATTCAAGATATATTGTGCGAGACTCAGTTTATTTAGCATGAATTCTTCTATTGGTGAAAAGAAATCAGGCTCATATTTGAACTCATTATGAGTCATGTTTGGGCATATTTTCAATTCTTTAGGAGTGGTTGTCTTCTCATATAGTTTCTTAGACATTTCTGGTAATATCAATGTATCACGTGCACCGTGAATGTAGAGAATTGGACATTTGAGTTGGTCAACAATATCGATGCTTCTTAAAATATTTGGCACAACTTTTGCCAATACTTTCCCCACCAATTTTTTAGCAACATCTCTGATCCCTGTGTAGGCCGAAACAACAATGACTCCTCTTAATTTAAACTCAGTTCCCATTCTTATAGCGATTCCTGTTCCTAAAGATCTACCCACTAAGATGATATTTTCATAGGGATATTTCAGTTCTTGATGTGCATACTTTATAACCTTGGTAGCATCTTCTATGAGGGCTTCCTCCATAGAAACTGCAGTGTTTCTGTTTTTATAGATGCCGTAAGTTGGATATTCTGGACATAAAACATTCATTGAAAATCGCTCTGCAAATATTGATAGGAATTGGCTAAGTTTGGGTCCAATATCCTCCGAATTCCCATGAAAGAAAATTATCAGATAGGGTGACTTCTGGGTTTTTGTAAGAATGTATCTACATGGTATATTGACTTCGGTCTTTCTTGCATAACAAGCGAATGTGTGGCATTTGTTATTCTCAACCATAGTCGGTATTGTTATCAAGGTAGGATCATACTTAGATGCTTCGTATGTGGATTTCGGAGCTGGAAAAACAAAAGAGTTTCCCATATAGTTGTCTAATTATAGGGTTAATAAAAGTGTTATTCAAAATCCTATCTTAAATTCCCGTCCAGATAGGACTCGTCCTAAGTAATGGATTGAGAAGCAGGCTTAATGGAAACATCTCTATTCTTTAAGAAAAGCATAAATCCTCTTCTCTCTTGCCTTTCTTAACACATAACAGCTATATATTACTTTGGCCTCAGATAAAATTTAAAAGTATATATCTTATTTTGCAGGTTAAATGTTTTCTTTTGCAAAAAATCTCAAATCCAAGTCTTTCACACTATATAGACCCTTTTCGACTAACAAGGGCTCTTCATACAAGGATCAAATCCTGAAACTTCAAAATTCACATTCCAATATTCCACCCAAAATACTGGATATCGTTGACAGAAAACTTTATTTACAGCCTGCACACCCTTTGGGAATTTTGTCTGAGAAGCTTAAGGCATTTTTCACTAATCCTGATGTATATAAATCCGAACTGCAAAAGAAATACAAGATGCCTTATCATGTCGCAGAAACTTTGAATCCCATAACTACTGTCCAAAAGAATTTTGATGATTTGTTAATCCCTAAAGACCATGTCAGCAGAAAAAGATCAGACACTTACTATATTAATGAAATTGATCTACTAAGAACACATACTAGTTGCCATCAAAAAGAGAATATCGAAAAAGGAATAAATGCTTTTATCACTATTTCTGATGTCTATAGGAGAGACGAAATTGATGCCACACACTATCCATGTTTCCATCAGGTACATTTCTAACTCAATCTCTTGTATACTTTTCATTTTTTTTTATTTCTTTGATAACCTTTTTAGATGGAAGCTGTAAGGATCTTCAGTTATGAACAAATCGGTTCAACCCAAGAAGACGTCGTATTAGCAACTGTAGTTGATGATCTCAAAAAAACATTAGAAAGCCTCTTTAGGACATTCTTTGGAGATGTTCCTATTAGATGGGTGCCTGCCTATTTCCCATTCACTAACCCTTCTTTTGAATTAGAAATGTACTTCCAAGACCATTGGGTTGAAATGCTTGGTTGTGGAATTATCCAAAATGAGATTATGAGAAATTCAGGCAGAAAGGAAACTGAAATTGGTTGGGCCGCTGGACTAGGAATTGAGAGATTTGCTATGAAATTATTTGACATTCCAGATGTCAGATTGTTCTGGAGTACTGATGAAAGATTCATTCAACAATTTGAACCTGGAAAGATCACTCAATTTAAGCCTTTCAGTAAATATCCTGCTTGTACAAAGGATGTGTCAATGTGGATTCCTGATATTAATACTTTTGAGGAAAATGATATTTACGAAATTGTGAGAAATATTGGTGGAGATCTCATTGAAAAAGTTGAATGTGTTGATCACTATCATGACAAGAAGAGAAACAGACATAGTAAATGCTACAGAATTCATTATAGAAGCCTAGAAAGAACTCTTACTAATGAAGAAGTAAATTATATCTGACTTATTGTTAATCGGATTTAGATCGATACTCTTCAATTTAAAATCAGAGATCAACTCAGAGATCAATTAAGTCTAGAATTGAGATAAATATATATATTTGATTTTATGTATAAGAAAGTAAGTCATATGTCTGTTAAGGCGCTTGGCATGGACTTTGACTTTGTTGTGATACTCTAATTGAAAAATTTTGTATTGTCAGTTTGAATTAAATTATTAAAATTTGAATCAAAAGAAGTATAAATAACAAGATAAACACTCATGATGTCTGCATCTGGTACTCCACAGCATATGCCAAACAAATCTGTATAGCAGTTATTAATTTATTGTTTACCCTTTAGTATGGCTATTCCGGACAAGGAAATCCCTACCAAAACCAAAACCAATCCTATAATAACAATAACTCAAACCAAAATCAACAAGATAATTATCCCAAGACAAGTCCAGTTGTTCAGAATTATGGAAATAAAACTTCAACTGAGACTGGGAATAATTTTAAGGTTATGGTTAGAGTTAGACCTCCTTTACCCAGAGAATTAGAATCTGGCCGTTTTATTCCTACAGTAGTTTCCTATTGATTCATCTCATTATTTGCTAGATTCAAGTGTCCCCAGACCAGAAAAAGATTACAATTTATGAATACTACAATATTGACGCTGTTGATCCCTCACAGTGGAAAGAATACTATGAAAGCACTAACATGTACACCATGCACACCTTTACTTTTGATTATGTCTATGATCAAGATTCTTCACAGCTTGAAGTATACGAACATACTGCTAAACCCGCAGTCATGTCAACACTACAAGTATAATAGCATACTCAATTTTTATCCTGTAGGGTTATAATGCCACTATTCTTGCATATGGACAAACCGGAACAGGAAAAACCCATACCATGGAAGGATTCAAGTATAACAGCCAAGATCCTCAAAGAGGTATTATTCCTCGTTCTATGGAAGAAATCTTCAAGTATATCGAAAATAGCAGCAATTCTAAATCCACATTCATGGTCAGAGCCTCTTATCTTCAGATATATAATGAAGTGATCTCTGATCTTTTGAGAACTGACAGAACCAATCTTCATATTAGAGAAGATAAGAAAAAGGGAGTGTTTGTCGAAGGTTTATCTGAATGGGCTGTTAGATCACCTAATGAAATATACAGTCTTATGCAAAAGGGAGCCATGTCAAGAGCCACTGCCTCTACCAAGATGAACGATGTATCTAGTAGAAGCCATGCTGTCTTTATCATCATTGTTGAGCACATGAGCCATGATGAAGAATCCAATGGAGCAAGGGAAATCAGGGTCGGAAAATTGAATCTAGTCGACTTGGCTGGTTCTGAAAGAGTCAGAGTCACTGGAGCCACAGGAAAGAGACTCGAAGAATGTAAGAAGATTAATCAGTCTCTGTCTGCTCTTGGTAATGTCATTTCTGCCTTGACTGACCAAAAACAACCTAAAACTCATATACCTTACAGAGATTCTAAGATCACTAGATTGCTTGAGGATTCTTTAGGAGGTAACTGTATTACTACCATGATGGCCATGGTTTCTCCTGCTCTCGAAGCCTTCAATGAATCACTTTCATCACTTAAGTTTGCTAACAGAGCTAAAAATATCAGAAATGAACCTGTCATCAATGAAGATGTTGATCAGAAGGCTTTGCTTAGAAAATATGAAGCCGAACTCAAGAGATTAAGAACTGAACTCGAGGAAAAAAACCGCCATTTGATAGACAAGAAGAGACTTCTCCAATTAGAAGAAGAAAGAAGGAGAGCTGAGCAAGATAAGGCAGCTGCCGTTACTGCTCTTGAAGCTAGATCCAGAGAATTTATGCAAGAAAGAGAAGAAAAAAAGAGACTAGAGGTAATAATGATATTATAGGCTGTAATATCTTAGGAAAAAATTAGAGCTATGTACTCCCAAGTCCTGGTCGGAGGTAGAAAAATCGAAGACACTCCTCAATTCAGATCTGCTTTGGAAGAACAACAAAAGATTATCAGACAACAATATGAAAAGAGACTTCAAGAGTTAGAAAAAGAACGCCAATTAATCGAGGAAGTAAAATAGTCCGAAAATTCGTGTAAAGTGTTAGGACAAAGCTCAAGTCGATCGATACAAGCAGCTCCTTCTTAAGCAAAGAGATATTATGATTGCCTTGACTACAAGATTAAATGAAAGAGATGAGACTATCATTCAGCTTCAAGAAGAACTAGATGCTTATGATAGAATACATAGAGAAACTGAAGACCTTCTCGAAATCAAATCAGCACGAGTTTCACAACTTGAAGCCATCTTAAAAGAAAATAATATTCCTATTCCAAAAGAAATTAATGACAATGGCATCCTGAGTCCCTTCAGAAGAGGCTTAGAAAGTGAAAGAGTCAATACCCAGGGGCCTGAAATGATCAATGATGATGGTCAAGAACCTTACACTATCTCTAATCAAAACTTACAACTTGCTGAAGAAAGAATTGCAGAGCTTACCCAAGTTGCTGACAACCAGAAGGCAGAAATAAACAGATTGAGAGCAGAACTTGAACAACTTCAAACCAACAACATTGATACAAACGAATTCGTCAAGCATGAAATGGCTTTAATGGCAGACAAACTTAAGAAGAGTGAAGAAGCTCAAAACTCTCTTAAAGAAATTATCAGAAGAAAAGGTAAAACTCAAGTTATGTTTCTAATTTTGCAGATGAAGAGATAAGACAACTCCAAGGTCGTGGAGGAGTTCCTGGAAACCTCCAAAAGGAAATCAAAGGTAATTATGTCTTTTCAAAACTAATTCAAAGATTCTGTTGACCACATCATTGATTGCCTCTCCTCTGAAAATGAGCCTCATAAACTTCAAAATGTCGCTAAAGAACTGCTATCCTTACAAAAACTTGTTAATACCGTATTTGGATCTAACGAAATTCCAAATATTACTCATTCCGTCTCTGAGAAATCCAATTATCAACCAAATATTAACAAGACCGTTTCTCCTAATCATAGACACACAAGCTCTGCTTCGGGAAGCGATTACAATAATCCTCAGATAAGCAAATCTTCAAGCTTTAAGTAATATATTTCTCCTAATCTCTAACGTCGATAGACAATCTAACATCAGTAATAGTCCTACTGTAAATGTTGATAATAAAAGAATTAATCCTCCTAACACTTATGTTAGAAGTATCTTAGAACAATCAAAAACTTATAATTCAAATACTGCTCAAGGAGATGAAAGTGGCTCCGAACAGAAACAGACAGATAAAAAGCCTGGAATGTACGGCGCTTACTTTGAAAACATAACTAATATCAATCCTTCTCGTCAGGCCATGACCGTTGAAGAGATGCTCCAACTTAAGAGACAAGAAAAAAAGAAATAAATTTGTATTATAATGTAAACTACATTTGAATTTGCATATATCTAAAGCTATTTATTCAAATTATCTAGACATTGAGTCACTCTCTTCAACAAAGAATTTCTTGAATAGTTATTTTGATTTTCAAATACTCAAGATCTTACTAAAATAAGATTTGGATAAATCGAAGTCAATAAAATTATGTATCGGTTTTCAACATTTGCAAAAGCAAAAGCATCCTTTACAAAAACTATACTAAACGTTGCGGAAAAACCTTCTGCAACAAGAGAAATTACTAAAATCCTGTCAGAAAATACTGCAAAATCTGTATAATGTTTAAAATTTGTTAACCTTTTAGTTTTCCTCACCATCAAAATATAACCCCAATTATGAATTCAATTATAATATCATGGGAGAAGATGTTATAATGAAATTCACATCTGTAACAGGGCATATCATGAGATATGAGTTTGAAGAAAAATATAGCAAAAAATACTGGAATACATGTCCTTACGAGCATCTTTTTAAAAGTAAACTTGACTACTATTATCCTAATCTTAAAGTCGCTAAGGTTAACAAAATTCTTGATCCAGAGAAAAATAATCTCTCAAAGAATCTCTCAACATTAGCTAAATCTGCTGATTCAATTATTTTATGGCTCGATTGTGATAGAGAAGGAGAAGCGATTGCTTATGAAGTCTTAGACATCTGTCAGAAAGCAAATCCCAAATTAGAAGTATATAGAGCTCAATTTTCAGCTTTCACAGAAAAAGACATAAAGAAAGCAGTTGAAAATTTAAGACAGCCTGATCCAAATCTGTCTGCAGTAAATGTCATCCTATTTGAAAATCAAAGTATATAGGCTGTGGAAAGTAGGCAAGAGATAGATTTAAGAATAGGAGCAGCATTTACAAGATTCCAAACTACCCTTCTTCAAAAAAGCTTTCCAGAATTAGCCTCAAAATTGATCAGGTAATCAGTATAAGAGATTGAATAGTGATTTTTTAGTTATGGGCCATGCCAGTTCCCTACACTTGGTTTTGTTGTTGAGAGATATAAGAAAGTCAAAAACTTTGTACCTGAGCCATATTGGTATATCTCTGTTAAATATGAAAGGTACTCTTTACCTTGCTTTCCTCTAAATTTTAAGACTTAATCAGGAAACAAAAGAGAAGGAAATGGTTGAATTTGACTGGGATAAGAAGCATCTTTTTGAAAAGCAAAAGGCTGAGGAATTGTATGAAAAGTGCATGACAAATCCTGAGGCAAAAGTTATATTAGTTAAAGAGCAAGAAAAGTTTAAGACGAGGCCTTTACCTCTTTCAACTGTTTCTCTTCAAAAGATAGCCACTTCCAAACTTGGATTACCCTCCCATAAAGTTATGGAAGCAGCTGACAAACTCTATAATAAGGGTTTCATTAGTTATCCTCGTACTGAAACAGATTTATTTGTTAACACCATCAATCTTACCGGTCTTCTGAGGACACATAAAGATCATCCTGAATGGGGTCCTTATGTCAATAAGCTTCTGGAAGGCGGCAAATTTAAATGGCCAAGAGATGGTGGCCATAATGATAATGCCCATCCTCCTATCCATCCTGTTAAGATGGTCATCAAGGAGCAAGCTAGTAATTTTACACCAGAAGAATGGAAAGTATACGAACTCATTACAAGACACTTCTTAGCTTGCTGTAGCCAAGATGCTGTTGGATCGGAAACTCAAATCAAAATTGATATTCAAGGAGAAACATTCACAGCTAAAGGTCTTGTTGTCAAAGAGAGAAATTGGCTCGAAGTTTATCCTTATGAAAAATGGTCCAATTCGACTGTTCCAAAGTTTGCAGCTGATGAAATCTTTAAACCAACTGATATTTCTTTGAAAGAATCGAAAACTAGTCCTCCTCATCTCCTTACTGAAAATGAATTGATTAGTTTAATGGATAAAAATGGAATTGGTACTGATGCAACAATACACGAGCATATTAAAACCATTCAAGAAAGGGCATATGCTTTAAAAACTGGAAATCACTTCCAACCAACTAAATTAGGTGAAGCATTAGTCACTGCATACGAGAATATGGGCATAGATTTATGGAAGCCTACTCTTAGAGCCTCAATGGAAGCCAGTATGACACAAATAGCAAAGGGACTAATGAAGAAAGAAACCTTTTTGGAAGAATGCTTAACTCAAATGGAGAAGATATTTGCAGAAGTAAAGCAAAAACAACACTTAATGATTGAGGCCCTTAAACAATACTACACTTTTGGGGGTGATAGAAGAGTGGGTTCCCGAACTCATCTTGATTTACCCGATCTTAACGATATAAACAGGTCAGATCAAAAAGAAGGAAGCAGCACAACTACCACATCTCAGCAGGCACAGGATAAAACTCCCGTACAAGCAAAATCTGCATCTTCAAAATCAAAGAGTGCACAAGAAAAAACTAACAACGTACTTTCAACTGAAGAGGAAGGAAGTGAGGAGACTGCAAAACCCAAGAAGAGAGGCCGACCTAAGAAGAATACAACTGTAGTGGCAGAGAAGAACGACTCAAAATCCTTAGAAAACGCCATTCAAGCTGATGAAAATGGAACACCTCAAAAAAAGAAAAGAACTAGAAGGACTAAAACTTCTGAAGAGGATAATTCACTCAAAGTTGAAGAACAATCTGCTGCAGAAGTCAAAAAAGGTGAAGAAAAAGTTTCCAAAGTAGACCAATCTAAAGAGAAAATTTGGAATTATAAGAAACTTCTAGAGGATGAACTAGATTCTATAGGAAACAATGTCAAGAAGAGTGCTATGTCTCAAAAAACCAGATCTAAGTCAGCTGAAAAGAGCAAAAAATCTGATTCTTCTGTTTTGGATGAAATTCCCGAAAATAAATCCAAAATATTTGTAAGAAAAAGGAACTTGATTTTACAAAAAGCTAAATAAGTACTTCTCTGAGTCATGGTGTTTCTGCGAATTATGTTTATCTTAATTCTCTATTGCATTAATTCAGACCGTAACTTATAAAAAAATCTTTGGCCTGTCATTTTCAATCTATTTCCTTCTGAAAGCTTACTTCATAGTTTATGTGATCATGTTATAATTTTAAACTGAAATTTGTGAATATACTAAATGTAGGCTTACGATTTCCAATTGATAATATAACCAGCCGCTTGGCTGGTTAGTATTATTTTATTTAATATTCTGAGATTTTACTATATTCTTTCCGAAGTAGACTGTAATTTTAATGTTTTTTCCCATGCCATGAGTTGATTAATAAAGCCTTGATTAGGCTTTATTATTCCTCTTTTACTCAAAACAAATTCATATGCCTCTTTATATGTCCATCTTTTCTTTTTCATAACATATGCTATAACAATAGTTGCACTTCTCGAAACTCCAGCTCTGCAGTGGACCAAAACATGTCCCTTCTCTCTTTGTTTGTCAATGAAGGCACAGACTTCTTCAAAGTATTCAAAAATTGGTTCATCATCCCAGTCATAAATTTTTATTTTCAAGCAAGTAATAGGGTCAGGGTATTTGATTTCTCCGTCAAAAACGGACACAATAGCCGAGAAGTTATTCTTTACAAGATTGCTATGAAACTTATCCAATGGAAGGCCTGATAAGTAAAGCCCATACACTTCTCCATCTTTTTCGAGTATGCAAGACGCATCTATTTAAATTAAATTGGGTAGGAAGGATATACAATCATCATGGATATTCCCAAACCAATCGCAAATCTTAATTAGACCTTCATCTTTCAGATTGGGTTTTGGGATACTCTTTTTGTCAGCCTTTAGGTTATTTTTTTCAAGAAGAAGTCGCTTCAGTTTAAATATCTAATCAGCGAAATTAAAACTTTTAAATCAAGGTTTATTGTCTTGATAGATTCCTAACCAAATTGGAAAGGCTTTTGAGAGATTCCACAATGTTAAAGATTAATATACAAATAATATGGAGTATAAAGATGAAAGACAATAAACATATTAATAATAAAGGAGCAAAATTTCAAGAAAATTTTTTATTTAGATAACCCTTTGACAGCAGCATGAAGCTCTGAGTACACATTCTTGAGTTGAGAATTGTTTTTGAAAACGAGGTTTTCAATATCTGCTTGATGAAGAAAAGCACTGATCTTTTTCACCAAGAGGGCATTCTTATCTTTTGCAACTTTCAGCTCCTTAGTAGTCTCATCAAATTTCTTTTTCATCTTATCAAGATAAGATTTAAGCTTTGCATTCATTAAGATCAACTCCTTTTTCTAAGAAATTATTCATTGTTCAAAAATTTATACCTCTTCTTCAGCCATATCATCAACTTCTCTGTCATCTAAAGTAAAGTTTCTCATGTGCTTTGAAGCTGAATGCTGTTTTAAAAGGCTTTCAACCGATTTATCCTTAGGAGCTGGGCTGTTTCCTTTTGATTTTTTTAGCATACTTAGCAGCTGACTATTTTCACTTTCTAATTCGCTGACTCTCATCTAAATCTTTAGGAAACAAGATTGATATTCTACCTTTAAGGCATATGCATTTCTATTGGTTTCGGTTTTCAATTCGTCATTCTCTCTCAATAAATTTTCAAATTTCTTTGCAAATCCTTCCAGTGAGCTTTTCAATCTTAAATTTTCCATTCGGAGCTTAGATAAATTATCATCCTGGAGCTCTGATTTTCTTGACTGGACTGATGGTTTCAATAATGAATCGAAATGTTTTCCTTTATCACTAGGTTGGTTTACAGAGAGCTCAACATCCATGGAAACATTAGAAGACATTGGATTTGTTGATTGATTTAAAGAAAGATTGATATGAGAAATCTCGCTTCTAGGTCTCTCTTCAAGGAATTTCTTCAATTTTTTATATTTCTTAAGCTGGTTTTGATAACTTATTTGATATATATTTGCAAGTTTTTGTAAATGAGCGATTTTGTCAGTGACTTGATGATTTAAACGTGATTCAAGATCATTTATGGTCATTATTAGCCTCTCTTGTTTTTGCTAATCGTTTAATGAATTCCTGGAATTTATACCCTATAATAATCTCTCAATTGGTCAAATTTATCTAAAATTCTTTTATTCATTTCAGCTTGAATGATTGTATGAGATTTTTTCAAGCGTTCTTCAATAAGGCCAACTATTCTTTCAAAGGTCAATTCTTCAGGGGATGGCACTTTGAATTCTTTATTTTCAATATACTTTTCGTATAATAGTCTGATGCTATTATCTTTTTCTTCTAGCTCAAGCTTGATCCTTTCATGATCCTGTGCTAATTGATCAAAATGATATCTGGTTCTATCAAGTTCTTCCATCAAGTTGTTATTCACATCTTGATGCTGTTGGACTTCATACTTCAGATCATCATTTTCCTAAAGATTTTATTAAATAAAGTCACTTATTACTTTTTCAACAATAGCTAGTCTTTCCATTAGCTCTTCTTTTATTCTCTCTAATTCTAAATTCTCCTAATACAATTAATTTGAGCTTTTTTTTACAATTACTTTTTTGACAGCCTCGTAGGCTTCATTTAATGGCACATTGTCATTTTGGAAAGTGACCCTATAAGAACTTACAGGATCGCCACTTTCCAGTTGATTCACAAATGAATTCAAAGTCTGATTAGCAGATACTTTGAGACTTACTCCAGGTTGATTATCACATTCAATTGGAGGGATATGGAAATTTTTTCCTTCGTAATTTTTACCCTCAGTTCGTGAAGATGATCCATGGCTCTTTATTGGACTGGGATCTTTATTAGAGAATGTAGTTGGAATATTAATTGGTGTCAAATCAGGTTCTGGTATATTGATTGGAGTACAATCAGAAGTTTTTGTAGCATGAGTCTTCAAAATAGCACTGAAGTCCAGTTTCATATTCATTATGGGCCTTTTTGGAATCTGTTTTATAGTTGGTGGCAATATGTTTTGATCTGATAATCTCTGAGAATTCTGCCTTGTAGACCCTCTTTCGGCATCTGACATCTTAGATTCAAAATGACCAAGCCCACGGGACATATCTAACGATAGATGATGAGATTTAGGATGTCTTCCTGAATTTTCAGTGGTAGTATGACATCCTAAGTCAAGGATATTAGATCTCACACTCCCTAATATAGATCCATTGTTTGTTTCAGGCTGTTGGTCTTCTTGATCAAAAGAAAAATCATCTTCAGACAATTCACTATCTGACAAATTCTTCTTTGAATGTATTAAGCTCTTATTTATCAAGACACTTCTGTTTGGATTAGAGGTCTCAAGCATGTTTGTATATGTGAAAGAAGTCTTCAGCACTTTTGCTGACTTGCAAAAAGCACCGTCTATTCATCTTTACTACAAATCTGAACTCAATACCTTTGTAAAATGGAAGGTTCGGAAGCAGAGTTTGAGGACTTAGTCTAATCGCTTCCTCACTAAACTATTAATCACAGCTTCAACTAAATACTTTTGGATTGGAGTATTTCTTATGCATAGAACTTTTATATTCTGATGCTGTCCGAATTGAAGGAGTTCGTCTAAATTCTCAATAGGGTTGCTATCCAAATCTAATTCCTGTAGCTTTTGTAATTCAACTAAGAACCCGAAGGAGCGAATCTTTAAGGCTTAGACTTTTCTAACAAATTTTACTTTATTATTCTTTAAAAACAGATGTTTCAAATGTTTCAGTTGTGTTAAGGAGCTAATATCCTCAATTGAGTTATTAGATAAGTCAAGCATAGCGAGTTTATTCAGCATCAATATATTATTTGTAATAGTGGCAATTGAATTATTGGTCAATATCAATGTTTCAATAGTTCTTGGTAACTGAGGAATTGTCTCAAGATTATTATAAGTCAGATTCAATTTTTTGAGGTAAGCAAAGCCCTTAAGCACTTTTAAAGCATTTTCAGGATCCTCAAAGTTATTTCCAGAGAGATCTAACTCAATCTAAATGATTAGACAAAATCCATGAATGAGAACCAAGTTCTTATAAGCCTTAATTTCTTGAAGGTCAGAGAGATTCTTGAAAGAGAGATTTAAATTGATCACACTTGAAGGATTTCGTAGCGTCGGGGATTCCATGGGCCCTCGGAAGAGAGAGAGTCTGGAAATAAAATTATTTAGTTATAAACTTGTTCTAATTTGAAACTTAACGGAATGTCAAGTTGATGTGGACTTAAATTATTCGAGCTTCCACAAAGGAAATTTCAGAAGCTCACATCCAATGTTTATGATCATGGTTAATATACCCGATGAATCACATTATCAAATACACCAAAATTAGTTTGGTGAAAAAAGTTGACCAGACAAAAATTATGAAATATTTTGAGTATCTTATTATTGAATCCATACGTTTTCTGTAAGATTTCAAGTGGCAAGAGATTTTCTATGGCCCGTACTAGGCAAAAACTTTTCTCAATTTTAAAATAAATCAGAACATTCAATCTTAGAATACGAGGATAAAAGCTAAACTTCTTTGCATATTTTATTCAAAATATTTTACAAGAACTATTGATTATTTTGGATTCTAGATATATCATTAATTCCTTCAAGGATTTGATGCTATGTACATCAAGACTTATTCCCTCAAAGCTTTTCTGACAAATTGAAAGAGCCTTACTGGGAAAAGAATGATTTCTCTATGGACCAAAATGGATGCAATAACAGGATCTTCGAGCTCAATATTGAAGGTTTGCCTGATTACAATATTTTGTGTAGTGTAAATGTAATAGTATCCAAAGATAATTCCAGCAACAGCAATAGAAACCATTTCTCCAAAAGGCAAATCTGTTGAGATAATGAAGATTTCATATGACAACATAGTACTAGCCAATATAAAGAGGGTTCCTCCTGTAAGTGTGAGATCATATTTGGTGGTTAGGGCATAGACTAAAAGTGCCAAAGAAATCAAGCAAACTGTTGCGCATATCATAAGAATAGCTCCTCTATCATCGTACCACACTCCAAGGTATCCCATGTTGTAACCTAATAAAGTAGTCCAAATCACATAAATTATCCAGTTGATAGGTGAAGTTCTTAATGAGTCTCTGAAGAATATTACACAGAAAAGTAATACAATTTGTCCAACTGCTGTTACTACAAAGACTTCTTCATGTTGAAAGATCCATGGCACATAATCGTCATCATACAGATAAGAGATATGAAGATTTTCAGCAGCACAAGCAAATTGGATAAAAAAGAGCAAATAAAGCTTCCTCAAGAGATGTATCTTTGTGCTTGTAGTTTCTCCGAAAAATTTGGCCTGATCAAAGATTCCAGCATCGATTTCGTTCATTTCCAACGTTTATAGCAAATTCAAATTATATCTTTACTAAATAAACCCTTTTTGATAACGAAGTAAGAGAGTAATTATAGGATCCAAGTTATTAATTGTCTTGATAGGGTTCAGACTCTCGACTCTTGATGACAGCAGATATTCCATTAATATAAATTTTCATTTTACATCTGCACAAGCTCGAAAGTTGATGGACTCAAATGTTTCAGATGACTTATTCATAATAGTTAATGCACCACTTACGCATATTAAAAACTCTTTACTAACAAAAAAGAAACTCGCTTAGTGACTCTCGATTCTGTACTTTGGTGTATTCTACTCTTATTGATTAGAATATCCCTTTGATTCTCAACTTTGACGTCTGAAGTCGGTCAATCACTATATGATATGATATGGTAAATTTTAATTAATTGATCATGCAATCTTTTCCTCTCATGTCTTGTTCCATACTTCGTAGTTCAGTCAATACTGAATTCAAACCTTTCTATATAAAGATGAAGATCTTGCCCTACTTCAAGAAGAAAATTAGATTATGCACTCCAATATCTTTAGACTATAGAGTTGATAACAGTTTTGCTTATCCGATCAAGATTCTGATATCTACATTACACCGGCCAATAAGAATTAAAAAATAATAGATTGATTCACGTCAGATTTCTATAATCTATACTAGCAGACAAGCCCATAGAACAAAGATGAATACCTATTTTCAATTGTTTTTAGTGTTTCTACTATCCCGGGCAGCCAATACATTGATCAACTCTGAAGATTATCATAATTGTGACGCGAATAGTGAGGATGATCGATCAGTTTCCCCACTTTTTCTAGATAATGTCAATGCCAGGTGCCTCCTTACATGTTCAAATTCCCCATCAGGCCCTCAATTTTCCCAAAATGGAAATTGCGTTGACAAGTGTGTCAATCAGATGGCAAATCTTACACAGAGAGCTTGCTTAGGTATAACCCGATTTATTCTCATTTATTTTTAGATCCACCAACCGTGACTATGACAGGTCCGAGCACTTTGTTCATTAAGAGTATAGTTCCCATTCCTTTCATTGTCACATGCGCTGACCCTAATCTGCCACCTATAGACAGCCCCTCTTATAGGAAAACGTGGAGAATGAAAAAATTATCATCAGGTTTAGTCTTGGAATTGAAGGTTACAAACCCTTTACTGATTATCATTGGCAATACGTTGACATTTGGAGATATACCTCCTCAAGCGAGAGAAGGAGGAGAGTATGAAGTTATTTTCGAGGCAACTCCTATAGAGGACAGAGATCCTGACTTGTACAGAAGCTTAGTTCAATATTCTGAGCCTCCAGTTAAGTTAGTTGCTTCTCATAGATTCGAACTAATTGATATTATTGAGGGAGTGTTCAAGGTAAATCAAACGAGACAAGTTTACTATAATATACCTGTGGAGTTAATTATAAAAAATTGGACCAACTTTATGGGATATAGAGTGGATTGCATTGTAAGTCTAAATTATTTATTTTAGAATAACTTCTAGGATGGTTTCAGAAACTTGGATATCCTTCATTACCCAACTATATTACCTGCAATTGATACGGTTACCAACCAAGAAGAAACGGGAGTTGTGTATACACTTGTTAACAGCTATTCAGATCCCTTCTACACCAATCTTGTTAGATGCCAATTAACTCTCCCTTACAACACTAATGGTGATTTTATCACCAAAACCCTTTATTATGTTGTACAGCCTACTTACAACTATACTCTTAAATCACAACAACATCAACTATTAGAGGTCATTAGATTCTTGGGTTATTTAGATAATGATGCTTATCCTCCTCCAGAAACCTTGAGGGCAATCGGAGTAATAGTTCCAACTCTATGGTCAGATATTGTAAACGAAGTTGGAAGAGGAGATCTCACCAAGTGCCCAGGAGATTGCACAGGAGATGGTGAATGTAAATATATAGTCAATGAATGGAAATGTGTTTGTAATGAGAGCTGGGCAGGAATTGCTTGTAACATAGAAAGATTCATTTTTGATAACTTAACACATATCTTGAACAAAAAATTAAAGCAGTATTTCGAAGAAGCCACGAGTCTTAGTGTCCTCAATACTGTATTCAAAGATATTGGGGATGAGACTTTGCTCAGTGATTTCATGCTTGATATCCTTGCCAATTCAACTGCCCGATTAATCGATACTGCTAACAGTGGCTCTGAAGTAGGAGGAGGGTTAGTAGTCCTTAGAAGAGGTTTAATTAGAATGTTGAGCTTCGAAAGTGGTCGACTTGCAGAGCTTAGGGACCAGCTGAAGGCAAAAATAGAGACGTTCTTAACACTCCAGCGAAAACTCATCTACTATCAGAATACCGAAGAACTAGAGGAATTAGAAGATCTAGGGTTGTTTATCAAAACCGCCAGTTTTGCAAAGGATGGTAACAATCATACTGTCACTGCACCGAGTGGAAGAGGAGTTGAAAGTTCAATCCCTTCAAGCTTATTCTCAGATTCAAACTTCGACTATGTTGAGACTCCTCAAATGCTGCTCACAACTAGCAATATTAATTTTTATCAATGGGGAGAGAGCTCATTGAATAATTCGAAAATTATTACAGATGTTGTTTTAGTTGAATTTATTGATCCAGCTGATGCCAGTAAAATTCCAATTAAAAGATTGAAAGACCCTATCAAGATTAAATATCCAATTCCTCCAGACTCAAATGTTAAAAAGTATATACAATATTATTGGGATAATCGATCAAAGTTTAATGGTAGAAGTCTAGTGGATGTGATGAAAAAGGTGGTCAAATGTTTATACTGGGAGGATGATGTGTGGTCTGATAAAGGATTAGAATTAGTTGAAGTTACTGATGATTATTTCGTATGCTCTGCTACTCACACAACAGAATTTGTTGTTAGCTTCCTGGATGAAGGACTTGACACTCTTTTGAGTGGTAATTATGATTTGATATTTGACATGGATGCAATCCGACTGCTATTGAATACTCCGCTAACAGAAATAGTTGGATTCTATTTTGACTCCACATTTTTGATCATATATTTCCTCATTATGCTAATAGCACTTTGTATTGACATGAGTACATATTCTGGAATTAGTAGACATCTACTCCTCTTAGAAATTTTGGACTCAAAAACAAAGAGAAAATTAATTCAAAGGCATCGAAGTAGAAGCGACAATCTAAAAGATAGTTCTATGGAAACTGAAAACTTGAATCAGCTTGAAGCTAAAGAAAAAGAGATATCATCTTCAATCCAGTCAATTCATCATGAACAAACTCTCTACTCAGAGCTACCTGGGAAAAGGATGAGAGTAAATCTCAGACAGAATGTCTTCAATCCTAATGAAAAGATTGAATCTATAAATGCTAAGTTAGAAGATATCGAAGATTTTGCATATAGGACTCCTCATGCTGTGAAGATCCAAGAAACTAGAATTCAGAAAAGGAGAGCTACTGTATTAAATATTGAAAAAGCAAAAGCCCTCGTTACTAATCGTACTCTAATTCCAAGGGAAAAACAAAAAGTTAAAGAGGAAGAAAAGCTTGAAAGTGATGCTTTATTTTTCGAAAGAACACTGCCACCAACTCTTTTAAAAAGTGTTCTAGAAGAAAAGGCCTCTCTCAAAGGGATAATTTGGGAAGATCTTAAAGTAATCAGGCACTAATCTCGTAAAATCATAGGAAAATCATGACCTTTTACAGACATTTGTTCATACGTCCAAGCTTGTTCCTAGGACATCAAGGATGACAATAGTCTTTCTGACGATACTTATCGAAACTGTTTGTACAATCATCTTCTTTGATAAAGATGATTTTGCCTCAGAGCAAAAATACGTAATTATATAAAGGGGTCTTATAAAGAATTGTAGGGGAAACGAGTAATCAGTCTTTTTTGGATCGGGACGATTTCAAGTATACTAGCCATACCCATTATGTTTGTCTTTCAGCGCCTATTCAAGATACCAAAAAAATATCTCCAGAAGTTAAAATTTGCCTCCCCTCATGGATTCGAGTCTACAATGAAACGAGTAGAAAAAGCTATCAAATGTAGAAGGAGATTAGCTTATTGCTTTGTTTGGATAGTTTTTGCTATAGGATTTTGGTATGTCCTCCTTTTCACAGTTCAAACTGGTTGGGACACATCCATGGAATGGGCCAAGGCATGTATTATTAGTATTGTTATGGACATTTTTGTGTGGAGTGTCTTACCAAGTAAGCTCAAAATGAAAATTCTAATTTCTAGGTATTATATATGGAGTATCAATTGTCTTGAAGAAGAGATATAGGATATTGGCCTTCTTAGCAGTCTTTGAATTTGCAATTACTTATGTAAGAGACTATAGTGGCCTTGTTTAATTTTTTTGTACAATTTTGGGAGTTCGTACTAACAAATGAAACATTTGCTTTTTCTCATAATTGTATCTTTTATGGGTAAGAATTTATTTTTATACATCGAAATTCACATTCACAACCTTTCGAACAAAATTGCAATTCCACCATATCATTATTTTTGTTTAATGTTGATACCTATCAGGTCTTGAATCCCTTTGACTTTGTTTTTTTCAATTTCGGATTTTATTATCTGTTCGAAATTTTGTTTGAGATCTTTTACGTAATAAGGTCCCTATCAAAGATTAACAAAATCTTTTTTTTTTCTTACATTTGCTATAAATCCCGTATAAATTTGAACAAAGCTTGCTCCATTTTTTATTCTCTTGACTGCTTCTGCAGCATCCAACACCCCTCCATTACTTACTAGAATTGTGTTTCCTATGCTATTTATATAAATTGTAAGGAATCCATACCTCCAGTATTTTTATACAACAAAGCTAAGGCCCTGTTTGCATCTTCTTGTAGTGTTATTCCACTTTTGTAATTTCTTGTGACTTCATATTGTGATTCTTCAATATCTTTGGATGCCTCAACATATGATCCCACAATAATTCCATCCAATTTGGTTTCATTCGCAATCTTAGCTATTTCTATCAGCTTTTCATTTGGCAAGTTAGAGTCGATTTTTATAAACAAGAGGGGTGTCTTTCTCGGAAAGATAGGAATGCTCTTTTCATAATGGTTGTATATGTAATATGCTGATCTATTTTCCACTTCTTCCAAAAATGGATATCCTTTTTCTTGAAAAATGCTTGTTTCATATTCTAGAGCAGCCAAGTAACCTGTCTCTATAGTTCTGATTTTCTGAATTTGCTGAATTAATTCTTTCAACTTATCTAATTTCTGAAATTGCTTAAGACCCTCGGTGTGAGCATTTGACAAATTTAAAACTAAATAATCTGCATATCTAATTAACGGTGGTGATTTGACAGGGCAAGTTAAGGTACAGGATCTAATCTTTGAACTAATAACCCTAGGGTAGATGATATTATTCGACGAGTGTAATAATTGAGATAGCTTAGAAGCTTCTTTGGTTCATCTCAACGAAGAACTTGTTTGTTTCAAAAATACACGATTAGAAGGATTAGCCCAAATGCAAGAATTGATAACTGGGCCAAATATATCATGGAAGCTATATAGGAAAAGTCCTTGTAAATTTATTGAGTGAAGATTCGATGATTTTAGCCTTTGAAAATGATTATACCTATCTACTTAATAAACTTAATTTTCACTTT